>Ga0334889_1002428_pt1 | contig 20980 bp, 17 predicted proteins | sample GraSluR1_MG_2_FD_207222 | JGI IMG/M metagenome (GOLD analysis project Ga0334889, IMG submission 207222) | Sludge microbial communities from methane-producing bioreactor in Wageningen University, Netherlands - Granular Sludge_8_08-R1 | ecosystem: Engineered > Bioreactor > Anaerobic > Unclassified... | reverse complement strand
TAAACTTTGCAATATATAAATGAATTGAAATTAATTTACGGGTCATCGTCGAACCGTTGTAATCCGACTTTCATCCACGGGAAAATAATTTGGAATGTGTCCATTGATTTTGGGAATAGTTTTTGGATACAATTTATGACGCCCCGCCAGGTTCACACTCCACTACGTCCGCTCCTCCTTCTGTTTTGTTACGCTAAAGGAGGGGCTTCGCCCCCCGCCGCGTGGGCGCCGCCCGGGGGTTGATTGGTTCCTTATGACGGGGGCAGAGTGCTCGCTCCGCTTCGTCTCCGTCCGCTCCTCCTGATCGTCCGGTGCTCCTCCACTCCGCTTTACTCGCACCGAGCCCCTGCACATCTCTTCCTGGTCCTGGTCTACCGACGCCCCCGGCTTCGTCGTCTCCTCCTCGCCGCCGGCTGCACCCTCCCGCTCCTCGCAGACCGTTTCCAAGGACTGCTCGTCGCTGTTTCCTGTACCTGTGACGCTCAATGACTCGCTCCCTCTGGTCGCTCGGGCCGCTGTGGCCAGGTCCGGTTCCGCTGATGCGTCACGAGTTCCCCGCTCTCCCGCCCTCGCGTCGCGCCGGGGGATAGGCAAGTATCCCCCTCTCTCCGCGTCCTCCAGACCGGGCTCCTCCTCTCCCAGGGGAGAGGCAGTAGGCAGGATGGAGCCCTGTCGGGCCAGATAATGCACCCGGGGCCTCAGTAGATCCAGGCCGGCCGGTTCACCTCCGGGGCGAGAGTGTGACCGGCAGGGAGCACCCGGCACGGAGAGTCAAGCCTGCCGGCCGTCACTGGTCCCGGGTGCACCTGGGCCAGCGGAGCGGAGGCCGCTGACGAGGCCGGAGAGGCCGAGTGCGTCGCCGGAGTGGAGCGACAGAAGATCCCTGAAACAGTCCGCCGCAGGCCGAGCCCTCGGAGCGAGCGAAAGCGAGCAGTGGGCGATGGCCGGAGGCCCGCCGAAACACTTTTGATATTACTTTCACACCGCATGGAGGCACTATATAACCTTTTGAGTCCTATCATATATTGGTGAGAACCACCATGAACCAAGAAACAACCTTCGAACACATCGGGGCAGCCCGCCAGTACGGCGGCACCCTGCGTATCGATATCAAGACCATGCAAGCCGTCATCGCCAGGTCCGACGTGGGGCGTCTCCTCGTGGACCGCTGGCCTGTTGACGTCTTCGACATCTCCGACGTGATGCGGACCGCCGGGGAACCCTCGCCGGTCGGGCGGGCGTGGATCAGCAGGTCCGGCAAGGCGGTGATGTACCTGATCAGCGGTGTCAAATACATATCTCCCCTCGCCCAGGTGAAGGGTGCACTATCAGGTGAGCGGAAGTATGCCAACGTCTCGGTAATCCGTGACATCACAAGGCCAACCCCGGCCTGCTCCTCTCCTGTTGCCGAGGTGACGGCATGACGAAGGAAGGGAATGTGTACGATGTGATCCCCTCGAAGGACCTCGACAGGATAAGCCGGCTCCAGGAGCAGGCGGTCGAGCTCGAGAATCGGGCGTTCGTCTTGCAGGCCAGGGCCCAGGACCTCCGCGTGAAGGCGGAGGATATCGTGACCTCCTACCAGGTCCGGATCCGGCGGAAAGGCTGGGATGCCTGCAGGGCCGAGGCCAGGGAGCAGGATATGATCTCCTGGTATTTTGACCCGCTCCCGGGCCAGGGGGCACAGGTATGAGGATAATTATCCAGGAGGGGGAGATCCTCACCCTCCCCGGCTGCCTTGCTCGGTTTGGTGCCGGCTTCGGGGTCATCGGTCCCGGATACGAGCTTACCCATGTGATCAGGCGTGGGAGGCTCTACCGGCTGCATGGTCCGGCCAGGAGCCAGCAGGAACACCTGGGGGTCATCGACCGGATCGAGGTGTGATCATGGAAAATGCACAGCTTATCACGGTAAAGAAGATCCTTGAGGGGTCCCCCTTCCAGGACTCCATCGAGATCGGGACTCCCGGCAAGGGTGGAGCAATCAAGATATATGGCGACTTCGCCGACCCGGCAGGGTTCGAGGCCAGGATCCGCGAGGCGGTCCGGCTGCGGAAAATAGCCCACGATCTCATGGGAGGGGTGTAAATGTCCCTTTCCGAGATCCTCTTTCCTGAGATTGCCGATTGGGTCCGCGAGCATGGCGACCCGTCCCGGTCCCGATGCCTCTGCGGCCGCGACCTGCGGGGCGACCAGGTGCACGGCTACCGGCATGAAGCCGGCTGGATGACCGACGCCGGCCGGATGTGGCTCTTTATCCCCTGCCCGGAGTGCGGCTACGAGATGGCGCTCTGGAAAATAGGAATCCCAAGGGGCCGGGATTTCAGGACACAACACCGATCCGAGAGCGAGCTCTGCGACATTGCTTGGGCGGCACCGGACCCGGAAAAAGTCAGGAAAATCTCAGCAGGAGTGGGCCGATAATGACCGGTGACACCCTCACCGACTTTTTCGGCGACGTGATCCACGCATACACGCGGGCCGATGCGATCCGTGATGGGGTCCTTGTCGAACTCCCGGCCGCAATCTGCCAGGAAGCGGGGATTATCGTCCCGGTGGCGGCGACTGCCGAGGTGTGGCACCTTATCGACCCCGGGAACCTGGACCAGATGCCGGGCCAGAGCGTAACCGGCAGGCTATGGGATCTTCTCTGGACCTTCACCGTCGCGGCCAGGTCCTCCCGTGGTCGTCACCATTCGACTGTAACCTATCGGTGCATCTTCCTTGTGTGCCGCGAGGCGATGGGCGGATCCGTGATCACTGAGAACAAGACCGTGACCCTCCGGGCCGTGTGTGGTCCGGGGGACCAGGGAGAGCCGGTGATAACCATTATGCTCCCCTGGGAGGACTGATCAGATGCATGTTGCGATACCAGGGGGTGCGATGATGACACCCGCGCCCGTTTTTTACACGACAGAAGAGGTTGCCGAGATCCTCAAGGTCCACGTAAAGACTGTCCGGGAGATGATCAAGTCCAAGCGGCTCCAGGCGGTAAAGGTCGGCCAGGAATACCGCATTACTGACGAGCAGATACGGCAATATGTTGAGGAGAACAAGACGTCATGACCGGGGATCCCGGCATCGAACCACCATGAACCAACAGGGATACAATGCCGGCCGGCCCGGTCATATACTAATAGTCCGCCCCGTTCAATACTCTTTTTGTATGACGTTCCCCGTTCTCTGGGCGGGCCTCCGGCCTTCGCCCACTGCTCGCTATCGCTCGCTCCGAGGGCTCGGCCTGCGGGTAGGTTGATCGGGTCCTGTTACCGCTCCACTCGGCGACGTCCTCACTGCGTTTGGTGGCGGCCTCCGCTTCGCTGGCTCTGTTCCTCTCTGTAATGATGACGATCGACAAGTTCACTCTGCCAGCCGGCCGCTCACCTTCGTTCGCTCTCACCGTCTGCCAGGTGTAGCGGTCGGTCTGCGTTCCCGATGCACTCCATGGGCCGATAGGCTATCATCACAATCACTGCCTCTCCTAAGGGAGAGGAGGAGCCCGGCCCGGAGGGTGCGGAGAGAGGGGGATACTCGCCTATCCCCCGGCGCGACGTAAGGGCGGGGGAGTGGAAGTGCTAACAACATCCAAAAATATTCCTAATTGACTTCATTTTTTACATTACTTTCGCGGAAGGTATGCTATTAATTAAAATAATAGAAAATCGAATGAATTTTCGATGGATACCCTGGATGCACTCTTGGATATTATCGCGCTCAATGAAGGAAGGATTACTGGGAGGACAACTCTTCAAAAATTGGGATACTTCTCTAAAGTTTTTTTAGTCATTCATCCGGAGTATCGTGCTCATTACTATGGTCCATACAGCGCAACCGTGGCCGAAACACTTGATGATTTAGTTGCAATGGGATTTCTTGATAAAAACTTAGAGACGAGACAAAATACTCATTATGCTGTGTCCCCCGATTGGAAAAGGTATAGTTATACTATCACTCCAGATGGAAAGAAATATCTAAACTCACTTAGAAAGCACAACGATCTAGCATCAGAAGAGGACAAATTAAAAAATATCATTGGAATATGCAGAGATGAAGCTGGGCTGGATCCGTATATTCTTTCTTGGGCTGCAAAAGTTCATTTTATTCTCTCGGAATCCTGCAGGGCTATGACCATCGAAGAAGTTCAAAAATCTGCTGCAACTCTAAACTGGGAACTTGGAGGCAAACAAATCGAAAAGGGAATAGCACTATTGGAAAAACTTAAATTAATTACGAGGTGATAGGGTGGTTTTGACATATGAGAAATATGTCAGAGACCCTTTGTACGGTTTTGTTGGTTTAACAGAAAATGAAATAAAAATTCTTGATACGCCGATTCTTCAAAGGTTGCGGCGAATTAGACAACTTGCCTTTACTCATTTAGTATATCCTTCGGCAAATCATACACGGTTTGAACATTCTTTAGGTGTCCTGCATATTGCTACACGAATGGCAAACCAACTTGGCATATCTGATGAAGATTTAAAAATTCTTCGTTATGCTGCACTGCTTCATGATATTGGTCATGGTCCATTCTCTCATGTATTTGAGGCAATTCTTAAAAAAGTAAATAAAAGTCCGATCTCACACGAAAGAATTACTCAGAGACTTATACAAGAATCTGATATACTCTCAATTCTTGGCGACACAAGCGACCAAGTTATAGAAATGTTTTCGGAGAATAATGATTCAATCATTTATCAAATTCTCTCCTCTAATCTTGATGCAGATAAAATTGACTATTTAAGACGAGACGGATTCCATATTGGTGTCGCATATGGTACATTTGATCTTGAGCGAATTCTTCATACACTTGGAACGGTAGAATCAGGCGGAAAAAGATTTCTTTGTACATTATGGAAAGGTGCAGACGCACTCGATAATTTCAGACTATCACGATATCTTATGCACATTCAAGTTTATCAACATCATACGAGCCTTATAGCACAAAGAATGTTAGTTAGATCTGTTGAAGTTGCGTATAGGGATGATGCAATTGAAAAAAGCTACTTCGATGTAGACTCAGCCGAGTTCCTTAACAAATTTATCGAGCTTGATGATGCACGATTGATAAGTCTGCTCTCAACCTCGTCTTCCCAGAAGGTCAATGACTTCGCTCAGAGAATCGAGACTCGGAATCTCTTTAAGAGAGGATTCGATGTCCCCATGGATCAGGTAGAAGATCCGATTTTGCGTGCAAATTTATTCAAGGAGCATTCACAGGAGAAAATAAGGGAAATTGAAACAGCTATTGCGGAAATTGGGGGTGTAGATCCTGATTATATTATCGTAAATACGACCAAAATAGAGAATGTACTGTTCAAGTCCTCTTATGCTCAAATAATGAATGATAAAACGCCTTACTTGATAAAAGATGAAAAAGGAACATCAAGATATATTGAGCAATATTCTTCTCTTGAGGGCAAAGAGGAACCAAGAACGATTTTTTCAGTTTATTGTCCAGTTAATTGTCGTAAAGAGATAGAAACTGAGTCTTTTCCAATCATTCAACGAATTCTAAGTTAGATGAATGAATTTATTGAGTGAGTTCCCAGTCCACAGCGACGAGCAGTCTGTGAAACAGTCTGCGAGGAGTGGGAGGGTGCAGCCGGCGGCGAGGAGGAGACGACGAAGCTGGGGGCGTCAAAGGATAAGAATCAACCAGAAAAAAGCAGCGAGACGATGTGAGCGGAATCTGTCGGAGGGAGGACCAACTGGACCGGACCGGAGACGGGTGGAGACGAACATGGTCGAGCGTTATTATCTCCGAAATAAATTTTGCATATCAGAATAATTGTGTAGCATCTATGATTGAATTCGGTTCAATGAGGTTCTATGAAAAATCTGACTTATTGAAACCTCGAATTTGCAATAGATGTGATAATATAAATGCTCCAACTTCATCCTGGTGTTCACAATGTGGGTTTCCTTTGACCTGGGATGAGTATGTGAAATATGAAGAACAAAGGAGAGAGAGACAATATGTCAAGGATTTGCAATTTTTGGACCGGTATTATCCTGAACTCGATCCCCCTAAAAAAACATCGAGACGGCGAAGACTACCCAAACAAAAAGTTGTACGATGCTACATGTGTCTAAATCTCTCCGAAACGGTTGTTGATGGAGAAATCGTTGATTATTGCCCTCACTGTGGTGCTCCCTTCTCAGAGAAAACCATTATTCGTGAACATTGGATCGAGACCCATCCTGAAGAGGCAAAGGCCGAATTGAAGGAGAAACTTGAGATGCTCAATGGATTATTGATAGAGAAATTGAAAGAGAATAATCGATTAACGAAAGAAAAAATAATCAGTCGTCAGGAAGTCATTGATGCAATTGCATCTGACCCATCAATACTTCTTGATACCTTAAAAGAGATTAAATCGCAAAAATAATTGGATAATCATTGAAGCAATTCATTCAATTCCTGTATTTTTCCTTCCACATCGTCGTCATACCGTATCGTAAATACAGTATATCCCATTAAATCAAGCCTCTCTCTTTTTTGTAAATCGTCCCTTCTCTGTGCTTCACTATCATGATCCGGGCCGTCAACAAAGACGAGAATTGAATGTCCTCCCTTATTATAGGTAAAGTCCGGGCGAGCGATCATCACATCATTTTCTGAAACAACTTCCTGTGCATTATCTGGAATGGGGATACCAGCCTGATGAATTGCCGCAAGGACTTGTTTTTCCAATGTTGATTCGCACAACGACATCAGGTGTTCATAATGTGATTGAGTTGATGGGGACGAGTCTATAGCAATTTTTATATCCGCCGTTAAGAGATTTCGAAGAATTGGAAGTACCAGTTTTCTATCGAGAATATCGTGATCATACTGGTTATAATAATTACAGAGACATTCGTAGCAGGCCCGGTCACATTTTTTCTCTTCATATTCGTGCAGGATGGTAAGGGCCTGCTTCATAACGTCATGGAATGTAGATCGATTCAATAGGGATTCAAGTATTCCTGCGCCGCCTTCTGATGTTTCGTAAAGGATTATGCTCGATTTTTCATTATTCTCAGGATCTGGCATCAGGAAATACCTGACTTCGTCCACATCGACATTCATACTTATCTGAATTCCTTCGATGATTGCCTGTGCAAGGGTCGTGAAAAATGATTTGAATAATTCTTCTGGAAGAGGATCTCCTTCTTCGTCAAGGATCTCCGGAACATCAATCTTTATGACGTCATGTCGAGTGTCGGTATAAAGAATAATATTCTGTATAATGTTTTCTTCAGTCCCCTTTCTCCAGCAGCGTTTCAATTCATTGTTTGAATCGAGATGTTCTTTCACACCGTTTTTACCAAATATCCATCGGTTGCACGCCGTGCATAGTGTAAATCCTGCGATTGGTTCATCTTTATCGGTTGGGATCGGACCATGGTTGATACTTACAATCTTACCTGAATGATCATATGATAGCGATAAAAGGGGTTGTTCTTCTTGTCCAGCGATGAAAAATTTTCTGACATTCGAAGGCGTATAATGACGGGTCACTTCATAGCCCAGGCGTTGACGTTCTTCTTCATCACTTGTTATCATTGTTCGTGACTCGGCAAGTTGATCTGGCATTTCAATTGAGTGTTGATGAATTGCCAAATTTTCAAGAGATGAGCCACAGTTTCTGCACGCACCCCCGGTCATTGAGATCTCTCTCTCATCAAGGTAGACCGCCTTGCAATATGGACAAATCAGTATGGAACTCATTGCAGGCTGGTTATTCTCAGTGCGTAATCGAGGGGTTCTCACTGAATATCGGCTTCCTCTGTAATATACGCTGTTTCCTGGTGCATATTCGACAAGAGCAATATTCCTATCTCGCCGCAACTCTGCTTCTTCTGTTCCAAAAATCCCCTTATAGTTTATTGCAAGTGCGGTGACCTGTGTTGGGAATCCATAATTAGGGAGGAAACCCTGTGAAGAGAGATATCGATAGGTAGTAAAATCACCCCCTCCATTACGCATATCAGAGAGTTTTTTCTCGATTGAGTCCCTTCTTCGTTTATAGGCGCCTCTTTGCCGATCTGATATTCTCCCCCGCTGGAGAAACATATTGATCTCTTCCAGTTCCCGTGCAAGGGCAGAATACTCGCTCCTGAAGAGATTGAAGGCACCATCAAAAGACAGCACAAAGGAGTCAACCGTTTCTTCAAAAAATGCATTATCAAGCCAGTTAAGGGATTGTTTCTCCTCGCCCAGCACCTGATTTATTGCATTGAGAATATTCAGCCTCTCTTCTTCTATCATCTCACTCAACCGTGTCCGACTCAAAGTCTCAATGACTTCAGAAGCGGATCCTTCCGGGAATAAGGGGAGGTTCTCTCTCTCAAAATCAAGGATTCCATCAATTTTTTGTGGAATTTTTAGTGTGATAATCTCAAGAATGAGTGCATGGATATGAGCCCGGATAAGCATTTTATTATCCAATAAAAATCGCGGAGATGCAATTTTCCCGGAGATCATTTTGCTTGGGTATCGATAGAAATACTGGTCATGCGGCCCCCTTCGTGAACCGACGCCGCAAAAGGTAAGAATCATTGAAGCCTGTGATTTTCTTCCTGCCCGTCCTGCACGTTGGGCATAGTTGGATGGTGATGGCGGTACATTTCTTAAATAGACCGCAGAGAGAATCCCAATGTCGATTCCAAGTTCCATAGTTGGGGTACAGACGATAACATTCAGGATGTCTTCAGGATTTTTAAACCGGGTCTCCAGTACCTTTCTTGTCTCACCATCAACCTGGCCACTGTGCTCCTCTGCATGAAGCTGGACCGATTCGCTGAATGGCCGAGAATATTCTCTTCGGAAATAATTATTGGAGAGATCACGAGGTATAAGGTCCGTACAGTTGGGATTGATACAGAGATTGAGTTCGTGGAAGTGATTTACCTGACCACACTTCCGGCACACCATCGATTGCCCCGGATCGGCAAGCGAAAGTTTGATAATTTCCGGGTTGATCATGGAGATTCTCCCTATTCGGGAAATATTCTCTCTTCTTAAACCTCCTTGATCTGCAAGTACGTCTGCAACATATTCAACAACCTCCTTCGCCTCATCGATTGTTTCGGGCCCCAGCACTTTGTTTGTCCACCTGACAAGCGAACTGTTTGCATGGGTAAGACGATAGACAGATGCATATGGACTGCCCCTTCGTGCCTCATCACTGTATCCTGTCGGACGGGTTGAGAGCAACTCGTTATGGAATATCACATCGGGATTCAGGAAGCGCTCAATCTTTTCCGCAAATTCAAAGGGGTGCATGAAAAATTCAGAGTAAATTGCGAGGTTGTGTCGCATGATATCGAGATATCCCTTTAGATAATCCTCACGTTGACGAGTACTGAACCGCGAAAATAATGGAAGTTCATTCCAGAGGTCATCATTCGCAGCCACTGCATCAAGGCCATAATAACCTACCTCTAAAATCCCGACATCCTCAAGATTGGGCTGATTCTTCTGACGTGTCGATCCCATCTCGAGTATCGCATTCATCAGGAGGTATTTTCGATAGACTGGCTCGGCATGAGAGGCCCGACGCATGAGTCCCTGTCCGGTATTTCTTTCATAATTGGGAAGTGCCCCCTCTGTTCGGTCAGCTGCCATCGCTTCGAAAATGGCGTCCCCTGCTTCGATAAGGGGAATGGAATCCTCGGCTCTCTCTAAAGCATGATAGAATCCCCTGCGGAAATGGATGCGTTTCTGAATATTGTTCATATGGGCGGCCTGAAGGGCTGTATCCTGCCGGTTGTCAGAGAACGCAATGACTTTTTGTTCTTTTGGAGGAAGCGTAGTCAGCATATTTGAGACCAGGACATCAGTGGCAGTTGACCTCCCGACAGTTCCGAAAGAGAAAAGCTTGTTGAATTCTCTCCGGGTTCTGAGATCATAAGATACACCACAATCACTGCATGGACAGAACCGGAATGGCATGGGCAAGACAGTCACACGGACTTTGCCTGCACACATACAAGGGTCAACATTCTGCCCATCAACAATCAGCTTATTACAATCGGGGCAATAAAGCCCGGTTTGTGGGGCAACAACGTTTCTGTATTTTTCCTTGATGTTTCCAGTATCTGTGCACCACCATTCCGGCACGGAGACTTCTCCCTCTGGGAACACTCCTCTATAGAGGTAGAGGGCTTCTCCTTCCTGGGCAAGGGAGTCGAGATCTCTTGGTTTTAAAGTACCATCTGGGAGAAGTTCCACGCTGTAATATTCTTGACCACAGGCGCGGCAGAAGACCATTGGGAAGGTAATCCGTGTCTTATTTGTTTTCGCACATCCAGGACAGGTTACCTCACCGGCATCGTGGAGGTGGGGACCATCCAGGGTGAGACAGCTCTTGATCTCCCGTCCCTGAGAGTAGTACATATGGACCTTAGGGATGAATCGCGGCTGTAGCATATTCCCAACTGCGATTTCACTATGCATACCGAGAAGGAATGCTGCCTGGATCTCTCTTGTCGCTTCCTCTAATGTTGAATCGGGTCTTACTTCCTCGCGGTAGGTTTTGATCAGGTCTGGGATGCTCTTTGGTTCGTCTGCAAGCTGATCCTCAATGAACTGGATTGTCCTCTGAGATCCAAGGGTCTCACCGAGATATGATGGAGAAGGATCATTGATAGCCAGTGGTTCCCCAATGAGTTGTTCTGTTAAATTTTTCAGGTAATCAGGGTCGGGTTCATTCACCCAGACAATGTCTTCAGGAACAAGCACTCGTTCAGGGAGTTTGCTTTCAGAGCTTCTCGGAGGATGAACAAAGGTCTCCTCGATAACTGATTTCGTGTTGAACGGTTCGCCGAACAGTTTGGCTGCAAATTTAGCGATTGCCTCTCCTGCTTCCTCTCCCTCACCCTGCATAACAGTTGCACTGGTTCCGATGCAGCGGAGAGTCCCGGTTGTCCCGGTATGTTGTTTGAGCCTCCTGACGAGATATGCTGTATCCGCCCCTTTCTTTCCGGTATATGTATGGATCTCATCGAGGACAAGGTATTTGAGCATCCCCAGCTTTTCCGGCGGGAAGAGGATCTTGTCTTCATGTCGCGTGAGGATGTATTCCAGCATCACATAGTTCGTGATAAGGATGTCAGGAGGAGTTCGCTGAATTTCTTCCCGGGAAATGAGTTCACTGTCGTATGGAGCTGGTCTTCCCGTTCGTTCCCTGTAGACTCCGAGGGCTTCTGTAAACGTATGCTTCGTGTCACCAGTATAGATAGCGATCTTCAGGCCGGATCCTTCCAGCCGGGCAGCCATATCATCATACTGTGAGTTTGCCAAGGCATTCATCGGGTAGACCAGAATGGCCTTGATTCCCGAGAGTCCCTCGGCCTGCATTGCGAGGCAGGTGGATACAACCGGGACGGCAAAACAGAATGATTTCCCGGACCCTGTCCCTGATGTGATCACTGTATTATTGCCATTCATGATTGAGCGTATTGCATCGCTCTGATGACGATAGAGATGCACTGCATGTCCTGATCGATCAGTGGGATCTTTTGCGAAGTAGAGGGGGATGTCATCATCAATGAGTCCGTTCTGGATGAGAACATCGAATGAATCTCCTTCCATATATCGGCGGGCAAGATCGATATATGGACCTTTAAAAAGGAGAGTTCCTTTCTCTATCTCGGCATCTATCCAATCCCGTATGATCGGATTTTTGAATTTCTGAAATGAACTGACAAAAATACGATACGCTTCTGTAATTTCATCAAGGGCTGATATTGGGTTTAAAGTGGTATTCGTCATGGCAAGATAATTGAAGATTACTTTAACAGACGATAAGAGTTATTCGTAGTTGTTCGGTTTTTTCTCTCCTTCACCTATACCCTCTTTCTTCCGCTTCTCGATATATTCCACCAACCTTGACGATCCCAACGAGTGCAACTGGAGATATACCCTCTTTCTTCCGCTTCTCGATATATTCCACGGCTTCCCTCATAGAAAGTCTCCGCGACGAAGAGATACCTCGTATCCAGTACTCCTGCTCGCCGTTCTGGTTCACAAAGACAGATTCGATTATTGGCTTTATTTCTACCGCCCAGTAATGGACTCCCTTCTCCTTGAGCGAGTGGACCTTAATGAGCGGAAGGAATTGATTCCCGAGGTAATTCTTTATCAAATCATCAAGCTTCAGCCGTAGTCCATCTTCATTTTGTCCCTTTGAGATTTTTATGTCGCCTTCAAGCCCAACGAATTCACCGGCATCATTCACACCTATGAAAAGAATACCGCCATGGGTGTTCATGAATGAGGCAATGGTCTTGGCGATAGTATGCTCAAGCGCCTTGTTCTTCTGTTTCGTATTTACATCCCAGGATATCGATGACTTGAATTCGACCCGTTCGTTCTCTCCTTTAGAAATGATCGCTTTCCAGTCAATCTCCCCATTCTTCCGGGGGAGATCCGCCCGCATCACCCGCACAAAGTCCTTCGCCAGCTCGTCGTATTTCGCGAGGATTACCTCCTTCGTGCGATAGGACCCATACTCTGCCATATCCTTCCGTTTCATGAGAGGGAAGGTCTCCATAATGTAATCCACATCGTCCCGGGAGATCTCGTAGAGATGGAAGTATAGGGCATCAAGATCGCAGCGTAGAGTAAACCGTCGATCCACATCCCAGATAAATGGACGAGGCCTGCCATCCTCTGCGATTGGATTCTTGGAGAACCATTTGTTCCATTGATCTTTCCCGACCTCCTTGAGGAGATCAAGGGCGAAGGGCTCGAGATCCCAAGCGGTATAGGTAAGCTCGATGACGCGGGGGGCGATAAAATTTATTGGGGCATGTGTATAGACAGACGGGGGGAGAATGGGCAATTGTTTGGTGATATAATCTGAAACGTTAGCACCAGCGACAAAAAATCTAGCAATGTAATCTAAAATAATTGAATTAAAATTTGCTAATAAATGAATAATCTTAATTGAGGATTCTTTTGAAAAAATTACTCTTAAAGAAAAGTCTGTCCCTGATAATGGTAAAATTGCTGCAATAATCGTTCGTTCATCGGTGGAACGTGCGATATTTCTATAAGTTACTAACCATTCTCTGTTCCATTTATCGATGAGATTAGTAAATACTTCGTTTCTTTCAATCCAATAAAATGAGTTAATCCGAAATTCTGTATTTCGATAACTATCAATATCTGTTTGCTTTAATTTTTTTGATGCAATTTTAATTTTATCTTGATGATTTCCAAATCGATGATCATACTGATACATCATTTTAGCTTCATAAATCCGGAATAAATTTGAATCATTATTAATTGTTGTCCAGGGTAAGCATTTTTGGATTACATCCGTTCTATTCATATCAAATATTCTTCGGATAGCGATATTCCACGGATTTTCATTCGTTATATTGTTAATTAAAACTGGAATAGACCTATACACATTTATTACTAAATTAGCATCTTTTCTTGAGTGAAAAACAGGGCAATTCCTTGTGTTCGGGTTTATAAGCGCAATTTCTTCTGGTGTGAGCGTGAAGTGGCGGTTCTCATCATTGAGGTGATCAATTTTATGAAGGAAGAAGGCAAGGTCAAATACGTTGCTGCGTGCTCTAACGCCTGCCATCGTTAGCAGACAGAACTTGTAACTACGGTGGATTGGAAATATTCCTTCTTTGTTCTCAAAATCGTAGAGACTTACGAGCGATATATTGTCTACAAGATCCCCGAAGAACTCTGCGGTGGTGGCATCGGTGGCAATCCCGGTCGGCACGATGATCCCCGCATGCCCGAAGGGGGAGAGGGCAGAACGGGCATGCTCGGCAAAGACCGTATAGGTATTGATATCACCCTTTCCAGTCAATGGGAATCGCCCCGAAGATCGGAGAAAGAGGCTCTCGCACTCGCTCGCTCTCTTTGCAGCAAGGAACTCTGCATAGAGGGTCGGATTTGATTGTTTCAATGCAGTAATTTTCCTGGCTCGCTCGGCTGCATTTCGTGCCCCTGCAACATCTGGGTCACGGACTTCAAAGAACTCCTTTTCCTGGAGCTTTATCCGCTCCCACGGAGGATTCCCGAGCACACCGTCAAAGCCTCCTTCCTTAAACACCTCGGGAAACTCCAGGTGCCAGTGGAAGAACCGGTGCTTTTTGGCAAGAATGGGAAGTTCTGTCTGTAATTCCTCGGGAAGGACATTCTTTCCGTGAGTGCGGACCATCCGGACTGTTTCGGTGGTGGGAACCTTCTCTGCCTGCTCCTTTGTCAGCGGCCAGAAGAACGCGGCACACCAGGTATCTGCGGCCCATCGCTCGCGTTCATACTCCGCGGAGGCACGCAGGCGTTCGTACTCCCGCCGTTTTTTGTCTACCGCTTCTGGGTTGTTCTCTGAACACTCGATGAGTGCGGCAAACCGCTCAGCGCACTGGTCGGCTAGACCTGCCTTCTCCTCAAACTCTGAAAACGTTCTGCTCTGCCTCTGCTCCTTGTTGGCCTTTTTGATCCTGGTAGCTACGTCCTTGCTATCTCCTTCGACGGGGGAGTATGCGTCGTCAGGGATTCCACCTGCGAGCAACGCGGGAGTTGTTCCAATCAGCGAGTTGCCGCACTTGATGTGGTGGTCAAGGAATGAGAGGGGTTTGTCGTCTACGAGAGCATTGATCCAGAGCGAGACCTTTGCAAGCTCCACAGCCATAGGATTAAGATCAACACCATAGATGCAGTGCGAGAGCACATCGCGGCGTGCTGCCCTCACATCCTTTGCAGCGGGAAGCTCCGTCCCGGTCCGGATCTTCGCAAGCTCATGACCGAGCCGGTTCGCTGCTGCGATAAGGAATGCCCCGCTCCCGCAGGCAGGATCACAGACACGGATGGAAAGGAGTGCTTTCTCCCTCGCTGCAGGTTCCGGGCCAGCTTGGGAGATCGTGTTGGCAATTACCGGGTCAAGGGCACTCTTGATGAGCTCTGCAATCAGGTCAGGATTGGTATAATACGACCCCGTCGACTTCCGCTCAGATCCCCGTGGATCGAGCATGAACTCCCGCGGGCGGTACTCACGGCTATCAATGGTTTCAAAACCTTTAGTAATTCGCGGAGTATAATCGAGCAGGCTCTCGTAGATGGCTCCAATCTCCTCGACCGATAGGTCGGCATAGCTGATTCGCTGCCGCCCGTATACGCGCTCCCGGCGCCCCCTTCCTTCTGTAATAGGCACCGTCCATGTCAATGCTCGGATCGCATCCATCAGTGCGGTGTTCCGGCACCGGGCATCCTTCAGGTACTGTTCATTAGCGCGGGAGAAGAGGAGTCCGTCAAACGCATTCACTCCCAGTTCGGGCACCCCTTTCTCAAGCATACCGAACGTCACAGAAAGACCTTCCCAGAGGTCAGTATGCCGGTCATCACGGCCCTCGAAGGCATCCACCCGTTCGCGTAGTGAAGTGATCGAGTACTCCTCGAGGAAGAGGTCTCCGTGTGCTCCTTCTATCCCGAGCATTCCCCGCTGCTCGGCAAAGAGCATGAAGATGACCCGATACACAACAGTCAGGATCTCCTGGTAGTATGCCTGGCACGCCTCGCGGTCACCCTTCAATTGATCGATCAGCACCTCATCGAGGAACCCATTGCCCAGCCGCTCGATTGCGGTCACTACATTCTCCCGGAGGCTCTGCCCGATCTTCTCTCCCGCCTGCCTGCTTACTTCGTAATAGTCCTCGAGGGGTTCTTTCCCCGTCTCCGCATCCCGTGCAAACCGGCTCGCATGGCAGAACCGGTAGAGTGCAAGGAACTCCGGGAAACTCCTGTTCAGGAAGATCCCTTCAAGGTCAAACTCGATATAACCCGGCACCGTTGTGTGATGATAATCGCGGATGACACGGATTGCCGTCTCATTCATTAGGAGCGCCCATGTCGCATCATTCCGGTTCAGACAGTTCTGGAGGGCATCATGGGGTGAGGGTTGCTTCGGAGCTGGGCGGGTATCTGGATCGGTACCCGGAGGCAGGATATGGATGACGGGGGGGGTTGGAACCCGGGTTTCGACATCCTTTCTCGGGAACCATCCCCTGTGAGAGAAATGATATTTGACCTGGTCGCTGATGATGATCTGCTTCGCCGTATAGGTCGGTTCAAATCCAAGAGCATCAAGAATTGGTAATTGCCAGAACCTGCGGGCATCATCCGCAGATATCTTCCCCGACTTGATATTGCGGTATTTTTCATCGAAGAGGATCCGAAGGTGATCCCAGACCTCACCGACCCGTGAAAGAAATTCCTTTTCATTTTGAGGAGGAGCATCTTCTTCGCGCCAGGGTCGAAGAAAGGTCTCGGGTCGTGCGTATTCAAATCCTTGCTGGGAGTCCTGCAGGAGGGACATGAAATGCGAGGTAATGAGTCCCCCGGAGAGCCTGATAAAAGATCTCTCCTCGCTCCTCATCTCTGCACCCCGGCAGCAGGTGTAGGCTCAAGCAATCGTAAGGAAATCAGGTCATGAGAAGCGACCGAAACCTCGGTTAGCCCCTCAACCCATTCTGCATCAGGGTATATTGCCGCGATCTGTGTGCGGAGCTGGGTCCGCTCGGCAACCAGTTCCTGCCGGCGGGCTTCCACTCGCTTGGTAAATACCGGCACCCAGGTCTCTTCTGCGAGTGCCCGGATAAAGTGACTTCTCACGCTGGCTTCCCTTGAAGCAGGGAGCGGGACCTTCTGCACACGATCAAGGGAAACAGTGTCCTTCTCATCGGGATAATTCCCGGTCACCAGGTCACAGGCGACAGGCACAATCTCCTCCACGACGGAGGGACGCTTGCCCCCGACAGTATAGCGGACAAGGAAGTGATAGAGTGCAGTGACATGGGACACATCGGGAGTTGCGACCACACAGGTTCTCCCGTAATATTGGGTATCCGGGGAGAACACATCCCGCTTGATGAGCTCGATCAGTCTTCGGACAACCGGGTGCACGGTGTTAAGTTGTTCGATCCCTGGTTCCTGCAGGGCAATCCGCTCATCGAACGTCGCTTTCTCTATGACCTGTGAAAAACCGGGGACCACCAACTGATCGGATAGTACAATCCGTAACGTCTTGTTCCTGTCGTGATTCTCTGTGATGGTGCAGCCATACTGGCCCAATCCATGTTCGACAAAATGCCGGAAATCCTTTCGTGTGCCAATGATTCGTTCTGAGAGTGCAATCCTGGCCCGGACCTCTGCAAGATCGACTGCTGTCTGCCCATAGAAACTTTCAGTCTTGATTTTCTCCAGCGTCTCCGTACTGAAAGGGTCAATTCTTGGCTCGGGTGTTTTCTCTTCTCCAAATGAGTCAAATATTGTCCGCTGCGACGATGGTAAATCGACTTTCAGCATTGAATCCCCAATCAGGGCGACAACATCGGCATCGTTACCAAAGAACGGCGGCGAGAACCCATAATCTTCCCGAATCTTCTGCGCTTTCTCATAGAGAACCTTGAGAACCCTTGTATCAAGAGTATTCCGCATCACGAGGGTCCGGATATGCACTTCCCGTTCCGGTTGGCCATAGCGGTCAACCCGGCCATTCCGTTGTTCGAGGCGGTTGGGGTTCCAGGGAAGCTCGTAGTGAATGACCTGATTGGCCATGTGCTGAAGGTTTACTCCCTCGCTGATGCAATCGGTCGCAATCAGGATCCCCTTGTCAGCCTCTATGAATGCATCCATCACTTCGCGACGTTGCTTCTCATTCAAATCCCCATACACCGCAAAAATATTGGATGATTCAACACTCTTCATCCGTTTCGGAATCTCACGGTAAAGATAATCGAGGGTATCCTTATACCGTGTAAAGATCAGGACCTTTCTGGGTCCATATTTTCCCCGCATCGCATTGTCGAGATATCCATCCTTCTTGGTCAGTTCCCGAAGTTTGCTGTCTTTGGCAGGGGTAATGGCCTGGGCATGTTCGATCAGCGTGCGGAGTTGTCGCGCTTCCATATCGAGAGCAGAAAGCGTTCCATATACTACCTGGTCAACTCTTTCGGAGGTTTCTTCATCGGAAAGGTCCTCTCCGCCTTCCTCGTCGAGGGCTACGGCCTTCGCCTGCACGACAGAGACCGATTGCTCCGATCGTTCGTCTTTATTCTGAATCTTATCTTCGATCCGGCGCAATCGGTTTTTAAGAGAAATCCGGAGAGAATAGGGTGAAGATAATCCCCGCCGGTGCAGGTGAAGGACCACCCACCGGGTCATTGTACGCACTTCAACCCGGTCGTCCTTTCGTGCAAGGTCAAGCAAGCCTGAACCATACTCGTCAAGTTCGTTTAAAATGTTCCTTTCTTCAGGAAATTCCAGATCCACCGGCACTTCTTTCTGATCACGGGTTGGAAACGGGTTCTCTTCGATCGCATGTGCCCGGAACCAGTCTACGACATCCTTTCTCCTCCGCTGGCAGACGTGAAGCTTTGCTACCTCCCGATTGATACGTGGTTCATGGATAGGACCACTTACAATCCCGCAATCAAGCATTGTAAGAAGGCTTGCAAAGGTATCGGTATACCCATTATGCGGGGTGGCGGTCAGCAGGAGAAGATGGTTTGCCTTCTTCGCGACTTCCTGCGAGAGAGAATACCGAAGCATGGATATACTTTCTTTCTCAGCACTCTGGTGTGGTTTCGCAGCAAGATGTGCTTCGTCTATCAGGACAAGATCCCATTGTGCACTGAGCGCGAACTCACGAATCCGGTCAGTTTTGATATAGTCGATAGAAGTGATGACGCAGGGGTAGTATTCCCAGGGATTCATGCCTGGAGGAATATTCCTCTCAAGGCCTCTGAGATGCACCGAGGAAAATATCTTCGCGTCAATCCGGAAGAAATACCGCAGTGCATCCTGCCATTGTTCACGAAGGTTCTGCGGGCAAATAACGAGGATTCGGGATACCAGATTTCTTGATTTCAGCTCTGTTGCAACCAATCCGGCCTCGATAGTCTTTCCGAGCCCCACATCATCGGCAATAAGCATGCGAACCCGTGCACCCTGGTTCAATGCCATGATTACAGGGGCTAGCTGGTATTCTGTTGGAATCACCGCGCTCGTCCGTAGGCTCGTGAGGGGGGCTGTTCCGTGGATCATCGAATACTGGAATGCCTGGACAAGCAACCGATTCGTCGCCACATCGCCGATTTTTTCCGGGTGTGGGGGCTGTATCTGGCCTTTCGATATTTTTTCAGCAGGAATGTAAAATCGGTGTGAATCTGTAGAGTCCCCATCAATGCAGGTAGCGGTGAGTATGTCTCCTTCAAGTGTATCAATCCGCCATAAGCGGTTTCTTAATGAGATAATATCCCCAGAATGATGATCCATATCCTCACCGACTCTCCAATTTTTAGTATTATACTTAACACAACGATATTTCCTTCGCTAACATTCCAACATCGGATTAATTCGGAAGTTTTTCAGAGCGAACAGGATGGGACGTAAAATTTTGCGATTAAATATTTGGATTATTTTTCGAGGATTTATCTTTATTTTGGAAATATTTTATAATAAAACAACGATTCTGAATTGCTGATCTTAAATCTCTATCTGCAAAACCAAGATTTGATTGATTTTTTTCAGCAAGTGATAATTTGTTCCGATAATTACAATGTAACTGAATAATATTCTTTTTAGGAGGAGAATCGGGTAAATTTTCGTATGGGATATAATCCGGACCTTTATTTCCAAAGGATAGACCACCCCGATCGCCATGGCCTAATATCCATAATTCATAGACATTAGGATTTAAATAGGGTAATAAAATATCATCCCCAGTGAAAATATGATAGATTTTATATTTAAGACCCCTACGCCGAAATCCCCGAATTAAAAGCGCTATACAATCGACAATCACCTCATTATTAGAGAGACGAGTATAATGGGGCCAGATTATCCCAATGTGTTTTTTTTCTAAATAATCAGGAGATTCGGGGTAATGAAATGCTTCAGAGCAACTAATTTGGAACAATTCTATTCGGTACTTAATTATTTTAGTTAGAAGAAAAATTAAAATTATTATCAAGAGAATTAGGATTATACTTGCGATAAATACATAATTTTTCGGAAAAACTGTGGCAATTGCTGAAAACATTACTGATGAATAAATCCCTGCTAAAACTATTAATATTGCAGACAAAAATAGCCCCAAAACCGCAAAACAAAAATTTTGATTGACTTTATCGCAAAAACAACACCGAATGAAACCTAGTTGAAAGAATTTTCTTAACCATATAAAGCCATAGTAAAGTCGCTCCAATACCATCAACATTTATCCATTTTATCTTTTTTAATATAAGATAACGGATGGATTAACCTCCCTTCCCACCTCCTTTCACTAATCCATACTCAATCTCATAGTACGCACTCGGCACAGAGATGATATACCGCATCTTCCTCTTCTCCTCCGCTTCGGCAATCTGCTTCAGCAAAGAGGCCTGCTCTGCCGGTGCATGACCGACCGTCACCCACCGCCTGGTCTCATCGCTCATCTTCCAGGACCTGGCCGGGACCGTCTCCGGTGGCCTTGTCACCGTGTCGTCGTCGGGGTCGAAATAGGCGACAACATCGTCCTTCTCCGACTCCGCCGCCCACTGCAGGGCCTCGGCAACCTCCTTCTCCACAAGGGCCTCCTCCCTGGCCACGACCGCCTGGCTCTTCTGCCGGTGCTGCCAGTACGCAGCGATGGCCGCCACTAACGCCACCAGCAACTCAAAAATCTGAATTAATTCCTGTTCCATGAAATCACCTCCAGGCGAGGGGCGGGACCGACTGAAAAGAGACGGTGAAGAGAACCCTCACCGCCTCCGCAGGTTCTGCTCCATCTGGTCGTGCATCCCGGCGATAATCCTGAGGATAGCAAACAGCATCATCAGGCCGCCGAGACTCACGCCGAGGAGGAACACGAATCCTTCCTCCATGGTCCCTCCCTCCCTGGAAAGGGAAAATTACTCGCCGGACGCTCAGGCCAGTGCGGGAACGGTGTCTGCCCAGGCCTCGATGGTCGCAAGGA
>Ga0334889_1002424_pt1 | contig 20989 bp, 10 predicted proteins | sample GraSluR1_MG_2_FD_207222 | JGI IMG/M metagenome (GOLD analysis project Ga0334889, IMG submission 207222) | Sludge microbial communities from methane-producing bioreactor in Wageningen University, Netherlands - Granular Sludge_8_08-R1 | ecosystem: Engineered > Bioreactor > Anaerobic > Unclassified... | reverse complement strand
CCGGCCGTCACCCCTGACGAGGATGAAGAGCTGGATGCCTCCAGCGAGCCTGTCCCCATGGCGGGGCTCTCCTTCACCGGGCCGATCGTGATTGCGGCGATCGACTTCGGGAGGAAGGGGGAGGACGTGGTGGGGGTGTTCAGACCGTCTAATCGAATGTGGTATCTCGACTTCGACAACGATGGCGCCGTCGATAAGATGTTCACCTACGGAAATACCGGCGACGTTCCGGTGGTCGCTGACTGGAACGGAGATGGAAAAGCTTCGACGGGCGTCTTCAGAAATGGTGCCTGGTACGTCGACATAAATGGCGATTACACAACATACCAGCAGTTCTGGCTCGGAACTACAGGAGACATTCCAATCGTCGGCGATTGGAACGGCGACGGAAAGGATACCGCAGGCATCTTCAGAAACGGAGTCTGGTACGTCGACATTGACGGCGACTACGCCGTGGATAAAGTATTCTGGCTAGGAACTACGGGAGATAGACCGGTCGTCGGTGATTGGAACGGCAACGGCAAAGATACTGCAGGCATCTTCAGAAATGGGGTCTGGTACGTCGACGTTGACGGAGACGGCAATCCAGAGACCGCCTTCTGGCTTGGGACTACCAACGACATTCCGGCATTAGGTGACTGGAACGGAGACGGCAAGGATACGGCGGGCATCTTCAGAAACGGTGTGTGGTACATCGACCAAGATGGAGACCGTGCAGTAGATAAATTAATGTGGTTTGGTACATCTGGAGACGTTGGGATAGTGGGTGATTGGAAGAAGACCGCATAGTTTAGCATAGCGTAGTTTGGCCTAAAATCAGAGAGGTTGGTACGATATGGGTGCTATTAATTAGCACTCATTATAAATTTTAAAATTTTTGAAGCGATGGCACTATGTTTATAACCGATGATTACAATAAGCAGTTCGTAAATGAATTGAAGTACAGAGATTAGTGATATAATATGAATGATCTTGAGAAAGCACGTGAAAAGTGGGATAGTATTGATATCACAAAGGTGAGAAGTGTTAGCTGGCTCTCAGTCCCAGGTATCGGAGCCCATGCAGCTAATTCTTTCACCGAAAACGGTGATATCGTAAAAGCTTGCCACGAATTGTTATTAAAGCGAGGTTCACCTGAGGAAGGACTCTGTGGAGGAGCTTTGGTTTGTGGAGACATGGTCGGAGAGAAATCATTCTTTAAATCGGATTACGGAGTAAAATTTGATAAGGTTTTTGGATTTGATTTGAGTCCTGAATCCTTAAAGAGAGCAGTTCAAAATACATCTGGATCTCCTTTTAAATTTAATCCCGTCAAGGCTGATTGCAACAAATTGGATTTAGCGCCACAGAGTTTTGACTTCTTGATTGGCCTTCATGGAGTTCATCATATCTATGAATTGGAGGATTTCTTTAGTGTTTGTGCTCAAGCATTGAAACCTCATGGCGTACTATTTCTTAACGAGTGGATTGGACCTAATTATCTGCAATATCCTATTTCAAACAAAATTATTTCTACTATTTTGCTCAATGCCTGCGTCTGGCCACTAAGTAGGCGACGAGATCATCTAGGTGTTTTCAGAACTGTATGTAGACAACTTCCACCAGAAGCGTTTGATCCGTCTGAGGCATGTAATTCAAAGAATTTAATTAAATATCTTGAAAATCATTTTAATATAATTAAAAGGCATGATTACGGATCGCTAAATTATCTGATTTTCGAAGGACTTGGTCAAAATTTTCCCTCAAATCCTACGTTCTACACATCTACTATAACCTTATTGAGTCTGAAGTTAGAACAAATTCTTCAAAATATGAGGCTTGTGCAACCGTTGTTCACTTATGCGATGTGCGTTCCTATCATTCAAGAGCTAATCTGATATTTTTTAATTTAGTAAATTAATATTAAAAATATATTTTTATATATTCAGCCGAATAATATAACACGACAGAAGATAGTGAGAATTAATTCTAACCTGGCAAAGTTTATATATATGCGTAATCACCCCACAGACATTCTCTTCAGACAAGAGGCGTACAAAAAAAATGATTTGGAGGAGTAGTTATGTTCTATGACAAAGAAGCACGGATTAAGAGCCATTACATCGATTGCCCCAAAGAAGCAATAGCATTTTGTGGAGACGTTTAAGAGACAAAATAATGCTCGATTTAGGATGTGGTGAGGGCATAACCGACTTAGGGTTTCTTGAATATCAATTAAAACAAATATACGGCCTAGACATCACTTCTTGGGATCTTGACCATCTCAATCGAGTAATAAAAAAAATAAAAGACCATGGTTTTAAACTATCGAATGTGAATAGATTTAAATTTATACATTATGATGGTAAACATTTTCCTATTCCAGATGCTTCCATAGATATCATTTTCTCCCAAGGTGTATTTGAGAACGTTCAAAATATACCATTGGTACTTAGAGAAATGCATCGAGTCCTACGATCGGATGGCTTCTGCTATGTGTACGTATTTCCATGGTTTAAAAGCCGCTATGGATCGCACCTGACGGATTATATAAATGATCCATATTATCATTTGCAAAATAGCCCTGAAGAAGTTGAAGCGAAATTGAAAGAGTATGACGAAGATCCTCAATTTATGGATTATCTATTTAATTAATATAAAAATCTAAATAAATACTCCGCAGATGACTTATTTGAAGATATTAAGGACTCAGGATTCAAAGTAACCAAGGCTGTTTAGCCCCAAAAGAATATAAATTATCAGAACTAATGATGTCTGGAACAAAAATGATATTACGGCCGTAAGGTATCTTCAATCATGAAAAATTTCTTAAACACAGAAGTTTCCAGAATTGAAGGGTCTTGATGAATTGCGACATAGTACCCTATAAATCAAAAAATATATAAATATAGATACATAAATTCACGACATAAGAGAGATCCGAAGTTAAGGGGTAATTATATAAAATGGAAATAGTACCCAAGTGAAGATAAAAAAAAGAGAATCGGACCCCGCAGTCCTGCCACGGGATCGCGGTCCATCGGTTGGATAATGCCGATTCTGGGCAATTACCGATGGTTAACAACTCCAGTGAATTCTGGGCAGTTTTTACCAACCTCCTGCTACTGGAACGTCTCCACCAGTTCCCAACCAGAAGACGGTATCTAGGGTGTAGTCGCCGTCCGTGTCAACATACCAGACCCCGTTTCTGAAGACCCCCGTTGTGTCCGTCCCGTCTCCATTCCAGTCTGCTACAACCGGAACGTCTCCGGCAGTTCCAAGCCAGGAGACCGTCTCAGGAATGTAGTCGCCATCGGTGTCAATGTACCAGACCCCGTTTCTGAAGACTCCCGGAGTGTCTGTCCCGTCTCCATTCCAGTCTGCCACCACGGGAACATCTCCGACGGTTCCAAGCCAGAAGAACGTCTCAGGGGTGTAGTCGCCGTCGGTGTCAATGTACCAGACCCCGTTTCTGAAGACCCCTGGAGTGTCTGTCCCGTCTCCGTCCCAGTCTGCTACAACCGGAACGTCTCCAACGGTTCCAAGCCAGAAGATCGTCTCTGGGGAGTAATCGCCATCGGTGTCAATGTACCAGACCCCGTTTCTGAAGACTCCCGGAGTGTCTGTCCCGTCTCCATTCCAGTCTGCCACCACGGGAACGTCTCCGACGGTTCCGAGCCAGAAGATCGTCTCGGGGATGTAGTCGTCATCTGTGTCGATGTACCAGACTCCGTTTCTGAAGACTCCTGCGTGATCCGCCGCCGTTGTCACCGTGTTGCTCGGATCGGAGTGGGCGGCAACTGTGGGGAATCTGACGTTGTCGCCCTCATTGATGTTGGGATCCGAATAATCCCAGGTGTCTCCAACGACATTCGTCGCCATCACCCTGTAGAAATAGGGCGTGCCCGGCACCGCCGTAACGTCGATGTAGGTAGTCACATTCGGTCCGACGACGAAGGTGGTGAGCCCCGATGTGAAGCCAGCGTCCAAAGCCCTCTCGATGGTGAAGTTGGTTTCGGTATCGGAGTTGTCGGTCCAGTTCAGCGTCACCGGATTCATCGCAACCGTGAGGTTCGTCGGCGCCCTGGGTGCTACCGCAAATCCCATGGCATGCATCATGTCCATCTCCTCGTGGGAGAGAAGATGGCAGTGGTACACGTACTCCCAGCCGTAGTTGACCAGATGATTTACGACGTTAACGGGCTCTGCGTCCGGGTTCTGGAATCCCAACGGTCCGCCCATCAGGGGATGGCTGTCTGGCTTCGTGGGGTCGATCAGTCGGACGCTGTTCGGAACGTCGAAGGGCTGCGTCGGAGGGATGGCCCTGAAGGCGACGATGGTGTCCTGAAGCGGATTCACCCTGAACGTCTCCTTCCAGCCCAGCTCGTTGGCGTCGGGCGGCCTTATGGCGTTGTCCCAGGCGACCCGATTGATCAGCTGGGCGTTGAAGAGGTGGACGTGTATGGTATGGGTGTCCACGCCGTTGTGGGTGATCTTCCAGATCTGGGTCCCGTCATCCGTCGATCCGATGGGGGTCCCATAGACAGATCCCTTTATGATCTCAACCGGTGGGGATGGGAAGGGGTAGAGGAGGAAGTTCTGATTCCCTGCTCCGGTAAAGGGCACCTCGAGCCCCAGAAATCCGCTCATTCGCCCATATTCGATATCGAAGGCTTCACCCATCTCGTCCTGGATGGCCTTCGCCTCGAAGGGCAGTGTCACCGTATCGCCTGATACCGTCTGGAAGGTCTTGCTGTTCTCAAAGATCCTTACGTACGTATCGACCGGGAAGCTCTTGTTGTAGGCCGAGTTGTAAGACGCCTGCGGTATGATGACCTCATCCTGAGACGCCTCAAAGACGCCCCTCTTTCCATCGGTCTTGGCAAATACCTCGTTCAACGTCACCAGATCATAAGGCGCAGCCGGTGTGGTGTCATTGACCCGGAACTGCATTATGGTGCGGGTGTTGGGGCCGTACCCCGGCTGAGTCGTTGGCGTCCCGCCGGTATCCGTCTGGTCCCCGTTTCCTGTATAATAGTCGTACCTCGGATCGAGGGCCGGGAAGGGCGCCGGTGCATCGTTGTAGAGGATGACGGTCTTGTTGGCGTACTCGGAGAAGTCGATGATGACGTCAGCCCTCTCCGCTGGACCGAGGATGAGCGTCCCCTGGTTGACAAGACCGAAATCGAAGTTGGTCTGGTCGAAGTTCCAGCCGACCGGCAGATTAGGCAGCACCACAGGAGCAGGGAGGAACCCTCCTTCTGTTCCGATCTGAATTATCTCCGGTCCCGCCGTGGCCGGATCCGGGACACCACCTTCTCTTCCGTCCCTCGGCCAATTGAGTGGGTATCCAGCGGTTGCTCGCGCGGGGACCATTTTGACCTCGGTATTTACTCTGCCATCTGACGTGGTGACGTTGGGGTCTGCCACGTAGAGCTGAAGGTTGAAGAAGCGGTCGTCGGCTACACTCAAGATCCGGAACCGATAAGCTCTCGGCTCCACCTCCAGATATGGATAGGCGATGCCGTTGACGGTGGGAGTGTCCATGAAAGCCTCCATCGCCATAGAGTTATTGGGGACTCCGGGATTTAACGCCCCCTCCCAGGGAGCGTTGACGGGATCGTAGTAGGGGTTCGCCACCGGTCCGTGCATTATGTTGGTGGTGGGTGGCCAGAACCAGGGGCCGTAATGCCACCTGCCGAAGGCGTTCATCCCTCCCAGATCATACGGATTCTGGTTTGGCATGTAGACGTGGGGCATCCAGAGGTCCCCAGTGTTAGGCAACGGAGGCGTGGTTCCCCAGTTCCAGGTCGGATCCTGTGCTGCAATGGTGGTGTTGTCCACGAAGGTCTTATCCTGAATTATGAGAGGAATCCCGATATCGGGCAGGACAACCGCGTTGGTGGGATTGACCCCTGAGAGGTTGGTGCCATTGATCATGTCCTGTTCGACCTGGTCAGTTAAGAGGTACCCTGCCGCCTCACCAACATATACATTCAGCCTGGTTATGCCATAGGCGTGGTCGTGATAGAACATGAGCCTGGCGCTCTGCTGGTTGTTGTAGTAGAACGTCATTGATCCATCGCCGGGATTGGGCATGTCGGGTATGTCTCTGACGCTGACGCCCATGGGATAATTGGTGTTCTCCCCAGCCGGGGTGATCCACTGATGAGGCGTGCCGTCGCTTATCCACGGGACGTATCCGCCGTGCAGATGTATAGTGGCTCTGTTCTCGGTGTACATCTCTGCAACGTCTCCCAGGGTCGTCGCTGGGCCACCGGGTGCGCTGTTGAGGGTCACCTGGAAGTGCGTATTATCCGGCGTTGCGACCACGGCGAACTCTCCGTTATAGGCGTCAGGCACGAACCCATGGAGGCGGACCTTCTGACCCACCTGGAATGTGTGGTTGGTGTGAGTAGCTATCTCTACGGTGGCTCCAGAGACTACATACGCAGCCATAATATGCATGGCCATGATCATGTTGGGGCCAGGTCCGGAGCCCATGACGGTGGTGTCTACCGGTATAAAGAGATCTCCATCGGCTCCGGTGGAGAGGTTGTTGGTGAATTTGATCCTCACCGGCCTATCGCGCTCGGCCACGATGACCGGGCCCATATAAGAGAATGCGTTGGCCGGATTGGGTGCCATATTGGTCTGTCGGTAGCCCCGCAGCCTGGTGGGCGGAAGATCATTATGCATCTTTACGTCGTACTCTCCCAGCTCAATCTCGTAGTAATCACACCCCAAAAGGGTGATCCCGGTGATGACGCCTCCAACCACCGTCGCCTTCCCTAAGGCGCGGGTCGAGGCCCCACCACCTACGAATTCGATAATCGGATTATCCGAATATCCGCTGCCGCCGTTTGTAACATTGACAGAACTGACGGTGTTGCCGCTCAAGTTAGCGGATGCTGCTGCTCCCGTCCCGGTGGCATCAGTGATGATAATGGCGGGAGCTGAGTTATATCCAATACCTCCCGCCGGATAAGCGGTCCTATCTGGTACAGCTATCGGGATATTCGGAAGCGGGTCAACGAATTTCCTGATACCTCCCGTGAGAGAGCCCGGGGTGCCGCCTATCGTCGCTGTTGCCACCGCCCCTGTGCCGGTGGCATCGGTTATGGTGACTATGGGCGCTGTATAGTCGCTTCCTCCGTCATTGAGCGTGATGTCGGTTATGACGCCACCTGATACTGTTGCCGTGGCGGTGGCGTTCGCAGTATTCGTGTAATAGACATCCATGATGGTTACTGTGGGATTGGTGTAGCCTACACCCCCATCTTCCAGGGTTATATTCGTCACAGCTCCTTTAGGCATCGGACTATTGGCATAGTTCGGCCACGGTCCGTAATAATGAGGAAGCCCGCCGGGGTCGAGGACCGGTGGAGCGATCGTCACCGGCAGTCCAAGGGCCATTTCACGGATTCGAACGGTTGCACGCATAGCTTTGAAACGCTCGGCGGCTGCCTTTCTCTCGGCAGGCAAAGACATTCTCTGCCTGATAAAGTCCTGAGGGTCAGAAGAATTGTCCTGTAGTCGTATATCCAGCATGTTCACTTGATCGGTGCCGTTGGATGCTGAGCAAGAAGACAACAAAGCCGCCAGCATCAATCCGGCTAGGAGCGATATGCTGACAAAGCCGATGGCAGCATACTTGCATCCCTTCAATCTGCGATCCGTTTCTTCCCTTACTCTCATAACTTACCCCTTCATTGATTTTCGTATATTTTGAATCTCGGTGCATATAAAGATGACGAATGATTAACTTGTCTTATGTTGATGATTTTCATCACAACGAATGATTGTTGATTTATTGAATGGAATATATATTCTCGGATGTGGTTTTTCTTTTGATTCCAAGCCGCTCAAGATAAAATGGAACCTTCAGACTAAAGTCTGTTTACACATAATTATCTGGAGATAGTATGAGATGGAACAAGAGAGGATTCCTAAAAACCTAACAATCTATAGAAAATATTATATACTAATAAATACATGAATAATGTGTGAATTCTTTTACTGCTTAGGGCCTTCGAGAAGCTTGTAAGAACGTAGATAAACTGGGCGATAGGCATTCCCAGATAACGAACTTGATCGAGTAGGAACTATTTCGACCGATTCTTTAAGAGACGTATCATAATAAAACCGAGAGAGGGGGAAGGCCGAATTTTAATGTTATCCTGATGCTCAAGGTGTTTTTGCTCGAGCAATGGTACGGGTTGAGCGACCTCGATACTGAAAAGCAAATTTCGAATCGGATATCTTTTATGAAATTCTTGGGATTTCCTGATTTAATACCAGATTCCAGGACGATATGGCTTTTTCGCGAGCGCATGGCTCAGACAGGAAAGCATGAGTCTGTTTGGTAAGAGTTCAAGATCCAGCTCGATTTTAAAGGGCTTCAGGTAGGAAGAGGAACCATTCAGGATGCGACGTTTATAGAGGCCGATCCAGGAAGTTCAAAGAAACCCCGAAGAGAGAACGCTAGGACTCGTCGGAGCAGGGATGGAACTTGGGCTAAGAAGGGGGAGGAACTCCATTTTGGTTATAAGCTTCATTCTAAAGTCGATATCGATTACGACCTGATAAGGAGCATCGAATCGACAACTGCTTCAGTTCACGATAGTCATGTGATCTATCGGTTGAAGGTGAGGTGGCCCTCAGGGATAAAGGATATTTCGGTGTGAAGTCAAAGGGAAACGAATTCACTATGAAGCGTGCAACAGCTGATAATCCCCTAAACGATCTCGATCAGCTGCGAAACCGCTTGATTAGCAAACGTGGGTTTCCGGGAGGACCTCAGTTTGCTTTTATTAAAAGAATTTTCCGAAGCGCGCATGTCATGGTGACGAGGGTCCGGAGAGTTCACGTCAAAATGGTATCACTGCATTCGCTTTCGACTTATCCCGGCTATGTACTCTTAATAATGCTCAAATTGTCTCAAAAAAGCGGTAGCGATCGAGCAAAATGAGGAAAAGGAATCAGAATAGATTAACAGCGGGGATCAAGCTAAAATAAGAGATGAATCGGAGATAATTATAGAATCGATAATGGTAAATTGGAATCCTCTATCTGAAAAATTATTTAAAATTTATGTTAATTAAAAGGATTAGACCTAGTTGCAGACAAAATGATCCATATACAGGTTTGAGGACAAAACTCGGGTCTCAAAATAAGTAAATCGATATAATCAAAAAAATACAAATCATAAACTATAAAATGTTATTTGATTCTCGAAGAAAGCTTATATACTATTTATTAAGAAATCTAATTGCTTTGGATAGTGTAACTGGAGGTTACAAATATGCGATTTAAAACCGTAGCTATGTTGAGTTTGATCTTTGTTTTTTTGGGCATTGGAGCAGGAGAAGGCAAATCTGAGGGAATACCTCTATACGAAAATAGCGAAAATGAATTCGGATTCGATTCGGCTTACAACGCCACCAATCCCGAGTACCGCGTCTCAGACAGCCCTTTCATGCGACGCGCAGACCTGGAAGACTGGAGGCCTATCGTACCCCCTGAACCGCGGGAAGTAGAAGATATGGTGGACCCCACCGCCGTCGAGATATATGACGTCTCCACGAAAGATGTCGCAGTAATCCCGAGCGACAACGTCACTCAGCAGGCGGATGAGACCGGCCTGAATGCGACCCCGCCTTTTGAGGGGATGCCGTCTCCTGTGCTTTCGCCCACCACAGTCTTCCCCCCCGATGACCGCGTAAGGATCACAGACACCACCGTATATCCCTGGAGAACCATCTGCAAGCTCCTGATCACCATGCCGGATACGACCCAGTGGATGGGCTCAGGAGCCCTGATCGGATGCCAGGATGGGCACGGATACCACGTTCTGACGGCGGGACATTGCGTTTACGATCCGGATCACGGCGGCTGGGCAAGCTCGATTGAGGTGATCCCGGGGCTCGACGACAACTACATGCCGTATTTCTCGGCATGGAGCACATACATGCGATCATATACCGGTTGGACCCAATACCAGGACCATCAGCACGACTGGGCGGTCATAACCTTAGACAGAAATATTGGAGACTATACCGGATGGATGGGGAGGATGACCGCGGCTTACACCGACGCCATGTATACGGGGGTCTTGAACACGGCGGGTTATCCGGGGGATAAGGGCGGCTGGACGATGTGGTACGACTCCGACAACGGCCGAACGGCTAACGAATACAACCACTGGTACTACATGGACACCTACGAAGGCCAGAGCGGCTCCCCGGTCTGGAGGTTTGTGGATTCAAACCGGTACATACTGACCGTCCACACCTACGGCGACGACGGGTCCGCCAGCAATCATGGAACCAGACTAAACCAGGACAAGTTTGACAGGGTCATCACCTGGTGTGGCGAAGATCTGCCGCCGACGGATAAGGCCGACCTGATAGACGACGGCCAGGCGTGGTCCGGCTTCACCCCCGGAACGATCATTCCGGGGCAGACCTTCAACGTATGGAGCGATGTCCGCAACGTAGGCACAGCAGCCTCGGGCGGATTCTACGTCTCGTATTATGCCTCCACCAATAATATAATCAGCACCGGCGATTACCTGATAGGCGATGATTATGTACCATCCATCGCCCCCTTCGCATACGGGGATTCAGATTGGTCCGGGGCCTTCCCCAGCATCCCTGCCGGGACGTACTATGTAGGCTGGATCATCGACCGATACAACCAGGTGACGGAGTTCGACAAAACAAATAACGTGGCCTACAAGGACAGCTATCAGCTGGTCGTAAATCCTCCCGTCCTTGACGACATAATCGTCTTCAGAAACGGTGTATGGTTTGTCGACGTGAATGGGGATCAATCGCCAGACAGCGTCTTCTGGTACGGAGCAGCTGGAGACGTTCCTCTCGTTGGAGATATCAATAAAGATGGGACAGACGACATATCTGTATTCAGAAACGGTGTCTGGTTCGTCGATGTAAACCGCGACCGGAACCCCGATATAGTATTCTGGTACGGGGCCGCTGGAGACATCCCCCTTGTTGGAGATTTCAATAACGATGGGACAGACGACTTCGCAGTATTCAGAAATGGTGTCTGGTTCGTCGACGTAAATGGCGATCGAAACCCTGATATCGTCTTTTGGTACGGGGCTGCTGGAGACGTTCCCGTTGTCGGAGATTTCAATAACGATGGGACTGACGACTTCGCAGTATTCAGAAACGGTGTCTGGTTCGTCGATGTAAACGGGGATCATTCTCCCGACAGCGTCTTCTGGTACGGGGCTGCGGGAGATGTTCCTGTTGTCGGAGATATCAATAAGGATGGTACAGACGACGTCGCATTATTCAGAAACGGTGTCTGGTTCGTAGATTCAAACGGGGATCATTCGCCCGATAGCGTCTTCTGGTACGGGACTGCAGGTGACATTCCCAGGGTGGGTGATGCTGCTTAGTCAACGTGGGCATAAACCGCTTCCGAGCATTAATGATATGGAGGGCCTCCCCGTAATAGAATGGGGGAGGGTAATTTTTTTACATATAATATTGAAATACCAGCCAAGATAGTTTTGGAATTTAATTCTTTTGTTAGATCAATGGGACTTGGCCAAAGCTTACTACGATATGAATTAAGAGCAATTTATTTATAGGACAGATTGGAATGGGTGACAAAATGTCGTTGTTGGTGCTGTAAATGACCAAATCATGGATCAACCATCTGATGCTGCTCTTCGTGGGAGCTGTATGCCTATCGGTTTTACAGGCTTCAGGAGTAGTTTTCCCCGACGATTCTATCGGAGGTGGACCCCTCGCTACCGAACCCCTTTCTATAAACGGAACGATCTTCAACGACCTGAATGGAAACGGCCTCAGGGACGATGGGGAGCCCGGCCTCTCTGGATGGAAGGTTAGACTGATGAGCGATGAGGAGGAGGTCTCTAACGTCACCTCCGATGATTCTGGAGGATACATCTTTGAAGGCCTTCTTCGCGGAAGCTACCTTATCGCCCAGGAGATGATGCCAGGCTGGAACCAGACCACCCCTGGCGGGCAAGGGTACAAGGTAACCTTGGAGGATAATGATGGCCAAAGGTATGATTTCGGAAACTTTGCGGGGGGAGTCCTCACAACAGGAGTAAGGGAGTATCCCCTCATGCGCCCGTCAGTTGAGGAGCTGCTGAAATGGATAGAGGCGTCCGAGATGGCACCCAAGGTTGAGATCAATCAGGAGATCGCAACAATCCTTGAGGTCTCACCCACGGGTTCAAAGAGCCTCCTGAACTACCTTCTGTACGACCCGATTGAACGGGATCAGGGGAGATGTGGGAACTGCTGGGCCTGGGCCGGAACCGGGGTTATGGAGGTAGGGCTTGCAGCCGAGGATGGGGTGAAGGACCGCCTCTCGATCCAGTACCTGAACTCCAACTACAACGGTGGGAGCGGCTCCAACTGGGCCTGCTGCGGCGGAAATCTAGCTGGTCTCGCCAGCTTCTATGGCGGAAAGGATAAGACCATACCATGGTCCAACACCAACGCCCACTGGCAGGATGGAGGAAGAAGTTGCTCAAGCGGCTCCACCAGCGTTCCGGCGGGCCTGATATCGACAACCAACAATTACCCCATAACGACGATAGTGGCGGAGACTATACCCACCCAGGGCGTCGGAAGCGCCACCGCCATCGCTAACATTAAGAACGTCCTCAACCAGAATAGGGCCGTCTTCTTTGGGTACTATCTGCCCACCGATGACGAATGGGATATTTTTATAGATTTCTGGTCTCTCCAGCCCGAGAGCTCTGTGTGGGACCCCACATTCCCAAACGGCAAGGCCTGGATAATCGGAGAAGGAGCCGGCCATGCGGTCCTATGTGTGGGCTATGACGATACCGACCCCAACAACAAATACTGGATAATGTTGAACAGTTGGAGAACAACTCCGGGCCGACCCAACGGACTTTTCAGAGTCGACATGGACATGAACTACGACTGTAAACTTAAGCTCGGATCCGAGGATATACCGGCCTTCTTCTGGGAGACCCTCAATCTGGAGTACGATCTTCCTTTAACTCAAGCTCACATAATCGTCTTCAGGGACGGAGTTTGGTTTGTGGACATTGATGGCGATCAAGCACCTGATAGCATCTTCTGGTTCGGTGCTGCAGGAGACGTTCCCGTCATAGGAGATTTCGATGACGATGGAACCGACGATCACGCCTTATTCAGAAACGGTGTGTGGTTCGTCGATTTGAACGGCGATCATTCGCCAGATGACGTCTTCTGGTACGGCGCCGCTGGAGACGTTCCAGTCGTGGGAGATTTCGATAACGATGGAACCGACGATCTCGCATTATTCAGAAATGGTGTCTGGTTCGTCGACGTAAATGGCGATCGAAACCCTGATATCGTATTCTGGTACGGGGCGGCTGGAGACGTTCCCGTTGTCGGAGATTTCAATAACGATGGGGCAGACGACTTCGCAGTATTCAGAAACGGCGTCTGGTTCGTCGATGTAAACGGGGATCATTCGCCCGATAGCGTCTTCTGGTACGGGGCTGCGGGAGATGTTCCCGTTGTCGGAGATTTCAATAACGATGGGACCGATGACTTCGCAGTATTCAGAAACGGTGTCTGGTTCGTCGATGTAAACGGGGATCATTCGCCAGATAGCGTCTTCTGGTATGGAGCTGCGGGAGACATTCCAAGAGTGGGTGATGCTGCTTAAGAAAAGCAGCCATGATACCTCATCGAACATTAAAGATGTGGAGGTGCTCCCCGCCCCAGAGAAGCGGGAGCATTTTTTTTCTTATTATTTTCCATTTAATAAATCTTTTAATATTGAGGAGTTACAAGTTTTTTGTTCTAAAGAATCCAAGATCAGCATCCTATCCGACTCTGAAATCGTTTTGAACAATGTACTTAAAAGTTGCCGGGTGGATTTGTCTAATTTTTCTTCTAAACATTTAGAATTATTATAAGCTGCCTTATAAGTCTCTAACGTCTTTTCAGCGGTTTTTTTCCAGTTGAATTCCTTCACCCGCTCGAATCCGGATTCGATCAGATTCTGTCGTAATTCCTTATTTATAATAACTCTGTACATATTTTCGCACAGTTCTTCGATATCTGTGGCATCGACCAATAACGCCGCATTTCCTGCCACCTCTGGTATCGATGTCGCATTGGAGGCAACGACCGGTACGCCACAAGCCATAGCTTCCAAAATAGGCAATCCAAAACCCTCATATAAAGATGGATATACAAATAGACTCGAACAATTATATAAATTTACAATATCACTATCTTTTACATAATCCAATATTTTTATATTCCTGTCTCCATCAATCAGCTTTTTAAGATCAGACCGCCTTTTTAATGAAGTGCTAGGTCCGGCGATAACCAATTCTGGAGATGGAGAGAGGATCTTAGTAAGCCGTTTATAAGACTTTATAACCGATTCTATATTTTTGTGAATAAAATCAGTTCCAATATACAATATATATCCATTAGACAGTTGATATTTGTCTTTGAATTTTTTAAGCTCTTCTTCATCATGTATTGGCCTAAACTTTTGATCTATTGCTAAATGTATGACATCTACCTTGTCCTCGGGAACTTGAAGAGTATTAACGATATCGTATTTAGCGTGAGAAGATATGGCAATTACCTTATCTGCGATCTTTGCTGATAGTTCCGTCAATAATTGATAAATTTCTGCTTCTTGAGCCGTATCAAAGTAGGAGGGATATTTATACAATATTAAGTCTAATATTGTAATTACTGAACCCCTCGATTTTAATAATAATATCAAATCCTCTACCTCGAAACACTGAACCGTTCTATGAAATACATCAATATCATCCGAATCCAAAGTTATGCTAATCGAATCGGTAGCATATTTCCTTGTGGAATTATTGACTGTATTCAGTAAATCATCTATAATTACATTTTTACTATATAAAATGTATCTGTTAGTTTTGTCAGATATTAGTATATTCTCAACAAGATAAAATATATATCGCTCGCTTCCCGTCCAAATACTCCTATTCAAAAGCTGACAGTCAATTCCTATATAGATTTGTTTGTTCGAATTTACAATTTTTTCTCTGGCGATGGAGTTTATTTCATTCTGTATAAGTTTTAATGGATTATTCTCTACAAAATTTTCTACGAGATTCATATATTCCGGATATCTTGTGAGCAGTATCTTTTGATTTGTCGCCTCCAGAGCTACTTGTTCGTCTTTAAAGGAGGCTCGCCCTTTATGATATACAAATGATGAGGTGCAACAGACGTGAAAGTACCCCTTTTCAAGGGCCCTCATGCAAAAGTCGTTTTCTTCATTGTACCCCCTACCATATATTTCATCAAAAAGTCCGACTTCATCAATAACTTTCCTTTTTATAAACAAACAAAAACCTACTCCAGTGGGTATAATAACATACCCCATATTTAAATTTTTTGATACATTATATATTAGATTAGAGAATTGCTGGACAGTATAACCGAATGGTATATCATTGTATCTACAGAGATCTGGAACTGAACAGATTGTAGCGTTATTTGATAAAGGGGTCACCGTTCCTATCTTGTCATCTATATACGCACAGGTCAAAATCTCATTCAACCAATTTGACGATACCATCGTATCGCTGTTCAAAAGAACTATATCGTTTTTTGATAATTTAATCCCTTTATTAACGGATTTTACGAACCCCAAATTCTCAGAATTTTTAATTAGATTAAAATTATTAACATTATTTTGCATATATTCAAGATATCGGATGAGTCTAGGATCTGTGCTCAGATCATCAATAATATATATATTAAAATTTGGCGATGTTGTGTAACTTAAAAGTGACTCTAAGCACCTCTTAACATCCAAAAAAGAATTGTACACAGGTATTATAATGTCAACACCAGACGACGCAGAGAAGTTACTCTCACCATGACCTTTATGTGAACTCCAGAAAATCTTCCTATTTTTACACATATGCTTTTTAGCCTTAAAAAAAAATTCATAAAATCCCTCGTTTTGAATTATTCTCATAGATTTGATGCAGATACGATAAAAATCTCTTCTCTTTGAACCTTTGGAAAAGAACCTCTCAAATATTGAATTATGCCATTTTGTGACAGCATTCCAAGTAAAACTTCCTTTTATGGATTCTAGCTCCAATACATTCTCTAAGTTTTTATAATTTAGGGCTCGGAGCTCCTCCTCAAGCTTTGCGATCCTCCCCTCCCTCTCTGTTACCTCCAGTTCAAGCGACTGGACCCGCTCCCTAGCCTCTTCCACCTCCCGAGACAGCTTTGCGATCCTCCCCTCCCTCTCTGTTACCTCCAGTTCAAGCGACTGGACCCGCTCCCTAGCCTCCTCCACCTCCAGAGACAGCTCGGCGATCCTACCATCCCGCACCTCAACCCCCTGATCGAGGGACCTCGCCAGCTCCCCCGCCTCCGCCAGCTCGCAAGAAAGCTTGGCGATCCGCCCTTCCCTCTCCAATAACGCCAGGTCGAGAGCCCTTATCTGCTCCGACGCCTCCTGGCTCTTCGCTCGGGCCTCGGCTACCTCCCGCCTGAGGGGCTCCACAGACCGGTCGAATATCCCCTTCAGGTCTGCGGCCGGTGCCGGCGGGCTCTTGGGGTCGGCGCTCGGCCTCGCCAAAAGGACGAACTGGTAGACGTCGGAGTTGGGGAGGCCCTCGATGAAGCGTCTGATCTCCGCCGGGACCTCCTCGGGCTCTCGCCGCAGCTCCGTTCCCCCGACGGGGTGGCGGGTCGTCCTCACCTCTTCGACCTCGTAGCCGGAGCCGGCGAGGAGGTCGAAGACGTTCTTGAGGCCGAAGAACCGGAGGTGGGTCTCGTCGAGGAGGCCCATGGAGGTGTACCGGAAGTCTCCATTGAGGAGGCTGATGAGGACGTCGCCGTGGCAGACGTTCGGGATGGAGACGACGACGCTTCCATGGGGCTTCAGGTACCGCCTCACCTTCTTGAGGACGGCGGCCGGGTACCTCAGATGCTCCAGGACGTCCCCGAAGACGGCGAGGTCTATCGAGGCGGGAGCTAGATAATCGTCGAGGTCGATCTCCTCCACGTCTCCTGGGATCATCAGGTCGCAGTAATCCTCCGCGATCTTCGCCGCCTCTCCGTCGACCTCGATCCCGATGACCCGGTTTCCCAGGTCCCGCAGGACGCGGGTGAGGTAGCCGGTGGAGGTCCCCACCTCCAGGACGAGGTTTCCAGTTCCGACCAGCTCCACTATCAGGGTGTGGCTGTCGTTCCTGTTCTGGAGGTTTATGGACGGCGGCTCGTACCTTGCGGAGCTGGGCCTCTCAGCCATGGGTCCAGGCTCCTCCTCGCCCCCCATCTTACCCCATCCTCCTCAGGTACTCTTCGACCACTTCCTCGGCCTCCCCCAGGGCGGCTATCCTCCCCTCTTCGAGAAATAAGCACCGGTCGCATAAATCCCTTACCGACGCGAGGGCGTGGGAGACGTATACGATCGTCTTTCCCGCCCGCCTTATCTCCTCGATCTTCGAGGCGCACTTCTTCTGGAAGGCCTCGTCCCCCACCGAGAGGACCTCGTCGACGAGGAGGATGTCGGGGTTGGCCTCGATCGCCGTCGCGAAGGCGAGCTTGACGTACATCCCGGATGAAAAGTTCTTCAGCTTCATATTCTCGAAGCGCTTCAGGTCCGCAAACTCGAGGATCTCCTCGCGCTTCCCCTCGATCTCCCGCCTCGATAGGCCCATGATCGCCCCGTAGAGACGGATGTTCTCGATGGCGGTGAGCTCCGGATGAAACCCTACCCCCAGCTCCAGGAAGGGGGCGACCTTCCCGGCGATGGCGACCCGGCCTCCGTCGGGGCGGAGGACCCCCGCAAGGATCTTGAGGAGGGTGGACTTGCCGCAGCCGTTCGGCCCGATCACCCCGAAGGTCTCCCCCCGCCGGACGGAAAAGGAGACCTCCTCCAGGGCGGAGAAGACCTCGTAGGTGTACCTCCCGCCCCTGGCCAGGCCGAAGAGGTGGTCGTAGAAGGTCGACTTCCTCTCGTGGGGGATCCGAAACCGCTTGGAGACGTTCTCCACGACGACCGCCTCCTCCCCCCGGCCCCTCGTCCCGTTGACGATCTCCCCGATCTGCCGGACCCCAGGCATCGCCGGGAGGGATAACCTCGAAGCCATTTTAGATCTCCTCCGCAAACCTTCCCTCAAGCCTCCCGAAGACGGCGGCCCCGAAGAGGAGGGCCGCCCCCGCCGCCGCGGCGACGAAGGCTAGGTCTGCGGCGGAGGGGGTCGTCGCGTAGAGGAGCGCCTCCCGGTACATCTCGATCGTCACCGTCACCGGGTTCAGCATGTATGCGGCCTGGTATTTATCGGGGACGATCTCCGCCGGGTAGACTATCGGCGAGAGGAAGAACCCCGCCTGGAGGAGGACGTCCCAGATCTGGTTCAGGTCCCGGTAGTAGACGTATAAGGCGGATAAGACCAGGCTCATCCCGTAGACGAGGCCGAGGAAGGCGAGGTGGATCAGGGGGAAGAAGAGGACGTTGATCGATAGGTCTACGCCGAAGAAGATGAGGAGGGGTATCAGAACCGAGAACTCGAGGATCGAGCTCACGAAGCTCGATAGGACGGTGCTGAGGACCAGGACCTGCCGAGGGACGTAGACCTTGGTGACGAGGCTCGGCCTTCCCACTATCGCCGAGATGGAGGTCATGGTGCCGTTGGCGAGAAACCGCCAGGCGACGATGCCGATCAATAGGTACAGGGCGAAGCTGTCATCCTCGAACTTGAAGACGTTGCTGAAGACGAAGTAAAGGACGAGCATCATCAGTAAGGGGTTCAATAGCGACCAGAGAAAACCGAGGACCGAGCTCTGGTACTTTACCTTCAGGTCGCTGACGGTCAAGATCCGTATCAATTCCCTGTACTCGACGATCCACATCTCAGGGCTCCCTGATCTCGCTCCACGTCCTTATATGTTTGCGTATCTCCCCCGCCGGGAGACGCCGCACGACCGTTTTTCGCTTCCTCAGCATCCGGGGCACCCCAGCGAGGCCGTCGACCTTAGCTCGGAGGGCGGTCCAGCCCCGCCCCCGGAGGGCGTAGTAGGGGATGACGGCGAGGGACCGGCCGACGATCCACGGCAGGGACGGGATCAATAGCCTCGCCGGCAGGTCCTTGACGGGGTACCAGAGGACGTTTCTGTTCCCGTAGTAGACCGAGAGGTCTGAACCAAAGCCTGCGGTCCCCCCGTGGACGTGGCGGACGACCGCCCCGGGGACGTAGAGGCACCTCCACCCGGCGAGCCGGCCCCGGAGGGCCAGGTCCACGTCCTCCATGTACATGAAGAAATCCTCGTCGAAGAGGCCTATCTCCTCGAGCATCTTTCGCCGGTAGAGGGCCGCCCCCGCCGAGGGGCCGAAGACCTCCTCCAGGGCGTCGTACTGGCCCCGGTCCTCCTCGCCCATCCCCCGGTCCCAGGCGGCGCCGCTCCGGGAGAGGCAGATCCCCGCCGAGTTGATCCTTCCGTCCAAAAAGAGCATCTTGGAGGCGCACATCCCCACCCGATCGTCTCTGGCCATCGCCTCGGCGAGGCTCTTGATGAAGTCTTCATCGGCGACGGTGTCGTTGTTGAGGGTGAGGATCTCCTCGCCCCGAGCCCGCCTTATCCCGGCGTTGACCCCGGCGGCGAACCCCAGGTTCTCCTCGCTCCTCACCACCCTCACCTCGGGGAACTCCGCCGCCACGTATTCGGCGGTCCCGTCCTCCGAGCCGTTGTCGACGACGATCGTCTCGAAGTCATCGAAGCTCTGGACCGAGAGGGAGGAGAGGCACCCCTCCAGGTACCGCCTCCCGTTGTAGCTCGGGATGACGACGCTTATCAGCCCCGGCCGAGCCGGACCCTCCTCAGCCATCCCCTTCATCCGCCGCCCCCTCGGGGGGATCATCCTCTGAATCCGTAGCACCTCAAAAGCTCCCCGATCCCCTCATCCAGAGAGTACCGGGCCCTGAATCCCAGGACCTCCTCGGCCTTTGTGGTATCGGCCAGGGTGTCCCGGACGTAGTTTTTGATGGGGTTATCGACATGCTCGGCCTTCAGGTCCAGGCCCATCTCCCCCGCCAGAATCTCGGCGACGGCGTTGAAGCTGTAGCTCTTGCCGGTGCCGACGTTCAGCGCCCCGGTGCAGTCGGAGGCCATGGCCAGCTGGAGGGCGGAGACGACGTCCCTGACGTAGACGAAGTCGCGGGTTTGAGAGCCGTCCCCGTAGATGACCGGAGCCCTTCCTGCCATCATCTCCCAGAGGAACTGGGTGACGATGTTCGCATACTCCCTTTTAGCCGCCTCATGGGGGCCGTATACGGAGAAGAACCTCAGGCCTACAGCCCTGACGCCGAAGAGCTTTCTGTACAATTCCGCCATCCTCTCCATGGAGAACCGGGCCTCGGTGTAGTAGTCGGTGACGAAGACCTCCATCTCCTCCCGGTGGGGCGGGGTCTGGCCGCTGTAGAGGGAGGAGGTGGAGGCGTAGACGACCCTCGCGCCGGTCTTTTTTGCCAGCTCCAGGACGGCGATCATCCCGTTCATCGCCTCGCCCACCAGCATCGGGTCCCTCTTGTACATCGGCGAGGAGGACGGTATTCCAAGGTGATATATGGCCTCAGGCCTGATCTTCAGATCGAGGAGCTCTGAGGACCTTCCCTGGACGAGGTCGATCCTTCCCGACAGCCCCTCCAGGTTCTCCCTGCTCCCCGTGCTCAGATCGTCCAGGACGACCACCTCCTGGCGGCTAGCCAGAAGGGCCTCCACCAGGTTCGAGCCTATGAACCCGGCACCGCCCGTAACCAAGGTGACCAATATGTATCCTCCAATAATTATTTATTTAGCTTATAATTTTAGATCGCCCTCTCCGATCTCCTCCCTCAGGGCCCTCAGCGACTCCCGGAGGGGCGAGGGGCCCTCCGCCAGGAGCCGGGCCGCCTTGGAGGTGTCCAGGGAGGAGTCCCTCGGCCTCTTCGCCCTCCACCTCATCTCCG
>Ga0334889_1002420_pt1 | contig 21023 bp, 13 predicted proteins | sample GraSluR1_MG_2_FD_207222 | JGI IMG/M metagenome (GOLD analysis project Ga0334889, IMG submission 207222) | Sludge microbial communities from methane-producing bioreactor in Wageningen University, Netherlands - Granular Sludge_8_08-R1 | ecosystem: Engineered > Bioreactor > Anaerobic > Unclassified... | reverse complement strand
ATCATGGAGTGTAGCTTATTCTTCTTTAGAAGGTATATCTGGTTTTGCATTTTTATCACTGAGAATTCAAAATCAGTATACCTTTTTATTCTTTTCCGGACACACCCTTTTTAGTAGAGTTTTTGCTACTTTCAAAGGATTATACTTTTAAAAACAATATAAACAAAACCAATAATTATATAAACCAGCAAAAAAATCCTAAAATCAGCATACATTAGAAAATTTTGAGCCTAAAGGCAATGAAAAAAAAGATAATGTAGAAAAATACAGCCCGATTTGAGAGTACTCTGTGGAGCTCACGAGTAAACTCTATGCAATGAGCCAGGGAGTTAATTTCGGGCAACATTTATATTTTATGCAATCCAGATGTTTATATTGGTAGGAAAATTTAGGGGAAAGAAGTGCTTAGGGCATTTGGAGTATATACAGGAATATAATACTATTAAGAAATATTAAAAAAAATATTTAGATTGCCATAACGGGGCTAAATTCATGGAACATAATCATCATTTCAAATTATCAAGTTTTGTTTTTAGGTATGGTGAGAAATAAGCAGGTTTTATGTTTATTAATACTTGTTCTGTAGTTTTGTCCCAATAGGCGATGTACCTAGGAGGGATTTAAATGGGAAAGATTAGTTTAGTATCAGCAAAGTACATTGTACATGCATCAATTGAAATTGAAGGGATAGTTGATAGACCAGATGTTATTGGGGCAATATTTGGCCAAACTGAGGGCCTTTTGGGAGCAGACCTTGAGTTAAGGGAACTTCAAAGAGGAGGTAGGATAGGCAGAATCGAGGTAAATCTTGATACCAAAGGAGGAAAATCAAAAGGAACTCTTGTTATTCCTTCATCGCTTGATAAGGCTGAAACTGCAATAGTAGGTGCAGCACTTGAGGTAATTGAAAGAATAGGGCCTTGTGATGCAAAGATAAAGGTTGAAAAGATTGAAGATATAAGGATTTCAAAGAGAAAATACATAATCGAAAGAGCAAAGACCTTGCTTAGGACTCTTGTTGATAAGGTTATGCCCGATAGCCAAGAGCTTTCTGATGAGGTTGCTTATGCAGTAAGAGTTATGGAGATACAAGAATATGGTAGAGAAAAGCTCGCCTGCGGTCCTGCAATAGATGAAAGCGATGAGATTTTGGTTGTTGAAGGAAGGGCTGATGTTATTACCCTTTTAAAGCACGGATTTAAGAATGCCATTGCAATGAATGGTTCATCTGTTCCAGATACAATTATAGAACTTTCAAAAAAGAAGACTATTACTGTGTTTGTTGATGGGGATAGAGGAGGTCTTTTGAACGCAAAACAGCTTTTAGATGTTTCTGAGATTGATTTTATCTCAGTTGCACCTGATGGTAAGGAGGTTGAAGAACTTACTAAAAAAGAGATTCACAAATGCCTAAGAAGTAGGATTACTGCAGAACAGTTCTCTTTAGAGCATAGTTTTTCTGATAAAAACAATCAGCAAAATTCTAGGTCTTTTGAGGATAAAGACAATAACCAAAAACAAAATTCACAGGCAAATCAACCAAAAGCTCAACAAAGGGAACAACAAAAAGATAAGGGTTTTAACAACAATCAGCAACAAAGAAAACCATTGATAAATATAGGCAAAAAACCACAAATGCCTCAACCATCAAAACAGACAAGCACACTTTCAACAAGTGATAAGGATGCGCTTAAGCAAAAAGTTGAAGACCTTATCGGAACTAAAGCAGCTTATATCCTTGATGGTAAACTTTCAATTTTAGGTAAAGTTCCAATTTCAGAGCTTATAAGTACTGTTGAAGGAATGAAAAACGAGGTTCATTCAATAGTTTTGGATGGTGCAGTTAGTAAAGAGCTTGCAAGTCTTTCAGATAAGATTGGAATTAATACAATTGCAGCGGTAGAAAAAGATCCAAATGTTAAGTGCCTAAAAACAAGAATTATTATCTATGATGAGATGTAAAAATTCTTGTGTTTTTTTCAATTTAATTTTTTTTAGAATCCAAAATTGATTTTATTGTGCCAATAACACAATCTATTGAATATTCCTTACATACATTCATCTTATCCCATTGGACTTTGTAAGGAAGTCTTTTAGATGCATCAGAATATAAGAAATTTGTTATATCTTGCATTTTTTTTTGAAGTACTATCTCATCAAAAGTGTTTGTCTCACAATATAAATACGTTAAATTACATTCTTTACAAATATTCTCTAATTGAATAAACCTTGAAGAATCTTTGCCTGAATGATTTTCATTTCCAAGAATAACAACATACTTAACATGTCTTAAGGGAATCATTTCATCAAAAACAACCCATTTCTTAAGTTTATTAACAGGAACCCTTGCATGTTTTTCTAAGCCCTTTGGATAGATTCCAATGATTGCTCCACAAGAATGTTCATATGCTTTTTTAAAACTATTTGTGCAATATATCCCTGTTCCATACCTTCCCCCTGAGACCCTAATTGCGCCATAATCAACAATTTTCTCTATTGCTTCTGGGGAGGTTCCATGAAATACTAGTAGTCTTTCTTTCATAATAAATCATCTTTGAGTAATCAGTTCATACCCAGACTAACCAAATCTCTAAATATTTTTAATAATTTTCAAAAAAGCGCTTTTCAACAAAAAGAAGAAAAATAAAAGTTAAAAAAATAAAAAATTTGGGATAAAAAAACTTAACAACTTCCTACTGAAGCAGGCTCTCCTGAGGATGCTATTGTTTTACTGCAACCTTCTGCCTTTTCTTTCATTAAGGCACATATTGCATCCTGGTAAGCTTGGCTTGTTCTTGCTCCACTATAGGTTTCTCCGTTAATATATATTGCAGGACTTCCTGATGCTCCTAAAAGCTTCATCATTTTTAGGTCTTCTTCAGAGTAAGCTACTTTGTTTTCTTCATAACACTCTTTAATGTCTTTAGGGTCTAAATCAATTGATTCTGCAATATCTTCCCAACAATCCTCTACATTTCTGGCATTGCACTCGGCATTGATTTCCATGATAAACTCAAACCATTTATCAACTCCATCATTGTAAAGAACACATTGCTCTCTAATGTCTTGCTTTCTTTCACCAATTCCATGCATAGAGCAATACTTGCTGTCTTCATCAATACAATAGCTTGGACCTCCACCGCCATAATTGCTATAAACGATGTATCTTGGTCTTAATACAAAGGAGTCTCCAAGATTTTTATAGACAGGTTCAAATAGCTCTTCTGCTATGTTTCCGTATGGACAAAAGCTCATAACAAATAAATCCACAACTGGTTTATCCCCTGTAATTCCTAAAGTATCAAGGAATTCTTGCCTTTCTTCTTGGCATATAAACCATGTTGCTCCAACAATTGAATCAGATAAAAGGTAATAATCCCCTTTATTTTCAAAAGCAGCCTGTAGATTTGGATTTGTTTTAAAGGACTGGGTTTCTGCAATTGAGGAACCAAATACGTATGCAGGTACTTTTTTGATTCCTGTTGCTTGAACAATTTCCTCTCCTAGATCATCTGTAGCGTCTATCTGTGTTATCTTTAATCCCTTAAATAATTGCTTTAAGCTTGCTACCAAATCAGGAATCTGCTCACAGCTTGTACAATCACTTGTCTTAACAAAGTACATGTCCACTTCTATTGGTTCGTTATAAACGCATTTTGCATCAATGTTTCCAGGGTTTTGGCATATACCATCTTTAGTAGGTTCTGCTGTGCAATCTGCATCTTTTGAGCACTCTGGAATTTCTCCACACTCTTTTGGTTTATCTCCTTTGATTGCGTTACATACAAGTCGCATTATTTCATCTTCGTATTTTCTTCCTACTCCCTGTACGCCGTTAATAAAATATGTTGGGCTTCCTGAAGCGCCTTTTGATATTGCTAGTTCGAAACTCTTCTTCAAAAGAGATTTGCCTTCCTCACCAGTATAACATTTATTTAATTTATCAACATCATACTTTAGTTCATTAGCACAAGCTTCCCAATTTCCTGGAATCTTTGAATAATCCTTGTTCATACATGCAATAAAATTCAAGTAATTATTTGGATAGTATTTTTTTGCACAAATTTGAATGATGTTTCCATCTACTTCATTTTGTCCATGCATACTTGATAGTACTTCTCCTTCAATCTCCCCAATGAATTCTATATCCAAGTTAATATAATCACCAATTTTATCCATTACCTTAACAAGTTCATCTTCAAACACAACGCCATAAGGACATTGGCTCATTACAAAAAGCTCAAAATCTATAGCGTTAGCTTTCTTTACATCCACATTGCCATTTGGATTATCATTATTTACATCCTTTCCAAAAAATCCTACAACAAACTTGCCATTTTCTACGGTTATTGGACTAAATACAATTTGCATCACTAAAAGTGCAAGTATCACAAAAAATCCTATCACCCAGATTTTTGATCCAGATTTCTTCTTTGGACTAAAGTGTTTTCTTGCTTTTTCATTGTTATCTTCCTTAAATACCTTATTTTTTTCTTCTTTATTTACAGAAGAATCAGCGTTTGATTCAGTTGTGGTTGAATCTGAATCCTCAATCTTTTCAACCTTTATATCTTCCATATTATCTTCCTCAAAATTTTTTTCGTTTACTATTTTTATCACCTTAAATTCTTTAGTTTTTGCATTCCAAAAGCGTCTTTTGTATATTCTCTTCATTAAATTATATCCATACCTTGTATTCCATTTTCATCTTCAAGGAGTTGCTCTTCGTCATATTGATTATCCTCACTAAGATTTTGAGAGTCTTTTTCTTCATCAGTTTTTATTTCGTTTTGATTATCTATCTCTTCAGAAGGTATTACAAATTGATTTAGATCTAAATCTTGAAAAGAATCATTTTGATTATCCTCATAAACTTGAATTCTATCAAGTAACTTTCTATTTATTATGATATCTGATTTTTCAAGTAAATCTTCCATATACTCTGAGAATAGATGAATTGTTTTATTAAGAATAACTACCTCTTCTATCTCCTCATAGATGTCGTCTATACTCTCAACTTTTATTCCAAAGTATGCTTCATAAAATCCTGCAATTGATTGCTTGTTTTGTTCAAAGAATTCTTCTACTTCAACTCTGTCTACCAAAACCTCAGGAAAAAGGGTATTAACAAGTTTTTGTTCAAATAGCTGGTAATTTATTAGTTCTAATAAATCATTTTCAGTTACTTTTGCCATTAATAGAGCGTTTTTATAGTCTTGTTCGTTCTCAAAGTTTGATTTGTAATCATTTTGTAAGACCTGATTAATCTCTTCCTCAGATACCTTTATTCCTTTTTTAGATGCTTCTTGCAATACTAATGTTCTATTTATCATTTGGGATAATAATAGTCCTTTGTTTTCTTCAGTTTGAAGATAAATTGGTAGCTGAGAATATGCCAATTTAAAGTCCTCAAAGAGTATTTTCTCTCCGTTTATCTTGGCGATTGAATCATCTCTTAGCATACCTGATATTGAAACTAAATATATAAGTAATGCAATTAACCCAAAAACTCCGAGCAATAAGAATATACTAGATTGTTTGTTTCTTTTTTTTGGTTCATTTCGCTTTGTAGAATTTTCTTTATGAGTATTAAGAATTTCTTCTTTTTTGAACTGCATTTTTTTTGAGTTTGGAGTCAAATCGTTTGAGGAGTCATTTGAGGAGTCTTTTGAGGAGTCTTTTGAGGAGTCTTTTGAGGATTCTTTTGAGGATTCTTTTTGATTTGATTCAAGATTTTTAGATGATTTTTTAACTGCTCCTTCAAATCCTTCTTTAGATTCTTCTTTAGATTCTTCTTTTGGCATTTTTTTGGATAATTCAACAGACTCTTTCCTAGACCCTAGAGGACTTTTAAGATACTCTAAATCTTTAGAATCCTCAACTTTTTTATTATTAGACATTTTTGATATACCTCTTGATTTTTTTTGTTTAAATTATTTCTTTAAGTTATTTGAATACTTTTAAGCAAATGTAGATAATCCAAAAGTAATGAACAATACCAAATAAACAACATCAAATAACTAACATCAAATAAGTATTAGTTATCCTTGTGATCTTAGGTTTAATGGTGTTTGAGTTCTGGGTAAATGCAATGCAAGTAAATGGAATGCGAGTAAATGTACTTAATTTTGTGTCATAATATTCTAAGATATCTACTTTTGGCCTTTTTAATCTAAACCTTTTAGTTCTATACGAAAACCCCTTAATTATCTATATTCTAGCAAAGAGCATTTTGTGATAACTTTGTGATATTTAAATTCTTTACAATTCATAAAGGCCTAAACTTCTGCTAAACTTTTATAGCTAAACTTTTGTAAAGCGTTATTAAACAAGTATTGTATACTTTAATGCGGTAAATAAATAAATTGAATAAATATAAACGTAAGTGAATAATAAATTAAATAAACAAAGCAAATGTTATCAAAATATTGATGCAACAAAAGCTTATTGCTAAGGGCTAATTTTGTATATTATTTAAACGTTTCTAAATTAAAGTAGTTATAAATTACAAATCTTTGAATTCTAATTATTAAAATAACGCCTTTATTTGATATTTTTTTAGGTTTTAATATACTCTATGTTTATGATGATTAGGGGTGAATTGGTCTTTGTTAGACAAATCTTTAAAACTTGTTTTTGTTAATCTTTCTCTTCTTAATAAAGGTATAAAGAAAGGTATAAAAACTCGCCCTTTAGGGTGAGGATGTTGGTAATATAAAAGCATACGCTACATTCAGTGAGGTTGTTGATTACAAAAAACGTACCGAGTCCTCGTGTTGAAATACTATGCATGCTTTTCTATTAACCTAAGTATGCAAAATGAGCGAGGATTTCACGAGATCATAAATAAGGATTTTGGTTTTTCAAGTTGGTCTTAATTTTTTGTGTATTTGAAGTACATTTATTTGGCTCATGATGCCAGCTGAAATCTTAAGTTAACTGAGAAATACGACTAAATATAGAATACAATTAGATATAAGGGATTTAATAGAGTAATCAAATAGAATTATTAATAAAAGAATTCGTTTATATCATAGATCATTTCGTTCTTTTCATAAGATGAACTACCCAAAAGAGGATTATCGTTGTTCTCAAGGTCTGATTTTGAATGATCTGATTTTGAATGATCTGAATTTGAATTCGATAGGTTTAATGAACTATTTATTTTTGAAGTTTCTTGAATATTATTCAAAGACTCTCCTAAAACCAAAGGACTGTCAAACAAGGAGAACATTCCTTCAGATGCTGAGCCTAAACCTTGACTGGGGATTTGGGTGTTAATTGGATTTTTTGCAAACATATCTTGGGGTCTTATATTTTTTAGAAACGGTTCTTGATTGTTTTCTTCTTCGTTTTCTTGATTGTTTAAGTGCGTACTAAATTTTCCCTTGCTTTCAGAAATTTTTATGAGAAACTGTGCAAGCGCCCTTAGTGTTTTTGGGTTTTCATTATCAGGATTTATTTTTATTTCCATTATTTACCAATATGTTAATTTTATTTCATCATTTTATTTCATCGTTTAAATGTTTTTCTTTTTTTGTTGTGTTGTTCTTTTTTTGTTGCAACAGATAAGTGGAATAAGTGTAACATTAGTAAAAGGAGTAGAAAAAGGAGTAGAAAAAGGAGTAGTAAAAGAAGTAGTAAAAGGAGTGATAAAAGGAGTAGTAACAGGAGTAGTAAAAGAAGTAGTAAAAGGAGTAGTAAAAGGAGTAGTAAAAGGAGTAGTAAAAGAAGTAGTAAAAGAAGTAGTAACAGGAGTAGTAAAAGGAGTAGTAAAAGAAGTAGTAAAAGAAGTAGTAAAAGAAGTAGTAACAGGAGTAGTAAAAGGAGTAGTAAAAGAAGTAGTAAAAGAAGTAGTAAAAGAAGTAGTAAAAGAAGTAGTAAAAGAAGTAGTAACAGGAGTAGTAAAAGGAGTAATAAAAGGAGTAGTAAAAGGAGTAATAAAAGGAGTAGTAAAAGGAGTAGTAAAAGGAGTAGTAAAAGAAGTAGTAAAAGAAGTAGTAAAAGAAGTAGTAACAGGAGTAGTAAAAGGAGTAATAACAGGATGAACACAAGTAACATGAGGAACATAAGCAACAGGAGAAACATAAGCGACAGGATTAACATAAGCGACAGGATTAACATAAGCAACAGGAGAAACATAAGCGACAGAAATGAGAGAAGCAAAACTAGACAACATGATTAGGATAGTTATATTTAACTTCCTTGAGAGTGATAGACCTAAGAGTGGTGGACTAAAGCATAATTGAATTTTGATTAAGAATCTTGAGTAATAATATTAGGAGTAATATAATTACAGATATACCTGCTTATAGTATTTGATAGAATTTTTTATAAGGACTTTCATAAAGACTTTTTTCTTTTGGCTTTTGTGAATTTTGTTTAAGAATATTTTTTATAAGGAGTATAAGGAGTTTGATAAAAATTCATACAATATTAAAAAGAATAGTTAGAAACTTAAATATCATTTTAAAAAAAATATTAAAAAATATTAAAAAAATAGTAAGTAATAAAACAAGTGAATTACTCCACTTGTATATGAGTTTGAAATCCAGTATAAATGAAAAACCCCTGCATAACTGCCAAGGTATCTCTGCGATAGTTAAGGTTTTTGAGCAAGGAATCCGTCCCTTCTTATTTAGGCCTCAGGACAAAAGTATGCAAATGAGTTGGATTTCAAGAAATCAAAGTAAAAGGTTTAATAAGAAAGCAATATTTGCAAACAACACTTTTTTTTTGCTTGGAGCTTTCATTGTTGCTATGGTTATTTTTAATTTAATTGATTTTTTTTCAGAGATTAGGCATACCAGTGTTGAAGAGTTAGGAAATGGGGTATTACTTGTTACAAAGAGTGGGGAAAAATATATTAATTATACTCTTACTGAATCGGGGTTTTTTGGTAGAAGAGTTGAAAAAACTATAGTAATGAAATTTGATGAAAACCTATCTATGGGACTTAAAGAACTTTCAAGAATAAATAATGTTATGTCAAATGATACTTTAACCAGCGAATTAAATGAGAATTTAACAATAGAAGTTAATGAACTTAATTTGAATAAGAATAGCAAGGTACTTGCTCTTTGGAATAACGGCCATTATATACAAGCAATAACCGGCTTTGATTCGTTATTTTATTCACCATCTTCAGATTATTTATTTTTTTCAAAAGATAAAAGATGGGATAGTGAAGTTTTGGGCAAATTTTCTGATTCCCGCAAGTTTAGAAACTTTTCAAATATTATTGCACATGGCAGTTTTAGTGAATTATGGGATTTTGCTAAAAAAAATGATTGTTCTTATGTATTTCTAAGTGAAAATGATCTTTATGAGTTTCCATATCTGTTTTCTTATATAAATGGAAAATATCTGAATAAAAAAGAGGATATTCTCCTTCAAGGAATTAAAAATTCCCTTTTATATGCCCTTCTTTTGGAAAAGGAATTTAATGTTGGATGCGATAACTCTAAATTTGATTTAATATATTCTGATTCTAATTCAAGAATTTTTAGAGTGTGCTAGAGTCATTAGGTTAATGATGTGTTTAGATTTCATTTTTGAAATAATTCCTATAAATTCTTTTTTAGATATTTTTAATATCCAAGTTTTGTTAAGTTTAAGAGTTACTAAGTTAAAGATTTAGAGATTATAAGATACCTTGTTGTAAAAAAGGAAAATTAATGAAAAAGATGAAGAAAGGATTAAAAAAGAGAAATATATAGAGATAAAAGAATGAAGAGGAAGAAGAAAAAAAGGAAAAATCTAATATGAGGAAAAATCTAATATGAATAATTAAAATTTATCTTCTTGATTGTTCGTCCAATCCCCAACCTAAAGTTAGGGGTATTTACGGGTTCACTGATTGAGGATAAATTTTAAAATTGAAAATCTCACACTAAGGTGAGGGGTATTAAACCCCGAACAAATCTCACAATGTGAGATTTTCAATAATAAAGTTAAAAATATTAATAACAACAAAAAGAAGAATAATTATGAGAATAACAAAAAATATTATGGGTATTTACGTAATTGTTAGCAATCACTAAAAGATTTTATAAATCTACCCATAGTAAGAGGGCTTGTTTTTTAGTTCTTCTGCTCTTGTGGACCTAAATGTTGAATTAAGCTTTTCGTAGGCCTCAATTATTTCTTTTGTTACTGAGGGTTTCACTTTTTTAAGTGCTTCTTCGAAGGATTGCATTCCTACATCTTTTGCGTCCAAATCATTTCTCAGTGTGAGCATTGCGGCTTCCCTGCAAACGGATTCAATGTCCGCTCCAACGTATCCTTCAGTTTTTGATGCTAAATCTTTTAGGTCAACATCTTTTTTTAAGGGCATATTTTTTGTATGCACTTTAAATATTTCAAGTCTTGCACTTTTTTCAGGAGGAAGTGTTAGGATTACTCTATCAAATCTTCCAGGTCTAATCAAAGCAGAGTCAAGCATGTCTAAACGATTTGTTGCAGCAATAACGACTACATCAGTTAGGACCTCAATACCATCCATTTCAGTGAGGAGTTGGTTTACTACTCGTTCTGTTACTCCTGAATCCCCAGATACTCCTCTTTTTGGAGCAATGCTATCTATTTCGTCAAAGAAAACTATTGAAGGAGCTGATTGCCTGGCTTTTTTAAATATCTCTCTTATGGCTTTTTCTGATTCGCCAACCCATTTTGAAAGCATTTCAGGTCCTTTTACAAGCAAGAAGTTTGCTTCAGATTCTTTTGCAACCGCTTTTGCAACCATGGTTTTACCTGTTCCCGGAGGACCAAATAGAAGTATTCCCTTGGGGGGTCTTATTCCAAATTTAGTGAATTTCTCAGGGTTTTTCAAAGGCCATTCTACTGCTTCTTTGAGTTCTTGTTTTGCTAATTCAAGACCTCCAATGTCCCCCCATCTTACATTTGGAAGCTCTATTAAAAACTCTCTTAAAGCACTTGGTCTTACCACTTTTAAGGAATCTCTAAAATCATCCATTGTAATCTTTATTTTTTCAAGAGCTTCTGGTGTTAGTGCTTCGGATTTGTCTAAATCCATATCAGGAAGTATTCTTCTTATTGCATTCATTGCTGCTTCTTTTGATAGTGCTGCTAAATCCGCACCAACAAATCCGTGGGTAATACTTGAAAGCATCTCAAGGTTTACTTCTTCTAAGGGCATATTTAGGGTATGGATTTTTAGTATCTGAAGCCTTGCCTCTTTTCCAGGGACGCCAAGGGATATTTCCCTATCAAATCTTCCTGGCCTTCTTAGGGCTTCATCTATTGCATTAGGTATATTTGTTGCAGCGATTACAACAACTTTTCCCCTACTTTTTAGACCATCCAAGAGTGCCAAAAGCTGGGCAACGACTCTTCTTTCAACCTCTCCTTTTGTTTCTTCTCTTTTTGGGACAATTGCATCTATTTCATCAATAAATATAATTGAAGGGGCATTTTTTTCTGCTTCATCAAAGATTTTTCTTAGGTTTTGCTCACTTTGCCCATAGTACTTACTCATAATTTCAGGACCATTAATCACACTAAAAAACGAGTTTGTCTCATTTGCGACTGCTCTAGCTAAAAGGGTTTTTCCAGTTCCCGGAGGACCATAAAGTAAAACTCCTTTAGGTGGCTCTATTCCTAATCTATCAAATATTTCAGGATGTTTTAAAGGAAGCTCAACCATCTCCCTTATTTTTCTTATTTCTTCATCAAGCCCCCCAATGTTTTCATATGTTACCCCTACGATTTTTGAATCGTCTAATATCTCTATTGGCTCAGGGTTGTATTCTACCTCTGTTAATTCTGTTACGATTACAGGTTTATCTTTTGGATTTGTTGAAACGACTAGAAATTTAAGTCCGCTAAGACCAAATCCTAATACATTAGTTTCATCAAGCATTTTGAATACATCTTCGTAGAATGGGTTTTGGCTTAAGGTTTGCTTTCTTATGCTACTTCCGCCCATAGAAACTACATCTCCTTTTACCATTGCTCTGCCCATTAAACCTCTTTTAAATATGTTATCTGATGCCTTGATCATTATTCCTTTCTGAATTGGAGCAATGACTATTTTTTTTGCTTCTACTACATCGGCTTTAGAAACTATCACAAGCTCACCTAGTGTAGCATCTGCATTTCTTCTTGTGCTTCCATCCATCCTTAGAATATTTAGACCAATATCCCCTGGATAACAACGTGCTACAATTCCAACAGTCTTTTTTTTGCCTTCGATAGTTACAATATCCCCAGGTCTTGCTCCGATTTCTTTCATATAATTTGAATCTATTCGGACTATGCCTTTACTTACATCTTCAAGCATAGCTTCTGCGACTTTTAATTTAATTGAATCTTCATTGTTTTGATTTTTATCTTCAACCATATTTGTTCACCAATTGTTGTTTACTAATGTTTGTTTACCAATCTTAACATCAAGATTTATTTTATTTTAAGATTTATTTTATTTTTTTTAAAATTATCCCCTTACATTTAAAGATTATTGATGTCTCATTCAAATGAAATGAATGTAAATGATGCAAAAAATAATGCAAAACTTAGATTGATTAAATTCAACATGAAAGCATTTTTAAATGAAAAACCTCAGCATAAATGCCGAAGTATTTCGCGAATAGTCGAGGTTAATCCTTGCATGAATCCGTCCATTCTTACTTTGGCTTAAAAGGCCAAAGTATGCGAAGTGATGCTGGATTTCATGAAATCATATATAAGCAGTTAATGTATAAGCAGTTACTGTATAAGCAGTTACTGTATAAGCAGTTAATGTAAGTAAATTATCATGAAGGCTTTTGGTAGAGTAGAGCAATTGGGAGAATATAAATCTTTTGTTGTGTTTAAAATTATATTCTATTTTAAAGGGATTATTGGATTTTAAAGACTATAGCTTTTTTAAGAAATGTAGTTTTTAAAAGATATGTAAGTATTTTCAAAGAATATTGGATTTAAAATCAACAATCTCTGGCTAAAAGACGAGGAGTTGGTAATATAAAAGCATGCACTACATTAAAGCGAGGTTGTTGATTAAAAAAAGAGTACGGAGTCCTCGTGTTGAAACGCGAGGTATCCTTTTCTATCAATGAAGCTTAGTATTAATGTTCTATTAAGGATTTGCAGAATATTTTTAAATAGAAAGTACAAATTAAAAGTTTTAAGTAAAAAAAGGTTTGGGTAGAAAGGGTAAACAAAAAAGATTTATGGAGAATATATTTACAAAAAAATTATCTGTTTTTTTATCTGGTTTGATAAATAACTATGAAAAAACCATGAAAACTTTTTATAAAAGGAAAGAGATTTTACATGGAGTAATATATACGATGGTTATACGATAGTTTATTAAATGGAGTTAATATAAATAAATCTAATAATTAGATAAATATGATAAAGATAAATGTGATAATTTTGGTTTTAAGTAAGTTGGTGGAATAAATGAATTATAATAAGCTACTTTTTGGAACTGCTGGAACACCTCTTGGGACGCCTAAACCTAAAAGCTCTTTGAATGCTTTAGATTATATTAAAGAAATTGAACTTGATGGGATGGAGCTTGAATTTGTGAGAGGTGTTAGAATGTCTGAAGAACTTGCTATGCAGGTAAAAGAGAAAAAAGAAAGACTTGGTTTAGAACTAAGCGCTCATGGACCTTATTATATTAATCTCAATTCTTTATCAAAGGATATTGTTAATAGTAGTGTTGAAAGGATTTATCAGACTGCGAAGATTGCACACCTTGCTGGAGCAAAAAGCATTACTTTTCATGCGGCATACTATCTTTCAGATACTAAGGATACAGTTTTTGAGAGAGTTAAAAATATATTAATTGAACTTATCAAAAGATTAAAAGCTGAAGGCATTAATATTTTTGTTAGACCTGAACTTACAGGAAAACCAACTCAATTTGGAGACATTGATGAGTTAATAAGACTGAGCAGGGTTGTTGATGGTATTCTCCCTTGTATTGATTTTTCACATAACTATGCTCGAACAAATGGGAAGTTTAATTCATATGAAGAGTTTTATAGTTTTATGGAAAAGTATAAAAGAGGATTAGGAGATTTTGGGCTTTATAATATGCATTGTCATATTTCTGGAATAGATTTTGGGGATAAAGGAGAAAAAAAGCATCTGAATCTCGTGGAATCTGGATTTAATGTGAGTACACTTTTAAGCGTTATTAAAGAATTTGGGTGCAAAGGTATTATTATCTGTGAAAGCCCAAATATTGAAAGCGATGCTCTTTATATGAAAAAACTTTATTTTGGAACTTGATGCGTTTTTTTTATTTGAGTGCGTTTGATAGCAGAATTGAAAGCGATAGTAGGAAATTTATAGTTTTTAGAGCAGTTAATCTTAAATAGGTTAAAAATAGATTGAAACTGTTTTAGAGTTTATGATTTTTAGAGGGAGATTTAAACGGGTGTAAGTTATGAAATCAATTAAAGAAAGCGAATTTTTAAGTAAGGATTTTTATAAAAAGGATTTGGATATTTTAAGAAAGGTTTATTTTCAAGAGATTTTAGCGGAAAAAAGATATTCAAAGCATATTGCTAATGTTTCATCTGATGAAATCAGAAATCTTTTGGTTGGTCTTTTTGAAGAAGAAAAAGAACATAAAGAGGCAATTTTATCAGAGATTAAAAAGATAAATCCAAAGTTTAAGCAGGTAAATGACACTCTTTGGGAGATGCAGATTCAAAAGGAACTTATGAACGGTGTTGGTAATGAGATATCAGTTATTAAAGCAATTTTGCAGATAAATATAGAAAAAGAGAAGGAATCAATTAGACAGTATATTGGGTATTCAAAAGAGGCAGAAAACGAACAGATTAAAGCTCTTTTAAGAGGTTTTTCTGTTGATGAACAAGTTCATTTTGAAAAGCTTCAAGAGATGCTTAATAAGATCGTGTGATGGATTGCAAGAAAATAATATTTATCTAAGTATCTATTGCCTATTTTTAAGGATTGCGAATAATGCTTTGAATACTAAGTAAATTGTATTTATCTAAGCCAGAGAACAATCCTTTTGGTAATTTTTTATATTAAATGAGATAAAAATCTGTTTGTAAGTAAATGGTATTTATCTAAGGGTTATACGCCCAAAGTTTTATTAAATGAATAGAAATTTGTTGTAAAATGTTTTTGTTGTTAAAATTGGTTAAATAGTATGGTGAAGATTTTAAAAAATGAGTAGGGAATATAAACAATCAGAGGTTGTTATAAAAAAGAAATTTGAAGATAGATATAGATCTTTACTAGGAGAAAGATATGATGAATTTATATCTTGTTCAATTAGTTTCTTAAGAAGAGCTATTAGGGTAAATACTATTAAGTCTGATGTAAATTTTGTGGTTTCAAGGCTTTCTAAATCCTGGGAAGTTAAACAGGTACCATGGTGTAAGGAAGGTTTTTGGATTCAAGGAGATAGAAGGGATATTGGTAATTTACTTGAGCATCAAATGGGATATATTTATGTGCAAGAACCTGCTAGTATGATTCCACCAATTGTTTTAGAACCAAAGCCTAAAGATATTGTTTTGGATATGGCTTCAGCACCAGGGTCAAAAACCACACAGATTTCAGCAATGATGAAAAATAAAGGGATTATTGTAGCAAATGATGAAAACCCATTAAGACTTAAGCTTTTGGCAATGAATCTTCAAAGATGCGGAGTTGAGAACGCTGTGATTTCTAATAGGAATGCGATGTATTTTGAAAAAGCCAACATTCTTTTTGATAAGATTCTTTTGGATGCCCCTTGTTCTGGAACAGGAACGATTAGGAAAAGTCTTAAGACATTAAAGATCTGGAATGAGAAGATGACTTTAAAGATTGCAGGATTACAAAAAAGACTTTTGGATAGTGCTTATGCTTCTCTCAAAAGAGGAGGAGTGCTTGTTTATTCTACATGTTCTTTGGAACCCGAGGAAAATGAGGAGAATGTTTCTTGGTTTTTAGATAAATACAAGGACATGTTTTCGGTTGAAATCAATTTGGATATAAAGCAGGATAAGCCCATTATGGAATTTGAAGGTAAGAAATACAACAAGGGAGTTAAAAATTGTCTTAGATTGTACCCACACACCAATGATACGCAAGGATTTTTTGTATGCAAGATGATTAAGAGATAGAATATTTAAAAATGAGATTTATTTACTGATTCTTTTAAAATTTCTCCTGTTATTGTGATTACTTGGATAGTATTGTGATTAAACATTTGTTTGTGAGAATTTTTATTTTTCGTCTATTTCTTTGAAGTAAGCGCTAATTTGATAGTATATCAAACCAAGTTTTATACCCAGTTTTATAGTTTATCAAGATAATTTTTATTGTTTATTAACAATTAAATGGTGAGTTTGTGTAACTACTCGAAAGATACTAAAATAACGAAATATTTAAATATTAGTTCTTACTCATCCAAGGTTAAAGACAAAGTCGCTTGATAGACTTTTTCAAAAAATGGGGGGATTATGTAAAATGAAAGGAAAACTACCGTTTATGTTTGTTTTGGGAATTTTGGTCCTTAGTACGTTTTTGGACAGTGCAGCAGTTTTAGCAGATGAGATGATTCCAGTATCTTTGGTTTCAGTTAGGCTAAATGGGCAAGATATAAACCCATGGGAAACAACCCAACTAGATTTTGAAAGAAACCAAAAAGCAGAGTTAAGAATCGTTTTAGATGCTTATGATGTTTCTCAGGATATTCAGGTAACAGCTATGATAACAGGATACAAACATTCAAATGTTAATCCAATTCTTGATAGCACAACTGTGTTTAATGTTAAGGGAGAAAGAAGATATGTTAAAAATCTAGATTTTAATGTTCCAGATGACATTAAAGCAGGTAGCTACAAGTTAAGACTTTTTATATCAAATAAGTTTGGATATACACAAACTTTTGAGTATAATTTAGATATCAGTTTAGCTTCTGAGCTTGTGACTATTAGGGATGTTATACTAAGTCCAAGCAACAATGTTAATGCAGGAACTTACTTAATAGGAACTGTAAGGGTTAAGAATTCAGGAGACAACATTCAGGATGGTGTTAAAATAAAGCTTGCAATTCCAGAACTTGGAGTTGAAGGTGCAGATTATATTGAAGAGCTTGAGTCTGAAGAATCAAAGACAACTGAAGAGATCGCTCTAAGAATTCCTGTTTGTGCTAAAGAAGGAGAATACAATGTTATAGTAACAGTTTATTATAATGATTTGTATGAAAGTACAAAGGAAACAAGAACAATTAGGGTAATTGCATCCGATGCTTGTGAGATTGATGACGGTTCAAAACCTGTAGAAAAAACAATTGTTTCTGTTTCAACCATGCAAAACACAGCTAAGATTGGAGAAAAAGCATTTTTCCCTATTACTGTTGTGAATACTGGAAGAACAACAAAGACTGTTTCACTTCAGGTTAGCGGAGCAGATTGGGCAACTGTTGAGATTTCACCTACAAACATTATGCTTGTTAAGGGTGAAGATACAGGAATTGCAACAATCTATGTAGCACCAAAGGAAGGCACACAAATCGGAGAAAGAATGCTATCTTTGGATGTGATGGTTGATGGAGTGCTTTCACAGCAAGTTCCTTTGAGAGTAATCGTTGAAGAAGCAAAAAACGATGATTCTCAAATAAACCTAAAAGGTGCTTTAGAGATTGCAATTGTTGTGCTTGTAATCATTTTAGTTGTTATCGGTCTTGTCTTAGCTTTTAAAAAGATAAGAAAGGATGAAGACAACGATGATGAAAGCCAAACCTATTATTAATTTTTTTTATTGATTTTCTTTATATTTTTATTATTTCTTGGTTTTTTTCAGGATATAAGATTCATTTCTAGGGGGGAAAATGATATGTTTATCTCAAATAATTAAGATATTTAATTTTTAATAATTTATGAGAATGCATTTTAAGACTTTTCATTTTTTAGTCGTAAGTATTTTGTCGGGAAAGTCAAACCAACAAAAACAAAAGATTTAAAAACCATTTCAAACTCCAGTTGATATTTATGCCTGGTTGGTGTAGTCCGGCCAATCATCCGGCCCTTTCGAGGCCGGGACTCGGGTTCGAATCCCGAACCAGGCAATTTCTTTCTTCGCAATTTCTATGCAATTTCGGCATGTGATTTACTCGAGAGTAGTTATAAAACTATAAATAAGATGTTTGAAAAAAATAGTTATTAGGGAGTTAAGGGTTAGTTTTAGTTTAATTTTTTAGTGGTTTTAATAGTGGTTTTAGAAAATAATTAGGGGAAATAGTAATAGTTTAATTGAATATTTGGGTATGCTAAAAATGGGATTACCATTCTTTTCAAAAAAAAAGGATTTGGCACAAGATAACTTTCTGCCAAAACTGGATCTAAATGATATTAGAAGGGTTGCCAAATCTTCTGGAAGAAGTAAAAAGGATGTTTTAGAAGAGGAGTTGATATCTGAACTAAATAAGGACCTTAAAGAGATTAGAGAGAATACACTTGAAAACCCAAAAGAAGAGTCTTATGATGAGATAGGGGTAATTGAAAAAGCTGATAAGACACCTGTAAGAAATCTTTCAGAGCTTGTAGATTTTGCAAAAAACCTGCAAGAATCTGATTTTAAGAAGTTTGTTAATCCTAAGTTTAACCTATTCTCTGAGTTCGCTCAAGAAAATTTCGGTCAGATTGGGCTTAGTGTGGAACTTGCCCTTCTCACAAACAGACAAGATACAGTTTCCAAACTCCAAGCGTTTTTAATAAGTGAAGGAAATATTTCTGTTATAGAAAAACCAAAAAATGACAAAAAAGGGAATGTTTCAAAAGAAGATAAATCTAATATGGGATTTCAAAAGAAAATAGTTAAAGAAACAGCTAAGAAAATACTTATGAGTACAGCTAAAGAGAAAGGATTTGTTTTTAGCAAGATTAAAGTGAATTCCCTTGAGGACTTATCTAAGACTATGAATTCATTATCGTTAAGGAGTGTTATTAAGGAAATTGAAAACAGAAGAATAGAACTTGCAGATTGGATTGAAAAAGCTATTGGCGATTCAGAGCTTGCTAATAGGGTTTTAAATAATTATGAGCCTAAGAATGTGATTAATGCAATTGAAGAGAGAATCAGATTTTTAAAGAAAGTAATTGAAGATGATGATACTGAAGAAGAAAGTGTGGTTTTAGACAAGACAAGTAAAACAGTGGATGATAAAGAAGAAAGCAATTTTGAAAAGGAGGAATGTGAGGATATAAAACCTCTTGTTATTCATTCAAAAGAGATTAATGATATTCCTGAACTTATTAATTATATATCAGGTTTAGATGACGATGATTTTGATTCTAAGATTAAATCTATTAAAAAAGAGATTACTGATTGGATAGTAAAGATTACTAGAGAAGAAGACCTTTCTACTCTTGTTTTTTCAAATAATAAAAGTGATTTTTTAGAGAAAATCGAATCTGCAAGATACTCTTTGAGAGGTTCAACTAAAAAGAAGAGTAAAAAATCAAAGGTATCTGATGAGGTAAAAACAAGTAAGAAAAAGGAAGATATTTCTAAAAGTCAAATAAGTGAAAATCAAAACGAGAGTATAGAAAATAAGAATGAGAAAACTTACTCTGAAGAACAAAACTCAGCTGACGTTAAAGATGTAACTCTTAAAACTAATAGTGATGATTTGAAAAAAACTGTTTCAAGTGATTCAAGTGATAATGTAGTTAAATCTGATGAAACGGAAAAATTAGTAACACAAGATACAGAAAAAAAAGAGCAAAAGATTGACCCTGATGAAGCAAAGTATCAGCCAAAGGATACTACAAGTGATTTTGAAAAGGAAACTAAAACTACTAAAGTACCATTAAAAAAGGATAAGGGCTTTGAGGAGGTTGGTTTTTTTGATGATGAAACCGAAAAGAAGGTAACAAAGCTTGCTGAAGAGATTGAGGAGAAGAAGCCTTATTTTGATAAAGCCAAAAACATTTCTGAAGACTTTGACAAAGATATTATTGAAAAAATAAATAAGGATACTTCAACAAATTTTCTTCCTGCTCCAAGCAAACCAGATGAGATAAAACAACCAAAAAATGAGTATTTGTCTAATCTTGTGAAAACAAATAACGACGATAATTCTTTAAAATATTCTAATCAAAGCGAGGTTATTAAAAACAGGTCTGATCTTATTGATAGTAAAACTAAATCACAAGATGATTCTTTAAATGAGCTCCCTTCAGATTTTTTAGACAACGAAAAAAATGATTACATTGCATTTGTTGAGGATAAAAAGAAGATTGAGGATAAGGTTGATTTGCTTTACAATGAACAACTGTCTTCTAATAATGCGAATAAAAAGGAGATTTCACTTCCAGAGAATCCAAATGATGATTTTATTGATTCCATTGAGAAAAAGAATATTGAAAGTAGGGAAGTAACTATTCCTAAAGATAACCAAAATCCTTTTGAAGCAAAAGAGATTAATAAATATTTCAAAGAGTATGCAAATGCAGCTAAACAAGCAATTTCACTTAATGTTAAAGAGATGGAGTCTGCAATTGAACTTAAAAAAGAGGAGATTAAACTTCTAAATGAGACTATTGAATCTAAGAGGTTTATGATTGAGACAGATATTAAAGAGCAAGTTAAGGGTTTTAATGAATTAAAAGATAAGCTCACTGAAGAGATAAGATCACTTTTAAAAGAAAAAGATGAGCTTAAATTGCAGGTTGACTCTTTGAAAGGCAAGGTTAATGGAAGTATTGATAGTGATGAGATTATTAATTTGAAGTCTGTTATTGAAGAGCTTAATAAAAAGCTTAAAGAGCAAGAAGAGATCATATCAGCATATCAAAATCGTGATTTTAATAACGGTTCAGATTCTAAACAAGGTAATGATAGTATCTATCAAAAGATTAATAACGAGTATGTTTGCCTAAAAGAGAAGTATTTAAAGCTTGAAGCAGAGAATAAGAAACTTTCAGAGTCAAATGCTTTTCTTGAAAAGGGATTATCTCCTAAAGAGAAGGCAGTAATTAATTTTTCTGAAATTAAGTCTGAGCTAGAATCAACTAAGA
>Ga0334889_1002415_pt1 | contig 21072 bp, 13 predicted proteins | sample GraSluR1_MG_2_FD_207222 | JGI IMG/M metagenome (GOLD analysis project Ga0334889, IMG submission 207222) | Sludge microbial communities from methane-producing bioreactor in Wageningen University, Netherlands - Granular Sludge_8_08-R1 | ecosystem: Engineered > Bioreactor > Anaerobic > Unclassified... | reverse complement strand
CCCCAGCGGTACGGTCTATACCGCCCAACCGGCCTTCACCTGGGAAAATGTCCCCGGCGCAGCCAGCTACAATTTACAGATCAACCTGCCGGATGAAATCCTCTTTGAAAAAGAATATCCTGCAGCGGATATTTGCTCCGGCAGTGCCTGTTCGGTGATTCCCGAATCGCTGCAACTGGCCGCTGGCGTTTACACCTGGCGGGTGGAAACCCTCGACAGCAACGGCATCGGCCCCTGGAGCGAAGACATGGCCTTCCAGGTGCTGGTCACTACCGGTGAAACCGCCATCCTTACCGGCAGCCTGACCCTGCCCGGCCGTCCACAGCCGCCCGACCCCAGCTGGTCAACCGCACTGACCCTAAAACTAACACCTGCCGGCGACAGCAACCCCATGAAAACTGAAATATTTGAGCGAACCACAGATGCAAACGGGCAAATCGTCATCCCCAACCTTACCCCCGGGGCCTATACCCTGCTGATCAAACCAGCCGGCGCCCTGCAAAAAAGCTTTAGGGCGGTTGAGCTAATCGCCGGTAATAACCAGATCGATTTCGGAAAATTTGCTCTTGGCGATGCCAACAATGATAACTACGTCAACGCCACCGACTTCTCTCTGCTCAGTGCGGCATACAGCGCATGCAAGAACAAGCCGCTTTTCAACCCGACCGTGGACTTCAACAACGATGGCTGTGTTACCGCCACAGATTTCTCCCTTCTGGCTGGCAACTATGGCCTCGGCGGAGAGGAATGACCTGCCACTGAAACACAAAACTGCGCACCCTCCGGCAAACCCGGTGTGCGCGGTTTCATTAAACGAAAAATGGAGCAGCCCCTCTCCTGCTCCATTTTTCTTGAGAGCTCCCCTGCAGCTCTCTCGAAAGACATTACCTGTCTCCCAGGGAAGATGTCGGTAATCATGAATTACTATTAATAATATAGGTTGTTTACCGATTTGAATCAATAGGCAAACCAAAAAATTATCTAGGCATTTGTACTACAAACCTGAAAATCATGTGTTTTCAGCCCTTCAGCTATGGGAATACTGACAGAATTTGTGTAAAATGAGTACAAACATTCCAATACTCTTCCATACGATAGAGAAGTAACAGTAATGAGCCCATCACCCAAAACCAACCCTTCCCGAAAAATCCACGTAGCGATCCTTGATGATCACCAACCGATCATTGACGGTTATGTATACCGCCTCGGCAAGACCGACAATATTGAAGTCGTCGCCACGATGCATTTCGGTGAAGAGCTGGAGCCCATGCTAAAAAAAACTCCGGTAGATGTCCTTTTGCTGGACATTGGCGTACCCACCAGCCGCACCAACCACAACCCCTACCCTGTTCATTTTGCCATCACAAGTCTTCTGCAGCGCTATGCTGACCTGACCATCCTGATCATCTCCATGTACTCGCAGCGCGCGATGATCAAATCTGTGATGGAAGCCGGCGCCAGCGGATACATCCTCAAAGACGACCAAACCGCGATCAAAGACCTGCCCTCCATCATTCAGACTGTGGACGGTGGGGGCATCTATCTCAGTGAGACTGCCGCCAAAGAGATCTACAAACGCCGCACCGGCCAACTGGAAAAGCAGCTTACCCCGCGCCAGATCGAGGTACTCTCGCTGTGTGCCGCCTATCCTGATGCCAGCACCTCAGACCTGGCGCATACGATGAACATCGCCAATTCGACCGTGCGCAACCTGCTCTCCAGCGCATACATCAAGCTCCAGGTACGCAACCGTGCCGCCGCCATCGCCAAGGCACGCTCATTGAATTTCCTCAAACCCGAAGATATTCCCCCGCTCATTAGTTCCACAAAGAAAAACTCCTGATAAAATTAGATCCTGTCCTGCCCCATATTCCTGCTGATTGACTATCATCAGGACATTCCCTGTTGGCGGGGTTTTTCGATATTGCCTACCCTTTTGAAGGATGATCTTACAATGTCCGATCTCCCAGACCTCGACTGGTTTTCTGCTTACAAATCGCTTCGCAGCAAGATTTCCCCAAAGGACACATACCAACCTGACGACGGACTTAATTACTGGCGCGAACAGATTTTCATGCGCGTCATCACCGTCATTGTCGTTGGATCAACATTTGTCGTTGGGCTGATGGCGATTCTCAGTATTCAACTCGGCTACTGGTCGATTCTGATCATGGACCTGCTGGCCTTTACAGCCGCCTTTGTCGCGGCATTTGCCAGACGGATCAAAATCCGCACACGCATCCATATTTTCATGATCATCATCTATGCCCTCGGGCTGTCCATGCAGCTCATTGGCGGGCCAATTGGCAATGGCAATATCATCCTGTTTGTCTTTCCCATCATGGCTGCCGTTCTGCTGGGGTTGAAGGATGCCGCCATCGCTCTCGGAATAAACATCTTCACGATGGCCCTCCTGGGGATCCTGCTTCACTTTGGTCTGCTTGAAAATACAGGCATGACCCAATACACCACCATCGACTGGATCGGAAACAGCGCCGGGTTACTATTTTTCAACGCATTGACCGCTTTCTCACTTTCTATCCTGCTGAAAGGGTTAACCAACAGCTTTGACCGCATCCAGAAAACGCAATCCGCCTTGCAGGAAAGCCAGGAGCGCTACCAGGCCATCATTGAAGACCAGGTGGATTTAATCTGCCGGACTCTGCCAGATGGCACCCTTACTTTTGTCAATCACGCCTTCGCCAGATTTTTTGGAAAGACCCCCGAAAATCTGGTGGGAAGCAATACCATCAACCTCATCGAACCGGAAACGGTTGCCGATATCATTGAAAAGCTGAAAACCTTGAATCCCGAAAATCCTGTACTGCTAAACACGCATTTGGCGACCAGCAGCACGGGTGAAGAACGCTGGATTTCCTGGACGAATCACGGCATTTTTGACGATGAGGGAAAGCTTGCCGAAATTCAGGCCATTGGTCAAGACATTCATGATCGCAAACTCACCGAACAAGCCTTGCAGGAAAGCGAATCCCGCTATCGCGCCATTGTAGAAGATCAGATTGAGCCGGTCAGCCGCTGGCGTCCAGACCATACCCTCACCTTTGTCAACGATGCCTATTGCAAATTACTAAACAAACCGCGTGAAGCGCTGCTGGGCAAATCTTTCCAATCAGCAGTGCCCAACGAAGACTGGATGATCGTAGAACAAATGATACTGGATATAAAGACCGGCGCATCCAGTGCGGTAGATGAAAGCCGGGTCATTACCCCAAACGGCGTCCGCTGGCTGCAATGGGCAGTCAGCGCGATCAAATCTGAAGATGGCACCCTGATTGAATTTCAGTCTGTAGGGCATGACGTCAGCGAGCAGAAACACGTTCAGCAAATGCTGGAAAAAACCCTCAGCGACCAGATCAAATTATCCAAAGATAACAGTGAGCTGGCTGAACGACTGGAAGGTCTATATCTGACCGATGTGAACCGTCATGAAACCCAGTTAAGACACCTCGCCAATGAACTACATGACGACGTACTGAATGCCCTGGCCGTGGTCAGCACCAACCTTGACCCCGACGAAACCCCCCAACACGTCATTGAGGCCTACGAACGGGCCATCCAGCGCACGCGTGAGATTGTGAACGGACTGCGTACCGCCATGCTCAATTATGGCCTGTATATTGGTCTGGAAACCCTGGCAGACGAATTATCGGATCAATTACCCGACGGCCCGCTCATCTACATTGATGTTCCCAATAGTGCCCTCCGCTATGATCCTGATGTGGAATTACACCTGTTCCGCATCGTGCAGGAGGCCTGCAATAATGCCATCAAACACGCCCATGCTTCCGAAATCCATATCTGCGGAGAACTGGACATGGAAAAGATACTCCTGGAAATCACAGATAATGGAAATGGCTTTGACTCCGATGACATCCTCGACCTGCCAGACCTGCTGCGCAAAGAACATTTCGGGCTGGCCGGCATGTTTGAGCGCGCCGAATTGATCCATGGCGAGTTAAGCATCCACGCCGCCGCCAATGAAGGCTGCCGGGTACGTGTCGTTTGGGTTGCCAAAAACCCGCAACCTGCGTTTTGATAAAAGCAGGAACAAAGACTCCCGCATAATATCACAACATACCTTGACGATACGCCGCGCATCCCTTATAATGAAGTCCGGTTAAACGATGCGGGGTAGAGCAGTGGCAGCTCGTCGGGCTCATAACCCGGAGGTCAGTGGTTCGAATCCACTCCCCGCTACCTAAAAAAGAACTCTCGATAAGAGGGTTCTTTTACTTTGATGAAACACGGTCGGATACAATCTGTACTGATCACACAGATCTGATACGGGCACCCCATTGACAAGGGGCTCTTTCTATTGACTTTTTTCGGGGGAATAATATCTTCATTTTTTGTTCATCGTTTTTGGCCTCCATTTTGTGAACGATAAGGTTGCCTTTTGTCCTTTTCCCGCTGAACCGAAAAAAATCACGCCAGATACGGGGTGAAGGCAGGGTTCATCCCCATATCTGGCGTAGAACATCAACTTTTCACGGCGATTTCCAGAGAACCAAACAAAACGAGCTTTCACCTTTCTAATTATGGGATATAATGAACCCAGTAAGCGTAATATCGATGGTACAAATCCGGGGAACAAACAATTGCGTACCAGATACGATTGCGTGAAATAAATTTAATATCATGCTCAGGAATCCAGCGGCAGAAAGATAGACGCACTGCCTTTTTTTCTTGCTGGAAAAGGATTGTTTTGGAAAGCTATGATCCAAAACAATCCTTCAATATTGGCAAAAAACCTTGCAACACCAACCAATATTTAGAAATATTGCTTGGGCATCAACGATTATTGGAAAAGGACTTTAGCGGTTATGGCAGAAAAAGCATATCCAAGCGCAACAAACAATCCTCATTGATCAACAAACTGCCATTTTTTTATGGATGGGTGATCATGGCTGCGGGTACATTTGGTCTGATCATGACCAGTCCAGGCCAAACATACGCTGTTTCCATTTTTATTGAAAATATCATTGAAGATTTGGGAATCAGCCGTTCTCTGGTAAGTACGCTCTACTCAATCGGCACCCTGATTGGAAGCTTTTCACTCCCATTTTCGGGACGAATGGTAGATCAAAAAGGCACGAGAAAAATGGTTGTGCTGATCAGTATTCTCTTCGGTCTGGCCTGTATCTATATGGGCCTGGTAAAAAATGCTTTCATGCTTGGGATTGGTTTTATCCTGGTGCGCATGTTAGGCCAGGGAAGTCTTGGACTGATCAGCCAGACAGCAATCAACCAATGGTGGGTGCGTAAAAGGGGAATGGTAATCGGAATATCAGGATTATTAACAGCCCTGTTAGGCATGGGGATATTTCCCAACCTGGTCTATGCCTTGATCTCGGCATTTGAATGGCGAATTGCTTATGCGATTCTTGGGCTGGTTTTGTTACTGGTGATGGCTCCTGTTGGCTTCTTCCTGTTTCGAAACCGGCCAGAAGATTACCATCTTCTGCCAGATGGAGATATGGATGTACCCTCAACCGCAATCACGAAATCTGCTGAACCAGACCCGATAGAAGAAAACTGGACCCTGAAGGAGGCAATTCGCACCAGAACCTTCTGGATGTTAGCCATTAGTTTGGCGTTATTCTCGATGCTTTCCACCGGCCTTTTCTTTCACCTGGTCAGTATCTTTGAGAATCGCAGCCTGAATCCTTCTGTTGCTGCTTCAGTCTTTTTGCCTGTTGCGTTTGCCGCAGCCCTGACACAATTTACAGCCGGGTTTCTCACCGATCGTATTTCATTGCGATATTTATTGGCAGTTGGGCTGCTTCTCCAAGCCACCGCGCTGCTATCTGCTCAGGTGCTCCAGGGAACAGTTACCGCTTTTTTGTTTGGGATCGTTTTGGGCGCTACGAATGGAATAAGCCGGGCAACAGGTGCAGTAGCCTGGCCAAAATTCTTTGGTCGCAAACATTTGGGCAGTATTTACGGCTTCACAACTGCTGTAGCCATTATTGGAGCAGCTCTTGGTCCGCTTCCCTTTGGTATCGCCTATGACATCCTTGGCACTTACCAACCTGTGCTCTTGATCTCTGCCGGTGTCTGCATCCTTTTTAGCATAGCATCTCTAACCATCCAAAAACCAAAAAGAAAATTCGTGTCGGTAAAATGATACGTTAGTTTCGAGTTTCCAATAACGGGACGCATTCTGAAAAAGCTGAGGGGAACTATATGGCAACACTGATCCAGACATTGCAATACACCCTTTCACAAAAAGACCCATTCCAGCCAATCAAACGAAGCGGATTATCCCAAACAGGTATTGCTATCTTGTGTTTGGGATTATCTCTACAATTGTGCGGCAGGAGTACACGGCGGCGGTCATCATCAGCGGTGAGACGGCGAAGAAGAAAAACGGACTGGCTGGTGAATTTATTGTCCGTATCGCCGGGCCGAACGTGGAGAGCCTCATTTCAGGGCGTGGATCTGGCGCGGCACAATATTCACAGGCACATTATTATGCCACGGTGACCAACGTGGATATCGGCGGAGGAAGCGCCAACCGCGGAAGGACGCGTTGTCATGCCGAACATCGCCCGCCTAATCCCGCGGTACATCGTCCGCAATTCCCCGGATGAAATGGGTGAACCATCCACCAAATTTTGAAAAGCACCTGCAATAAAGCCATATCATCCTGCCCGGAAACGGTTGTAAATTTGGCTGTTCACTCCCTTTATTGCCGGATAAATTTCCCTGTAGATCTCATACAATTCGGCGTACAGGGGAACCAGCTTCGCGTTCGGCTCAAACAGCTTGCCAGGGCGATAGACCTGTTTTGCGGCTTCCTCCAAATCACCAACACCGGCGAAGGTGGCTTTGTAACGACCAATGACAGCGAACTGTATGAAAAAATGTGGGGATACCAGGATTTCGCCCGACGTCGTTCACTGGGACCAGCCTCGAAATACCATTGGGATCTGCCATGTACCAATTACCGCATCACCAACATGCAGGCAGCCATTGGTACCCAGCAGATGAACCGGGCCTGGGACCTGATTGAAAAACGCACCGAAAATGCTCACTACCTCAACGAGAAGCTCGCCGGATTGCCCGGTTTGATCTTGCCTCCTGAATCACCCTGGGGAGACCGGGTCTATTTTTACTACCTCGTCCGCCTGCTTCCTGATGTGCTGGGCACCGATATGCTTAATTTTGCCGTCGCACTGGCCGCAGAGGGTGTCTATAACCTGAAGTATTTGAGTACAACCCGCTGGATGATCCCGCAGCACCTCGAGCCAGTATTTGTCAACAAAGCCGGTTACGGAGGCACAAAATGCCCCTTCGAATGCCCTTGGTATGAGGGAGAGGTTGAGTATTATGAAGGGCTTTGCCCGGTAGCAGAAAAAGCCTGCGAAGAAGTGTTCTGGCTCGCCAGCGTCCATCCTTTGCTGGAAAAACAGGACCTGGACGATATCGCAGCGGGAGTGACCAAAGTTGTCAATGCATTTATCGAAAAGAAGGAAAAAGGCATCCCGATCAATTACGCAACGGATGAACATCGGGCCCTCTTATAAACAGAAGCACAACAGGAAAATATGTTATGGCTGAAACAAAATCCCCCTCAGGTAAACCCAGCGTGGATCAGGTCGGCATTGTAGTACGTGACCTGCGTTCGATGGTCGCAATGTTAAGCAAATTATTCGGAATCGATGATTTCCGCGTGATGGAATGGCCCATTGAAGGGATTGATCCCCAGGCAACCTACCATGGCGAACCGGGAAACTACAAGCTGCTGCTGGGATTCGCCACCGTTGGCAATACCCAGCTTGAGATTGTCCAGCCACTGGAAGGCCAAAACATCTATAGCGATTTTCTGGAAGAACACGGACCGGGGTTGCACCACATTCGCTTTACCGTGCCTGACTTTGAAGAAAGAAAGCTGGACATGGAAGCGCAGGGTATCAAGAACATTGCCAGCGGCACGGGAGTCCATGTAGGCTCGCAATGGGCTTACTTTGACACGAGCAAATTGCTGGAAGGTGTCATTGTGGAACTGCGCACAAGCCTGGCTGGATCCGATGGTCAAGGGCAGTGGATCACTCAGGATTAAGCAATCCACCACAGCTGCCGGGGCTTTTCGGTAATGCAGGCAGCCTGACAATCTTCCGCTTACCTTGATCTAAGTTGGCTGTAGTTTGCCGGTCAGGGTACGAATAGTAACCATTTTTAGACAATCAAAACCCCTATATATGACTGCGTAGAATTTCTCCAGTCTTTATATAGGGGTTTTGATTGTTACAAGCTCATCTTCCGCCTGTTTGCCCACGTCTCTGCTTTTCCAGAGGATACGACCCCGTTTTGATACTCCTCCCACCGCAGCAAGCCAACAAATTTCCTTCCCCTCAGTCGGTTAGAATAAATATGAAAAAAGAACCGTACAAATTGCTGTGTAATACTTTCCAAGGTTATCCGTATTAACTTGTAGAGAAGCACCATTGGATCAAATGAATGAATCATACAAAATGGATAGTACTGGAAGACACAACTGTTGCTGCCTGTGTAGTCGCAGACCCGAATAATTTTCTGGTTTTATACGATCGTTATTTTTCCAGGGTTTACACCTACATGCGTTACCGTTCGCCGGATGTACATACCGCGGATGATCTAACGGCGCAAACTTTTGAACAGGCCTTGGCGAAGATCGCCAGCTACGACCCGCAAAAGGCCCCTTTCTCGGCCTGGTTGTTTACGATTGCGCGCAATCTGGTGAATGATTTTTTTCGCCGCCGGAAACGCATTGAATGGCTGCCGCTTGATGGCATGGAAAATTTTGCCATGCAAACTGACTCACCAGAAAAGCAGGCCGAGCTGGCCGATGAGCAGCGCCGTTTATTGACAGCAATGAAAACCCTGTCAGCAGATAAATGTGATTTGCTTGCCTTGAAGTTTGCCGGCGAAATGACCAACCGGGAAATCGCCCGCATTACCGGGATGAGTGAACAAAATGTCGGTGTGACGTTACACCGTTCGATCAAAAAATTGAGGAAATGTTTAAAAGAGGAAGCTGACCATGAGTAAACGCGAGTTAAATGCCATTGTTTTTTATCTTCTGGATGCAATTATCACAAACAATGATATCCCGTTGACTTCCTCATTACCGGAAGAAATTCAGGAAGACTTTCAATTTGCTGCTGAACTCAAAAATATCGATTTGAGCGGCGAGTCCAGGATCCGTCAAAAGTTGCGCAATCAATTGCAGAAGCAAACGGCCATGCAAGCCCTTGCAGACCAAATGTTTACAGGCAATGCCAAACCAGCCCGAAGCACCGGCGCTGCGGTTTTGAGTGTTGGGTTAGGCGCAGCGGCGGTTGTCATGGCGGCCTTATTGATCTTCCTTCGCCCCCCCAAAACAACTGGGGCCGGTGAGACTGCACCGGAAGAAAGACAAGAGATAACCGCAGTCGAAATGGTTTCACAAGTCTCTTGAGATGCACTTAATTTAACGAACAAACGGCTTACAACGAAAAATTCGGCGATCTCACGGGGGTATTGATCGTCAATCTCAGCCAGCCAATTCAATAACATATTGGAGGTAGATTCATGACGTCTCGGAAGAGAAGCTCTCAACGCGCCTTTCGCGCACCCCTGCAAGACCATCCGGTCGCTATCATTGGCATGTCATCCATTTTTCCAAACGCAGCGGATCTGGCCCATTACTGGGATGTGATCCTCAACGAAGTCGATTGCATCACCCGGGTTCCCCCCTCCCGCTGGGATGTGGATGCCTATTATGATCCGGACCCCCACCAGCCTGACAAATCTTACTCCCGGGTAGGCGGGTTCATCCCCGATATTGAATTTGACCCGATGGAATTCGGCCTGCCGCCGAACATTCTGGAAGTGACAGACGTATCCCAACTGCTGGCATTGATCGTTGCCAAGCAGGCCATGCAGGATGCGGGCTATTTCGAAGCTGACGAGAGTCTTTTGGACCAGACCGGTGTGGTGCTGGGCATGGTGGGTATGTCCTCAAAGCTTTTTGTGCCGCTGGTCGCCCGTCTGCAATACCCCATCTGGGAACGTGTTTTGAAAAACGTCGGCATTCCTGAAGCCGACACCGCACGCATTGTCGAAAAGATCAAAAGCGCCTATGTCGGCTGGAATGAAAATGCATTCCCTGGCGCAATTGGCAATGTTGTCGCCGGGCGGATTGCCAACCGCTTGAACCTGGGCGGCGCCAATTTCACTGTGGACGCTGCCTGCGGCAGCTCCCTGGCAGCCATTAAAACTGCCATTAGCGAACTGGTGGAAGGCCGCGCAGACATGATGATCACCGGCGGGGTGGATACGGACAATTCCATCCTCACCTATCTATGCTTCAGCAAGACCCCCGCTTTCTCACAGAACGAACATGTCCGTACGTTTGACGAAGCATCCGACGGCATGCTCGCCGGAGAAGGGTTGGGCATGATGGTACTGAAAAGACTGGAAGATGCCGAGCGGGATGGTGATCAGATCTATGCCGTTATCCGCGGCGTGGGTGCTTCCAGCGATGGGCGCTACAAAAGCATTTATGCACCCCGCCCTGAAGGACAAGCCAAAGCAATGCAACGGGCCTATGCGGAAGCGGACTTTGCCCCCCAGACCATTGGTCTTCTTGAAGCGCACGGCACCGGCACATCAGCTGGCGACCCGGCTGAGTTTGAAGGGTTGCAACTGATCTTTACCCCGGAGGATTCCAACAAGCAATCCATTGCCCTGGGCAGCATTAAATCGCAGATTGGCCATACCAAAGCCGCCGCTGGCGCCGCCGGAATGATCAAGGCCGCCCTGGCCTTGCACCATAAGATCCTGCCTGCCACATTGAATGTAACCAAACCGAATCCAAAAATGGAGATGGAGGAGTCCCTGTTCTATGTCAACACCGAGACGCGCCCCTGGGTGCGCCGCAATGCCAGCACGCCGCGGCGCGCTGGCGTGAGCGCCTTCGGTTTTGGCGGCACAAATTTCCACATCGTGATAGAAGAATACAGCCGCGACCATACCCAGGCGTACCGTATGCAGCAAGGCGCACACATGCTCCTCTTCCAGGCAGCAACCCCGCAGGCCCTGCTGGATACCTGCCAGGCAGACCTCGCGACATTGGAAGGTGAAAACGGTTCAGCGCGGTTGTTCGAGCTGGCAGCCATTTCAACAAATATGACCCTGGACGCTGCATCTGCCCGGTTGGGATTCGTTGCCGCTTCCCTCCCCGAAGCCATCAAATTGCTGCAATTGAGCGTCAAAATGCTGGCAGACAATCTGGATAATGAAACCTGGGAGCATCCCAAAGGCATCTATTACCGCCGTCAGGGGATGGATACCAGCGGCAAAGTGGTTGCCTTGTTCCCCGGCCAGGGCGCACAGTATCTCAATATGGGCAAAGAACTGGCGATGAACTTCCCGCCAGTACGCGAAGTATTTGCAGAGATGAACGAAACCCTGGCGCAGGCCGGTCACGGTCCGCTCAGCGACCGCGTCTACCCCGTTCCTGTTTTCTCCTCGGAGGAAGTGGACGAGCAAACCGCCGTCCTGACCCGCACCGAAAATGCCCAGCCGGCCATCGGCAGTTTGAGCATGGGCATGTACCGCATCCTGGCAGACGCCGGTTTTCAACCGGATTTCATCGCCGGGCACAGCTTTGGTGAATGGACAGCCCTTTGGGCTGCGGGTGTCTTTAATGACGCCTCCTACATGCAGTTGGCAATGGCCCGCGGCCAGGCAATGGCCGCCCCGGACGATCCCGAATTTGATGCCGGCACCATGCTGGCGGTCAAAGGGGATGCCGATGCCATCGTCGAAGCCATCAAAGCCTTCCCCGAAGTCAAGGTAGCCAATCTGAATTCCCGCAACCAGGTCGTGCTGGCGGGGTCGAAACCTGCCATCGCAGAAGCGCAGCAAGCCCTGGCGGCACAAGGTTTTTCCGTGATCCCCCTGCCCGTTTCGGCTGCCTTCCATACGCCCCTGGTGGCCCACGCCCAAAAACCGTTTGGCGAAGCGATTGCCAAAGCGAAAATCCACAAATCAACCGTACCGGTATATTCAAACACCACCGGCAAGGCATATCCAGCCGACACCAAAAAAATCGGCGAAATACTGAATGGACACATGCTTTCCTCGGTGCATTTCAAAGATGAAATTGAGAATATCTATGCGAATGGCGGCACGGTCTTTGTAGAGATCGGCCCCAAAAACATCCTGACCAACCTGGTGAACAACATTCTGGCCGACCAACCCCACGCGGCGGTGGCATTGAATGCCAATGCCAAACAGGACAGCGACAGCCAGCTTCGCCAGGCAGTCGTCCAGTTGAAGGTCATCGGGCTGCCCCTGGGCAACATCGACCCCTATCAAATACCTGTTTCTGCGGCCCTCGAACCGGCCAAAAAGAGCAAGATCAGCATTACCCTCAACGGTGGGCTGTATGTGTCACCACAAACCAGAGATGGGTTTGAGACAGCGCTCAATGATGGTTTCCGTGTACAACTCACAGCAGATCAATCTGTTGCTGTGACAGCAGCACAGGAAGTACCATCCATCCAAACCGAAAATGAACCACTCGTCGAAACGATTCAACCCGAAGTACTCGAAAAAATTGACCGGCAGTTGGTGGATTTCCAGGCCCATCAGGGAGATACCCTGCGGGTGCATGAACAATACTTGAAGAATGAAGCAGAATTTGGGCAGATCCTTTCTGATCTGGCGCACATGCAGGTGGACCTCGCCGCCAATGGCGCAGGCACAGCAGAACCGGATCATCCCAAGCGGCAGGTGGTACAGAGCCTGATCAACAGTCTCGAGTCGATTCACAACCATCAGGACTCTACCGCCCGTGTCCATGAAAAATACCTGAACGGGCAGGAAGCCTTCTCGCATACCTTCTCCGAACTGGTGCAGCGCCAGTTGGGGACACTGCCGTACAGCACAGTACCGGTAAAAACCCGTCCAAACGGCAATGGCAATAATGGCAACGGGCACCATCCGGCAGCCAAACCCATGCCTGTTGCTGCAACGCCCATACCTGAAGAAAAACCGGCCTCTGTGGCCGCCGCACCGGCTGCACAGCCTGCTCCGGCTGCCGTCAATACAGATGGTATTCAGCCCGCCTTGCTGGAAGTGGTCAGCGAAAAAACCGGTTATCCAGTGGAAATGCTGGAAATGGACATGGACATGGAATCCGATCTGGGTATCGATTCGATCAAACGGGTCGAAATCCTCGGCGCAATGCAGGAACGCTTCCCCGGTTTGCCGGAGGTGGAACCCTCCGTCCTGAGTGAACTGCACACCCTGCAGCAGGTCATTGACCATCTCAATGCTTCAGCACCTGCACCTGCAGCTTTAGCTGTAGCTGTAGCTGCGCCTGTCTCCACACCTGCTCCCGTGGCTGCCGCCGAAGTCGCTTCTCCCCCTCCTGCTGTTGAAGCAGCAGAAATCAAGGGAGATGTCGGAGACGCAAATCAAATCAGCGTCGTCCTCCTGACCGTGGTCAGCGAAAAGACCGGCTATCCAGAAGAAATGCTGGAAATGGATATGGACATGGAATCCGATCTGGGCATCGACTCGATCAAACGGGTCGAGATCCTGGGCGCCATGCAGGAGTATTTCCCCGGCCTGCCGGAGGTAGACCCGGCCGCATTAAGTGAATTACACACCTTGCAGCAGATCATTCAACACCTGAACAAAGGTGCGGTACCTGAAAAAAAAGGGTGATGCCTGATGCGGGCGTGAAAACTGTATCAGGCATTGAAACCCGGGAGGTGGTAGTACAACCCCTCCCGCCACCAGATCGATTGGTCATGGATTGGGACCATGTCCCCGTTTGTATCATCACGGATGATGGCACCGCCTTATCCTGGACGCTGGCAGAAAACCTGACTGCCCGAGGCTGGAAAGTTGTCGTTTTGCAAGGATCAACAAGCGAAAGCAAGCAGCCATCCGAATTGCCGCAAGCTGTTCAGGCAATCCAGATGCACGGATTGGGCGAGGATCAAATCGAAGCAGCCTTGATCGAAGCCGCAAAGCCCTATGGTTCGCCGTCTGCCCTGATCTATCTGGAACCGGCAGCGGCAGGCAGTGAACCAGAGCAGAGCCTGCAAGCAGCCTTCTGGCTGGCGAAATACATGCAGGCCGCACTAACCGAAACCATCCCGGGTGGCCGCAATGCCTTTATGGCCGTCGCCCGCATGGATGGCATGCTCGGCACTTCGGGAGAAGGCGATTGGTCAGCTACTTCTGGCGGTCTGTTTGGGCTGGTCAAAACCATCAACCTGGAATGGGAAGGCGTATTTTGCCGGGCAGTGGATGTTCAGGCCGATCTCTCCGCCGAACAGGCTGCCGCACGTATCCTGGCTGAATTGGAAGATCCCGAACGGACAATCGTTGAAGTCGGGGTTGGCCCGCAAGAACGGGTGACTTTGACCCTCGCAAACGCAGCAAGGAGTACATCATGACAACGCCATCCCTCATCCAGTCTGACACTGTTGTCCTGGTCAGCGGCGGAGCGAAGGGCATCACTGCCCGATGTGTCATCCGTCTGGCAGAAGAGACCGGCTGCCGCTTTATCCTGGTGGGGCGTTCCGCACTGGCAGACACAGAACCTGCCTGGGCGCAAGGAATAGAGGATGCGGCAGAGTTAAAACGCCGCATCATGGAAGACCAAAAAGCCCAGGGGCAGGCCCCCACCCCGCAAACCGTGCAGAGCGTCTGGCAGGCGCTGGTTTCACAGCGTGAAATTCAGGCCACCCTGAATGCCGTACACAAAGCCGGCGGGCAGGCAGTTTACATCTCTGCTGATGTAACAGACACTGATGATCTGCGCCGCAAACTGGTGCCCGCAGTGGAACAACTCGGGACGGTGACGGGCATCCTGCATGGAGCAGGCAGCCTGGCGGACAAACGCATCCAGAACAAAACGCTTGCGGATTTTGAAAAAGTATTCAACCCCAAAGTGAAAGGGCTGGAGAGTTTGCTGACCTGTGTTCCGGCTGACCAGCTCCAGTTTGTGGTGCTCTTCTCCTCTGTTGCCGGGTTCTATGGCAATGTTGGCCAGGCAGATTACGCCCTGGCGAACGAGATCCTCAACAAGACGGCTTACCGGCTGCGCCGCCAATACCCCGCCTGCCAGGTACTGTCCATCAATTGGGGACCCTGGGAAGCGGGCATGGTCACCCCTGAACTGAAGAAAGCCTTTGCCGCCCAGAACATCAAAATGATCCCGGTAGATGTTGGCACTGAAATACTGGCCGGGCAACTGACAGGCCCCGGGCCGGTTCCCACCCAGATCGTGGTGGGCAGCCCAGTATCCCGCCCCGCAGCACCCGTGACCGATAAAGACCGCATCTGGCACATCGAACGCTCCCTGCGTCTGGCGGACAACCCCTTTCTGCAGGATCACCGCATTGGCGGCAACCCCGTTCTGCCGGCAACCTGCGGCACCTCCTGGATGATCCACACCTGCGAGCAGTTGTTCCCGGGCTACGTCTTCTCACAAATGCAGGATTACCGTGTGCTCAAAGGCATCGTTTTTGAAGATCAGGAGCCGAGAAAATATACCCTTGACGTGAAACTGGTTGACAGCCCATCCTCACACGCCCTGCAATTGGAAGCAACCATCTGGAGCCATGCGCCCAATGGCCATCCACGTTTCCACTACCGGGCCGGGATCACCCTGGTCAAATCCCTGCCTGAACCCGTTTCAGGGATACCTTTTTCCGCCGCTGAACTGGCAAATCCCGCAGCGATTGCAGGCCACAAGCTGTATGCCGATGGCACCCTGTTCCACGGCCCAGCCTTTCAGGGCGTGCAGCGGGTATTGACCATGAGCAAGGAACATATCCACATGGAGAATTTCCTGCCACAACTGGATGCCCGCATGCAGGGGCAGTTCCCCGCCCGCTCCACCAACCCATTTTTGAATGACGCCGTCGTGCAGGCCCTCTTGATCTGGTCTATGCAGGTTGACCAGGCGCCCTGTCTGCCGGCAAGTCTGGAACGGCTGGAAAATTACTGTTCCATGTCTTTTGGTGAGACCTATCATGTCGATTTACAGATCCGCTCGCACAGTGCAACATCGGTGGTAGGCAACCTCCTGGTGCAAGACGCAGCCGGGAAACCATACATCCGCTTTGTCGGTTTGGAAGGCACCATCAGCAAGCAGCTCACCCGCTATATTGGCAAAGGCCAACCTGTTGAGCAAGAGGCCGCACCGGTCACAATCGAATGAACGAAAACTTTACAGGTAATAAGGAAGAACTCATGGAAGTAGCGATTAGCGGCATGGCAGTCAATTTTCCGGGGTGTCCAGATTTGCGGACATTCCAGGAAAGATTGCTGGACGGACTTGCGCTTACAGATTGCGAACAAGCGCGCGATGCCTGTCAGCAGCAAAACCTTTGGCAAGTCTGCCAACAGGCCATGACGGACGCTGCCCTGCCCTTGAATCAAAATATCGTTATCCTTTTTCCCGAAACGCATCAGGAAGAAACTGAAAGCCCGCAAGGTCTCGCCGCTTCGGCTGTTTCCCTGCCCGCAGGACCTTGCTGGTTGTACTTCGCCTGGCAACAAGCCCGGTATATTCTTTCACAAAACAGTCATGATGCTGTCGCTGTGGCAGTCTCGCATCCATCGGCCTGTGGCGCAGCCGCTGTAGTATTTCAACGCCTGGATGATGCCAAACAGGTGCAAAGCCGGGTGTATGCGGCCATCGGCGAATGGCACGCATCTGCCGCGGCAGGCAGTCTGGAACTAGGCGGCCAGTTGAACAGCTCGTTGGCAGAGCTGTCCCCAACCCGGCTTGCAAAATTCATCAAAACAGGAACGGGAGATAATCTATGCGCATTGAGCGCAATCTCGGAAACCCTCGGTTTTGGAGGCGAGCTTGCCGACCTGATCGGGTTGATCAAAGCCAGTCTGAGTCTGCACCGGCGCACGCATTTTGCAGTCCCCCATTGGCAAGGTCCTTTAAACGCGAAAGCATGGGATGACGCACCATTCTACGTGCCCACCGATTCACGGCCCTGGTTCACCGAACCTGGCAACAATCACCGGCAAGCCATATTGATTTGCGCTGATTCTGCCGGGAAATCCAAAGGGTTGGCGCTCACCGAAGAACCACAGCTGCGCTTTCCGGCCCAGGCAGCTTTCAGCAGCACCGGCATGCAATTGCTGCCCATTCAGGCACATTCACAGGCTGCCCTGCAAGAAAAGCTGGATCACCTCGCTTCGCAAGTAGACAACGGGTTATCCCTGTCCGAATTGGCAAATCAATGCCTGGCAGAATACGATCACACCGGCTCACTACCCTTTACGTTGGGTCTGATGGGTGCTTCCCCAGATGAGCTGCGCCGGGAAATTGAACATGCCCAACGCGGCATCGAACGGGCCTTCGAGACCGGCAAAGACTGGCAATCCCCCGCCGGCAGTGCCTTTTCCGCCCAACCGCTGGGAGCGCACGCCAAAGTGGCCTTTGTCTATCCAGGCGGTTTCAATTCACATGTTGGCATGGCCCGGAACCTGTTCTCCCTGTTTCCCCGCTTGCAGGATCGCCTGTTTGATCTCACGGAGAACATTGACCTTTCTCTGCAAACCAGTACCCTGTACCCCCGAAGCATTGCGCCGTTATCGGGGGAACAAATCGCCGCACTGGATGCGCAGTTGAGCAAAGACCCGATTGCCATGATCACCACCGGCACGGCGGTCGCTTTCCTGTACACCACCATCCTGCAAGAAGTGTTTGGACTGCGCCCCGAAAGCGCCTTTGGATACAGCCTGGGCGAGAACAGCATGATGTTTGCCCTGGGTGTGTGGGAAGCGGCTGATGAAGCCCGCACCAATTTCAGCGAATCGCCGCTCTTTCACAGCCGTCTGGCAGGGCCAACCCTGGCCGCCCGCCAGCATTGGGGCTGGCCGCAGGACACTGCCCCATCACACGAACCGCTGTGGGGCAACTTCATCCTCATGGCGACGCCAGATCAGGTGCAGGCTGCCCTGGCCGCTGAAGACCATGCCTACCTCACCCACATCAATGCCCCCCGTCAGGTGGTGATTGGCGGCGAGGTGCAGGCATGTAAACGCGTGATCGCCTCTCTGAAATGTATGAGCCTCCAGGCTCCCTATGACTACGCCCTGCACTGCGAGGCCATGTCCGCAGAGTTCCCGCGGCTAGAAGCATTGCACAACTTGTCGGTTGAATCCATCCCGCAGACAGTGCTCTACACCGCAGCCGATTATCATCCCGCCATTCTGGATTCGGCCATCATCGCCGAGAACATTGCCACCGCTTTAACCAATCGTCTGGACTTTCCCCGCCTGGTGGAAAAGGTTTATCAAGACGGTGCACGCATGTTCATTGAAGTCGGGGCTGGCAGCAACTGCGCCAAATGGATTGATTCCATCTTAAAAAACAAACCCCATGCCGCCGTCTGGGTTGACCAGGCAAAGGTGGACGAGCAAACCATGTTCGTGCGCCTGCTGGCAAAGCTGGTCAGTCAGGGTATTCCGGTGAATGTTTCAACCCTGTGTGAACCGCAAACATCAGCCATATTAAATGAAGAAACCGCCATAAGAATGGCAGGATAACGAGATGAACGATTACCTGATAGAAAACCAAACGCAATTGGCAAAAATCCAGTCGCAGCGCCAGAGCCGGGTGCATCAACAATTCCTGCAGAGCCGCCAGACAGCCCTGCGCGAGATCAACAACCTGCTGCGCCTGCAAACAGCGGTAGTGGCCCCAGCCATCGCCCGGCAATTGCAACGCGAACAGTTTATGTTTATCCGCCCCGACCTGGAAGAATTTTCCCTGGGTTCATTGGAGCGCGTTTTTGGGCCTGAATACGCAGTCTTCCATGGCAGGCAGGTACCGCGCATTCCGAACGGCGATCTGCTTTTGTTTGACCGTGTCCTGGAAATTGAAGGGCAGCGCCATCAACTCAATGCTCCCGCCCGGATCACCACCGCCTGCGATATCCCCCCGGATGCCTGGTATTTGCAGCACAATGCATCCCCGTTTGTGCCCCTGTCCGTCTTGATGGAAATGGCCTTGCAGCCCTGCGGTTTTCTTTCGGCCTGGCTGGGCACCGCCCTGAGCGCTCCCGATCAGGACTTTCTCTTCCGCAACCTGGATGGCTCCGCCACATTATTAACCGATCTGGATCTGCGCGGCCAAACGGTGATCAACCACGCCGGTCTACACTCCACAGTCAGCGGAGCAGGAACCATCATTCAGAGTTTCTCTTTTTGCCTGTCATGCAATGGCATCGATTTCTATCGCGGCGAGTCGGTCTTCGGCTATTTTCCGCCCACAGTGATGGCGCGGCAGGCCGGGCTTGACAACCAGCGAGCACCTGTTGTGATCCAGGATCAAGACACCCTCCCCCGGCAAAACTGGGACGTTCAGGAGAAAAACAAACCTCATTACCGGTTATCCAGTGGGCAATTGAATTTCCTGGATCATATCCAGGTCACGGAAGCCGGCGGCACATTCGGTCTGGGCATGGTCTCCGCCCAAAAGACGGTCAACCCGCAGGATTGGTTCTTTGACAATCATTTCTATCAGGACCCCGTCATGCCGGGCTCGCTGGGGGTAGAAGCCATCCAGCAGGCCCTGCAAGCATACAGCCTGGCCTGCGGTTTGGGAAGCGGCTTTATGTCGCCGCGTTTCAGCCTGCATAGCGGTTCAGCGATGCAGTGGAAATACCGCGGGCAGATCACCCGCTCTCATCAAAAAATGCAAATCGAAGTACAGATCAGGAACGTGCAGTCCGCGCCAGGGCATACGGTTGTTGTGGCCGATGCCAGTCTGTGGGCGGACAGCAAACGGATCTACGAAATTATCAATATTGGTATGGATATACGGGAAGGATAAACGCATGCTGGCAACAAACACCATCATAAACAACGCAGACCGCCTTCGCGATTGTCTGCTGGATCTGGAAACACCTTTGCGGGCAGTTCAAACACCGGGTGGGGTTGACATCATCTGTCACGGGGAAGCTGTCCAAGAAGACCAGGAAGGTTTGGCCTGGGTGCCGTCCGTCACCATCGGTCAATTTGGCGATCCCGGCTTTCTGCGGGATTACGGCGTGCGGGCAGCCTATTATGCCGGCGCAATGGCCAATGCCATCGCCTCGACCCAAATGGTCATCGCCCTGGGCAAAGCTGGCTTGATGGGCGCGTATGGCGCCGGAGGTGTTTCGCCACAGCGCATTGAAGAAGCCATTCAAGAGATTCAAGCCGCCCTGCCGAATGGCCCGTATGCCTTCAACCTGCTGCACAGTCCCTTTGAGCCGCAGATTGAACAAGCCACTGTCGAACTGTACCTGCGCTATGGCGTGCGCGTCGTGGAAGCCGCAGCCTTCATCCGTCTCAGCGAAAGTCTGGTGCAATACCGGGCTGCCGGTTTATCACAGGATGCCGATGGCGGCGTGATCATCCAAAACCACATCATCGCCAAACTGTCGCGCACCGAGGTCGCCACCCAGTTCATGCAGCCTGCGCCAGAAAAGATACTCGATTCCCTGCTGGCCGCCGGACGGATCACCGCCGAACAGGCGCAACTGGCTCGCCTCGTCCCCGTTGCCGACGACATCACCGTGGAAGCGGATTCGGGCGGCCACACCGACCAACGCCCGCTGGTCTGCCTGCTGCCAACCATGTTGGCGCTGCGTGATGAAATCCAGACCAGGCACAAATATGCCCACCCGCCGCGTGTTGGCGTAGGCGGAGGCATTGGTACACCGGAAGCCGTCCTGGCTGCCTACATGATGGGCGCTGCCTATGTCGTCACCGGCTCGATCAATCACGCCAGTGTCGAAGCAGGCACATCCACCCATACCAAGCAGCTTTTGGCATCCGCTGCCATGACGGACGTGACCATGGCTCCCTCAGCCGATATGTTTGAGATGGGCGGCCGGGTGCAGGTATTGAAAAAAGGCACTTTGTTCGCCATGCGCGCGCAGAAGCTATACGAAATATATTCCAGCTATGCCACAGTAGAAGACATCCCGGCCCAGGAGAGAGAAAGTCTGGAAAAGAAGATCTTCCAACGCACGCTGGAAG
>Ga0334889_1002397_pt1 | contig 21201 bp, 18 predicted proteins | sample GraSluR1_MG_2_FD_207222 | JGI IMG/M metagenome (GOLD analysis project Ga0334889, IMG submission 207222) | Sludge microbial communities from methane-producing bioreactor in Wageningen University, Netherlands - Granular Sludge_8_08-R1 | ecosystem: Engineered > Bioreactor > Anaerobic > Unclassified... | reverse complement strand
GCCAGACGGGCATCGTGCAACTGGTGGTCGACGGCTCGGATCCGAACGTGGCGTCGACGGCTTCATTCGCCGCAGCCGCAGTCGCCCAGTCGCAATCGGCCCGGCTGACGTCGGCCATGATGGCGCGACGCGGCGTGAGCGGTACAGCCGGCGGGATCGATCTTCGGCCGGTGGTGCTGTATAACCCGAGCATGAAGAGCGTCAACTTCATGGTCCCCAGCATCATCGCTCTGATCCTCACCTTTCAGACGCTGCTCCTGACGGCATTCGCCGTGGTACGCGAGCGAGAGCAAGGCACGCTGGAACAGATCATCGTCACGCCCATCCGGACGTGGGAGTTTATGCTCGGCAAGATTCTGCCCTATACCGTCACGGCGTCGGCGGCCGCGGCGATCTCGGTGGTCGCGGCGCGGATCATTTTCGGGGTGGAGATCGCCGGCAGCGTGTTACTGCTTTCGCTTCTGTCCATCCTATTCTTGTTGGGTTCGCTTGGCATGGGACTGTTCGTCTCGACGCTTTCGCAGACGGCGGGTCAGGCGACGCAGATGGCGATGTTCATTATCATGCCGTCCATCTTGTTGTCGGGCTTTATGTACCCGCGCGACAGCATGCCCTTCGTGATCCAGCAACTCGGCTTGCTCGTCCCCATGACCTACTATCTAGAGATCCTGCGTGGGATCATTCTCAAAGGCGTCGGGTTCCAGGTGCTTTGGCCGGCTGTCTTGCCTCTGGCGCTGTTCAGTTTCGTCGTTTTCGGCCTGAGCGCGTGGCGTTTCCAGAAGCGGATCGCGTGATGTCCAAGCCTATCGCGATCGACGTGCACAATTTGACCAGGCGCTTCGGAGACTTGATCGCGGTCAACAACGTGTCGTTTTCCGTCAGCGAGGGCGAAATCTTCGCCTTTCTGGGGCCGAACGGTTCGGGCAAGAGCACCACGATCCGCATGTTGTGCGGCATCCTTGCGCCGACGTCGGGCGGGGGGAGCGTGCTGGGGTACGACATCGCGCGGCAGAGCGAGCGCATCAAGCAAGGGATAGGCTATATGAGCCAACGCTTTGCGCTTTATGAGGACCTGACCGTGCGCGAGAACCTGGAGTTCTACGCCAGCGTCTACAACGTGCCGGCGAGCGTCCGCAAGGCGCGGCTGACCGAGTTAATCGCAATGGCCGGGCTGACGGGGCGGGAACGCCAACTTGCCGGCCAACTATCCGGCGGATGGAAGCAGCGGTTGGCCCTCGGCTGCGCTACCGTACACAATCCCCAATTGCTTTTCCTGGACGAGCCTACAGCGGGGGTCGATCCGGTATCGCGCCAGGAGTTTTGGACGATGATCTACGAATTGGCGCGCCAAGGCAGGACGATCTTTGTCACGACTCATTACCTTGACGAAGCGGAGCACGCCAACCGGATCGGCATGATCCACGACGGCGTACTGCGCGCACTGGCGTCACCTGCCGAACTGAAGGAATCGTTGCAGGGTCAGTTGTTCAAGGTCGTGTGCGCTGCGCCGTTCGACGCCGTAGCCTTGATGGAAGGGACGCCCGGCATCTATTACGTCGCTCTGCAGGGCAACGACGTGCATATGCTTGTCGATGTCGAGAGGCTATCGGCTGAAGAAATCGCCCGACGGCTTGTCGAACGCGGTATCGAAGTGAGCGAAGTGCGGCCGGTCGAACCAACGCTGGAGGATGTCTTTATCAACCTGATTGGACGTCCCGCTGCCGGTGAAGGGCGAGACGGGTAGGCGGCGCGCCAGGAGGCAAGTCCTAGGCTAGGGCGTTCCATCGGGGCTGGAAGAGGATGTAACGGCCGGAGACGAGCAACTGCTTCGCCTCCGGCCTTCGCTTCGGTCGAGATTGTCAATGGCCAAGACCTGGAATCACGCTCGACGGTGTCTTAGGTTTCGCCGGCTGACCTCCAAGCTTGTTAACTAGACGCGTGGGCGGGCGCTATCGCCAGAAGCGCGCGAGCAGGTTGAGAAGCAGCGACAGCACGACGCTCACCAAAAGCATTGTGCCAAGCGGGATGTAGACCGAAACGCCGCCGCGCTGCCAGCGGATGTCACCGGGCAGATTGCCAAGCCACGGCACGCGGCCTGCCAATACCAGGAGCAGGCCGAGAATGAATATCCCGCCGCCCAGCAGCATAAGCAAGCGACCGATGTCCGGCATAGTCCCTCCGTTAGGCGTGGCGTGCAAGTCGTTGTCGCAGCGCTTCCAGCGGCTGCGCACCGACGATCTGATCCACGACCGCGCCGTTCTTGAAGATGAGCAGCGTTGGTATGCTCATGATGTTGTAGCGGCCGGCGACTGCTGGGTTTTCGTCGACGTTAAGCTTGCCCACGATGGCGCGGCCGGCGAACTCTCGCGCCAATTGCTCGACGGAAGGGGCGACCATGCGGCATGGCCCGCACCACGGCGCCCAGAAGTCCACCAAGACCGGCAGGCCGCCGGAGGCGATCTGCGTGAAATTGGCGTCGGTGAGCGTGACAGGCGTCGCCTGCTCTTCTGCAGGATTGGAATCTGCCGGCCGCGCGCCGTTGGCGCGAGTGGATGACGCAGGTGCAGCCGAGCTGGCAGGTCGAGGCGCACCCTCGACTAAGTGGGCCAGCCAGGCACGTACCACAGCAGGATCGTTGGCCTGGGTGCGTTCAAGCGCTTGGCCATTGCGGAGGTAGACGACTGCGGGCGCTTGACCTACGTCGAAGCGGCGCAGTAGATCCTGTTCTTCGCGTGAGTCGATCTTGGCGATCAGCGCTTTGCCGGCATAATGCGCGGCGAGGCGATCTAGTTCGGTGTCGACACTAGGCGACAGCGGCCGCGCCCTCTCCCAAAAGACGAGAGCGGTCGGGACGCCGGCGTTGATCACGCGGTCAATGCTGTGCCGGTTGGTATGGATGACGGTGTTAATTGGCATATCTGTCTCCCTCTTCACGCTCACGCCAGTGCGCATCTGTCGCAAGCGGAAGGCGCACGTTTTCCCTAATGGTCGCATAGCTACATCAGAAGCGCATGAGATGAGTGTTAGCGCTTCGTTGGCGTATTCGGCGAGACATCCATCTACGTATATGTACGCCCGGCCGCTTTTGGGATGAGGTTCGCCGCTACGGTACAATCAGGACTCTGAACGCTATGACTGACGACCGTGTGATGCGCCCGCCAACTATGCTCGACCGTTCTTTCGTCCGCCTGGGCTTGCTCGCCTTGCTCTTGGCGGCCTACGCGCTGCGGCTGCACGAGTTGACGCGGCAGGATATCTGGTGGGACGAGGCGCGCAATATCGACGTGGCGCTGCGCTCCTTTGGCCAGGTGGCAACCGCTCCGGAACTGGATATTCATCCGCCGGTCTATTTCTGGCTGTTGCACGCTTGGCTGCGGCTGACCGGCATTGCACGCGGCATGGAGCCGGCGCTGATTGCGTTCGCGGCGCGTTACCTGAGTGTGTGGGCGGGCGTAGCCAGCGCGGGGTTGCTGTATGCGCTGGCGGCAGGCGCGTCGAACCGTAAGGCCGGTCTGCTTACAGCGGCTGTGGGTGCGCTGTCACCTTTTTGGCTGGCCGAAAGCCAAGAGGCGCGCATGTATACCGTCGGCTTTGCGCTCTTGACGGGGGCCGGGCTAGCGCTGTACCGCAGTATCGGAGCAGACGACAGCGCCGAATCGGGCATTGGGTCTGCCTTGCGCCGCAGAAGGTCCGGTCTGGCTGCGTTTGCAGTATTGTCTGCGTTGGCGCTGCTGACGCATTACAGCACCGTGTTCATCGTCGCAGCGTGGTTCCTCTGGTGGGGAACGCTGGCGCTTACACGCCGCGGAAGGGCGAGGCATTTCGAGTTGGGCATTGCTGCGGCGGCTGGTTTGGCAATCGTTTTGCTCGTATTGCCTGCAGCGCCGATTGCCCTGCGCCAAATCCCCGATTACGCCAATCCCAACCTTGTCGTTCCTTCCGTGGCGGAATATTTGCGGCACAACTGGCAGGCGTATCTTGGCGGCTATGCTTTCGGCGCGGAGATGCTGGCCGGTTACGGGGCGGCATGGTTATGGGGCGTCACAGCGCTGGCCATCGCCGGCATTGTTCTCACTGTGATGAGCGGTCAGTCGGCGACACGCCGGCATGAGCGGCTGCGCCTTTCGCTGCTCGTCTTTTGGACCGCCGGCGGGCTGGTTCTATACTACATTGCAGTGTTGGACCGGGGCGCGTTCAATGTGCGCTACAGCAGTTTCATCACACCTGCACTCTATGCGCTGTTGGGCGCGGGGTTGGCGGGATGGGGACAGCGGGTGAGCGCAGCGTACCCGCTTGCCGCGGTTCTGCTGTTGGCCGGGTTCGCGCCAGCAATTCGGGCTGATCTGTACGATGAAAGCTTTGCCCGCGAGGACATTACGGGCGTGACTCGCTGGCTGCGTGAGCATGCCGAGCCGAACGACGTGATCTTCGTGGACCAGAAATATCCGTTCGGCTTCTACTACGAGCGGTACGCCATCGAAGCCGGCGAGCAGCCTGCCGGAGATGAGCCGGCGCCGGCGCGCTATCTGTTCGTCGATATCAACACGATCGACGAGGAGCTGACGGAGTGGGCTAGCGCGGCGGAGAACGTGTTCTGGGTGCGGTGGTACGAGAGTGATACGGACCCGCGGCGGGCAGTGTCGTTTCTGCTGGATATGGCCGGCGAGCGCACGGGCGAGGAATTGTTTCGCGGCTACTCGATTGATGTGTGGCGGCTCGACCCGCCCACGATTTTCGAACTGACCCCGAATATGGTCGGGATGAGCCATGCCTGGCCTCCGGCTGTGGAGACTGTGGAAGCGTCTCTGCCGAGCGGCGCAATTGAAGCCGGCAGTAAAGTTCCAGTCGTGATCCGCTGGCGGCGCGTGCCCGAAGGCTGGGTCGACCGGGACCTAAAGGCGCGGGTGGCGGTCTACGATGCCAACGGCGGGCGGGTTGCGCAGAGCGACCAGCGCCTGCTCAACGACCGGCACCTAATGCCGGCGGAGTGGAGCGAGGATGACCAGCCGTTGAATGTTTATCTGCTGGCGCTGCCGGAGGATATGCCGGCTGGAGTCGCAGAGATCCGGGCGCTGGTGTATGATGCCGACACGCTCGAACCGCTGACCTTGGTCGACGTGGCGGGAAATCCCGCCGGGCAAGAAGCGCTGCTGGGGTCAATTGGCGTGATCGAGAAAGACTGACAGGACGATAGCCGAATGTCGACGCAACTGCCGTTGTTGCCCTATCTGGAGGCGGAGACCTCTCAACGACCGGCGGATTTCATACCGGTTTACACGCCGTGGCTGGGCGACCGCGAAGCAGAATATGTGCTGGAAGCGGTACAGAGCGGCTGGATCAGCAGTTTAGGCAAGTACGTTTCCCAGTTCGAGGAGGAGTTTGCTCGCTTCTGCGGGGTCAAGTACGGCGTGGCGACGAGCAACGGCACGACTGCCCTGCATCTGGCGCTGCACGCGTTGGGGATCGGCCCCGGCGATGAGGTGATTGTTCCGGCCTTGTCGTTTGTGGCTTCGGCCAATGCGGTGGCCTATACGGGGGCCAAGCCGGTTTTTGCCGATGTGGATATGGAGACCTGGACGCTGGCGCCGGAGGACGCGGAGCGACTGCTCTCTCCGCGCACAAGGGCAGTGATGCCCGTCCATCTCTACGGACACCCAGCCCCAATGGACGAGATCCGCGCTATCGCCGCGGCGCATAACCTGTGGATCGTGGAGGACGCAGCGGAGGCGCATGGCGCTTGTGCCGGCGATCGCCGGGCGGGCAACTTGGGCCATGTCGGAGCATTCAGCTTTTTCGCCAACAAGATCATCACGACGGGCGAAGGCGGGCTGTTGACCACAAATGATGAGGCTCTGGCCGCGCGGCTGCGTATGCTGCGCGACCATGCTATGCCGCCGGAGAAACGTTATTGGCATGACGAGATCGGCTTCAATTACCGCATGACAAACTTGCAGGCGGCAGTCGGCGTGGCGCAGATGGCGCGCATTGACGAGTTTATCGCGCGCAAGCGGCGTATCGCCGAGCTGTATGCCGAGGGGCTGGCGGACCTGCCGGGCATCACGTTGCCGGTGGAGAAGCCCGGTTATACCAACGTGTTCTGGATGTACTCAGTTTTAATCGATGCGCCGTTCCCACTGACGCGCGACGAGGTGATCCCGGCGCTGCGGCAGCGGGGCATCGACAGCCGGCCGTTTTTCCATCCGCTGGACACCCTGCCGCCTTATCTGAGTGAGACGCCGCGACCGCAGGCGTTGGCGCTGAGCCGCATGGGCCTGAACCTTCCTAGCTCGCCGCGCCTGAGCGACGGGCAGGTCGACCGCATCTGCCAAGCCTTCCGGGACCTCGCGGGGTAATGCGCCGATGTCTTCCACACCCGACCGCCCTGTCTCTCCCGACGTGTCCGTCATTCTGCCGACCTACAATGAGCGTGACAATATCTGTGATCTGATCGACGCCGTGCAAATGCATCTGGCTTCAACGCAATGGCGCTTTGAGATCGTCGTGGCTGACGACGACAGCCCGGACGGAACAGCCGGCGCGGTGCGCGAGCGTTACGGGCTGGACGGCTCGCTCGACACGTCGGTCGAACTGGATGGACAGGGTAAGGGTCTGTTACGCCTGATTGTTCGTAAGGCAGACAAGGGACTGGCCTTCGCCATCCGGGACGGCATCGAACGATCCGCCGGGCATACCCTGGTAGTGATGGACACGGACTTCAACCACGACCCGGCCATGATTCCACAGATGGTGGACTTGTTGCGCTACTATGACCTGGTGATCGGCAGCCGCTTTGTGATGCGCGGGGGCATGGAGGACGCGGTTCGCTACCGCTTGAGTCTGCTCTACAATATCTTCATCCGATTCGTTTTCCAGACGCAGGTGCAGGACAACCTGAGCGGCTTCTTCGCGTTGCGCCGCGAGCGTTTTGAGGAGCTTGCACCTATTAGCGACCGTATCTTCTATGGGTATGGCGACTACTTCATCCGGCTGTTGCTGGTGGCGTGGCGCCACGATTGGCGGATACTTGAGGTTCCCGTGTTCTACATTCTGCGCAGGCATGGCGCCAGCAAGACGGGGTTTTGGCGCATTTTCTCGGAGTATACCGCCGCGGTGATCAAGTTGCGCCTGCGCGGCATATAGTGATCTGCTTGCCTGTTCCGCAAATTTCCGGTAAGCCGCGCAGCGAGAAATCGAGCTTACTGGTAAGGCGACGCATGAATCTTGGCGGTACGGCTGCCAAGCGGGTATCGTTGAGGACATGAGCCAAAGACGTTATGGCGTGATCTTGCTGGTCGCGCTGCTTTTCTCTATCTACACCTTCACCAACTCGGGCCGCTTCCATGTGGTCGACGAGGTGAGCCTGTTTGCCGTGACCGAATCGATCGCGTTGCGCGGCGCCGTAGACACAAACGCCATCGCGTGGACGCAATGGGTCAACAGCCCCGGCGAGGTGTTGGGCGCGTTCGGCCCAGATGGCGACGTGTACAGCAAGAAGGGCCCGGCGCCTGCTTTCTCGGCGGCGCCTCTCTATCTCTTGCTGCGCGGCTTCTCACAGATGGACGTGTCGCTTGGGCTTTTACAGGGGACGTTGCTGTGGAACGGGTTTGTGACTGCGCTGACCGCAGCGTTGGTCTGGTTGGCCGCGGTTCGGCTGGGCTACTCCGACCGCGTAGGGGCATTGATGGCTCTGCTCTTTGGCATAGCGACGATCGCCTGGCCGTACGCCAACCAGTTTTTCGGTGAGCCGCTGAGCGCGTTCGGGTTGTTTCTTCTGTTCTATGGGCTTCTCTCGTGGCGAGTGACGCGCCAACTGCGGTGGACGCTGGCCGCGGGGGCCGGGGCCGGCTTGGCGATTGCCACCGTGACGGCTAATGCGATCTTGGCAGCGTTGATCGTCGTGTATGGGGCGGCGGAGTACGTCTTGTCGCGGCTTGGGGCGGCAAGGCTCGCCGCTGACCCGCCTGCCGGCGAAGACGACGGCGGACGGCAGATAATGTCCCGACTTCCGGCGGCGATGCTGTTCGCCGTGCCGGCCGCCGCCGCCATCCTGTTCCTGCTCTGGTATAACTTCCTGCGTTTCGGCAACCCGTTTGAGACGGGCTATCACTTCGACGCAGGCGAGGGGTTCAATGCGCCATTCTTCCAAGGGCTGTACGGTCTGCTCCTCAGCCCTTACCGGGGGGTGTTCTGGTTTACGCCGCTCTTTGTCGTGAGCTTGGCGTCGTTTATCCCTTTCATGCGGCGGCACAAGCCAGAGGGCGTGTTGATTGCCGCCGCCAGCGTCACGTTTATTGCGCTTTACAGCAAGTGGTGGATGTGGTGGGGAGGCTTCTCTTGGGGGCCGCGCTTTCTCGTGCCTTTGACGCCGTTTTGGGTGTTGCTTCTGGCGCCGGCGTGCAGCCGTCTTGCCGGCGACATCGACAGGTTGGGTGGTGTAGGAAGGCTGCATTGGAGGGCTGCGCTGCGTGCGCCGGGCGTTTCCGGCTGGCTGCTCATCGTGTTTGCGCTGCTCTCTACGATTGTGCAACTGGCTGCCGTGGCGGTCAACTACGTCAACTTCGAGGTGTTGCTGCGTTCAATCTATCCGACGGACTGGAGTGATCCGCTTGCCTTTGGGCCGCCCGCCCAGTCATTACGAGACCTGCTCAACAGCCCTGTCGCCGGCCAGTTTAAGTTGATGAATATGGACTTCAAGGCGAATACGGATTTGGCGTGGCTGTGGGCGGACGGCAACATACAACTGCTGTTGGTGGCTGTAGGCGGCGCTTCGTTGCTGACGTTGGCCGCGCTCGCCGTGGCATGGTGGTTCGACGTTGGCGTCGCCTCGCGTCCGGTTCCCAGCCGGCCGGTGCGCTGGCTGGTGGTTGCGCTGCCGTTGTTGTTCGCCGGCGTCTGGACGAATGAGGCTAGCCGCCACCCACACTACGGCGATGCGGGCTATCGTGCTGTCATCGCGCACATCTGCGAAGTGGCCGAGCCGGGCGACGTAATCATAACAGTCGCTCCTTATGCCTACCAGGTCCCGATGAACTGGCTAGGGGTTGAATGCCGGTACGCCCCGCCGATCTTAGGGTATGCGACGGACTCGATGGAGTATCCGGAAGCGCAGCAGGTGATAGCGCGCACACTGGACGATTATGAACTGATCTGGTTTGTAACGGGCGGGTTGCCGCCGAACGACCCGGAGAACACGCTGGAGCGCTGGCTTGCAGATCACGCGTACAAGGCGTTTGACATGTGGTATGGCGACTTCCGTCTGTTGGCGTACGCGACGCCGGCGCGGCTTGAAGGAGTCGTGGCAAGGGAGATGGGGACGCCACTGGTCGGCGCTCAGACTTCGGAGGTCACCGTGACATCCGTGCGGGCGCCCGAAATGGTCGCTCCGGGCGAAGCGCTACCCGTCGAAATCCATTTCCGGATGGCTGCCCCCACCGCGTTTGGTCTGCGCTGGTTCGTTCAGCTTCTGACGCTCGAAGGCTTTCCTGTGGCGTTGTTGGATACGGCGCCGGATGACGGCTACACACGATTTGCGGATATGCCTGCGGAGGAGGACCTGGTGGAGCGAGCCGGCCTGTTGTTGCCGCCTGATCTGCCTGCCGGGGAGTATCAGATGATCGCCGGTCTGTATAACCCAGAATTGGAGAATGCGGAGCGCTTGCGTGCGCCGGACGGCTCCGATTTTGTGCATATTGGCCGGCTAGTGGTGCAGTAGGTCGCTGTGGCTACCCGCGAGGAAACGAAAGCAAACGCTGAACGCGGAAGCGATCCGCCGGTGCGGTTTCGACGGTGGTTGGGGCTAGGCGAGTACGTGCGGGCTGCCTTGGGCCTAGTATTCTTGGCCGCCCTCTTCTATGCGCCGATCCTCCTCGGCCTGAGAACGTTCCCCGATGGGGACTTTACACATCATTTTCTGCCCTTCTCACTTTTCCAGCGGCAGGCTCTGGCCGATCTGCAGGCGCCGCTATGGAACCCCTACACCTACTCCGGCCACCCGTTCTGGGCTGATATTCAGGCGGCCATACTCTATCCCCCGGCCAATGCCCTTTTGTTGCTGACCCTGCCTTTGGACAACGTAGCCGTTCGGCTCTATCTGCTTCAGTTGGAGGCTGTGATCCATGTCGCGGCTGCGGGCTTTTTTGTCTTTCTGCTGGCGCGCGAACTGACGCGGCGTTTTTGGGGCGGACTGCTCGCCGGCGTCTGCTTTATGCTGTCGGGCTACCTTACCGGCTATCCGCCGCTGCAATTGGCTGTTCTGCGGACGGCGATCTGGCTCCCCTTGTTGTTGTGGCTGTTGCTCCGCGCTTGGAGCGAACCGCGGCGGATGCGTTTTTGGACGGGCGCAGGGGCGGCGTTCGCCGTATCTTTCCTCGGCGGGCATGCCCAAACCTGTCTGTATGTCGCCTACGCCGCGGCGGGGTGGATTATTGCGCTGGCAGCGGGCGACCTGTTAGGTGACAGGGAGGCGGAAACACGCACGGCATGGGCGCGAGTCTTTGGCTTGGCGACCTTTGCCGTGAGCGCTGCCGGTCTGATGGCTGCGCAACTGCTGCCTAGCGTGGAATTCGCCCGGTTGAGCGTGCGCGCCAACGTGGACTATGGCTATGTGAGCGGCGGCTTCGCCTTACAGGACGCGTGGAACCTGCTCTTGCCGGGTGTGCTTACGCAGTTTTCGCCGCTGTATATCGGCGTAGCAGGCTTCGGTTTGGCGCTGCTGGGCGCGCTGCCCGCTTTCAGAGGTGCGACGGCTCTTCCAGGTGCGTGGATGATGCGCTATGGCCGCGGGTATTTTGTCCTCTTGTCGATCTTTGGCGTATTGGCCGGGTTCGGCGGCAATGCATTTCTGTATCCCTTGCTCTACCGGATTGCGCCCGGCTGGGATCTGTTCCGCGGGCAGGAGCGGGCCGCCTTTCTGGCAGCATTCGGGTTGAGCATGTTGGCGGGCTACGGTATGGCCAGGCTGCCCAGCCTGGAGATGCCGGTGCGCAGGCGTTACGCGTTGGCTTATGGCGCGCTGGTCACCGCGGGTGCATATGCCTTCGGCCTCCTGTGGCAACTGCCGGGACGTACAGCCGTGAGCCACGCGACCTATTTGTGGATTGCGTTCTTCACGTTGGTCGCGGCGATGGCGTTGGTCGTAAGTATGCGATTGGACGGCTGGAGTGGACGGAGAACCTGGCTGGTCTGCGGGCTGGCGGCGGTGAACCTATTTGTCGCTAACTTTGCCACCAACCTGGACAGCGGCGGTCCGGCGGCTAAGGCGCTGTTCGCTCCGGAGATCGAGGCGCTGCGGGCTGCGCTGGCCGAAGAAGCAAGCGCCCCCGCAAGCGTGCCGGGCAGAGTCTACAACGAATTTCGCATCTATGAGGACTACGGCATGCGCAGCGGGATCGAGGATGTCTGGGGCAGCAGCCCGCTGCGCTTGTCGAATTATGCTCGTCTGTTCGACCAATTTCCACTGGACCGCATGTGGCGATTGACAGGGGTTAGGCATGTGATCACCTGGCGGCGGGAGTTGTTCGGCCCCAGCGAGTTGATTGCGGAGTTTCCACAGAGCGCAGACATCACCTATTTGCACCGGTTGCCGGACCCGAACCCGCGCGCCTGGCTGGCGGCGAACGTTGTCCTGGCCGCTGACGATGAGGCCTGGCAACTGCTGGCTGATCACGGTTTCGACTTAGGTGCAAACGTCGTATTGCCGCCGGAAAGCAGCGGGCATAGCGGCGTGACCGGCCGCGCCACGGGTGAAGTGCGTTTGACCCGGCTTGGTCCGAATCGCTTCGATGTTGACATAATGGATTCGGGCGGCGGCATCTTGGTCATCAGCGAGAACTGGATGCCCGGCTGGCGCGTGCGCAATGCACGCTGCGGCGAAGGCAATCCATGCGCAAAAGGCGACAACTCGCCAACCGGGATCGAGCGCCTTATGCCGCTGCGCGCTAATCTGGCCTTTCTGGCCGTGGCCGTGCCCGAAGGCGATATGCGTTTCGAGTTGGCGTATGAACCGGACAGCGTCCGCATCGGCGCGGCCATCACCGGAGCGACGCTGGTTATGCTGGCGGTCGCCGCGGCGCTGGGAACATGGCAACGCAGCCGGGTAAGGCGCGGGTGAGGCGATGAGCCGCGAACTGCGTCTTACACTCTTGTTGATTATGCTGGCCGGCTATGGGTTGCGGGTATGGCGATTGGACTACCAGGAGTTGCGCGGGGATGAGGCGTTTGGCTACTTCTTCGGCCAGTCGCCATACGCGCAGATTATTGCGGATACGCTGTCGCTGCGGGAGCCGCACCCTGTAGCGAGTTACTTCGTGCAAAAGGCCTGGCTCAGCCTGGCCGGCGACAGCGAGTTCGCACTGCGCTATGTGAGCGCGTGGTTCTCTGTGGCGGCGATTGCGTTACTGGCGCGGCTTGGCAAGCGTAGCGGCTTGTCGGACAGCGTGGCGGCGTTCAGCGCGGCTCTGATGGCGGCCAGCCCGTATGTGATCTGGCACGCGCAGGATGCGCGCATGTATAGCATGAGCCTGGCGCTAACGTTGGCAAGCTCGCTGGCAGCGCTGGTCTGGCTGCAACGCGGGACAGCCGCCCGCGGCGTGCTGTATGTGGTCGTAAGCCTCTTTGCACTGCACACGCACTACTTCGCCGTGTTCGTGCTGCTGGCGCAGAATGTGTATGCCGGTGTGCAGGCGATAGCGCACAAGATTGACCTGGGAAAACTAGCGCGCTGGTTGGGCTTACAAGCTGCTGTGGCCGTGTTGTATGCGCCGTGGCTGTTCATGGCGCGGCGTTTGTTGCTCGGCTATCACGGCAACGGCGATTCGCCTCCGCTCGGCGAGGCGCTGATGCGCTCGTTCAGCGTCTTTGTCGCGGGCGAATCCGCCCCGGCCGACCAGCGGATGATGTTTGGGGTCTTTGGTTTGGCGCTGGCGGTAATGGGTCTGACGGCGCTGGCTGCACGGAGCGACACGCGCGCCGCGGCATGGTGGTACGGGTTGTATCTGGGCATTCCCATCGTGGCGACTTGGTACGGCGCGACCGCGCGGCCGATCTTCGACGAGCGTTACCTCGCCTCGGCCGCGCCGCCGTTCTATGTGTTGGCGGCCACAGCGCTGCTCGCGGGCTATCTGCCTGCGCAATGGGCGAGGGCGCCTCGTCCGCTATGGCTGCGCTTTGGCGCGGCGGCGCTCATCGTTCTTTTTGCGGCGGGTGCAGGTGTATCGCTTGTGCGTCATTATACCGATCCCGCCTATAGCAAAACACGCGGGTGGCGGCAACTGGCCGAGAGGCTGGAACAGATCCCGGCGTGTATGCACGCAGAAGAGGTTCGGTTGGCGCAGAACTATCCGGACCCGACGCTCTGGTACTATTACGCCGGAACAGTCGATCATCTTGTGCTCCCGCCTGCGGCGCAGAGCGGTGACGAGGCGCTCTCTCTTGTGAACACCCTAGCGGCGGAAGGTGTGCGCTGGGTTGCCTTCGTGGAGCAGCCGGCGGCCAACTGGGATGCGGACGGTCTTGCGCACGTTGCGCTGGCCGAGCAGTATGCGCCGGCGCTCAAGACGGACGCGGCCGGTTGGCCGGTGACGCTGTTTGTGCGTCCCCCACAGACATTACAGCCTGCAGAGACAGTCTTCGCCAATGGCGCGATCCTTTCTGCGTATGCGGTAGATCCGGCGCGCACTGTTGCCGCTGGGGCGTTGGTCGCCCACCTGCAATGGGATACGACGCAGATGAGCGGCGCCCCCGATGCGCTGAAGGTGTTCGTTCAACTGTTAGACGGGCAGGGACGTTTGGCGGCGCAACAGGACCAGCCCCTGCAATGGAAGGGGGCGGACGCCGCGGCTGTCGTCAGCTATGGTATACTGCTGCCAGAGACATTGGCGCCGGGCGAGTATACGCTGATCGCGGGTCTCTATCGCCCTAACGAAGACGGCGCGCCGCGCGTGCCGTTGCGTGTGGACCGGCAGCAGGATTACGCCGTTTTGCAGACGTTGATCGTAGGGCCCGCGGATGGCTGTGCAACAGATTCGGCGGCGGCAGGTTGATTATGTTGAATGCGGCTTATCGGGGTGTGCAGCGCCTGGCTTTCTCATCAGAACCCGCAGTACGCGTGGTTGCACTGACGGCTGTCAGCGTCTTAGGCGCGCTCCTGATTGCACTTTTCATCGGAGTAGCAGGTCCGTTGATTGCGCTTGCCTTCGCGGTCGCATTGGTGGGCGGCGCGTTAATCATCCTTGACACCCATTGGGGATTCGTGGCGCTGGCAGGCGTTGTGTTTGTCTTGCCTTTTGCCAGCCTGCCCTTCAGCATCGGGTTCAAGCCAACTATCCTGGATGTGGCGTTGGGCGCGCTCTTTTTCGTTTGGCTCGTGAAGCTGGCGATCGGGCAGGAGCGCCGGTTCATCGCTTCGCCTTTGGGGGCGCCGATTAGTTTGTTCATCCTGATGGCGATCTTCAGTTTCGTCTACGGCATGACGCACAGTAGCGCCAACAGTTTCTTTATCCGCCGCTTTGCCGAGATTTTGCTGGGAATCTGCCTGTTCTTCGTAGCAGTGAACAGCGTGCGCACCGAGGACGAGATGGCGTGGGTGTTGCGCTGGCTGATGCTGGCGGCATGGGCCGGCGCAGTCATCGCCGTTATTTTTTACGTGATCCCGGAGGCTTGGACAGTAGCCGTCTTGGACCGGCTGGCACGCTTCGACTATCCGGGCGGATATGGCGCACTGCGCTGGATCGAGGACGACCCGGAAGGCACGATGCGCGCCATCGGCACGGCAGTGGATCCTAACGTGCTGGGCGGAATGATGATCCTGGCGAGCGGGCTCATGGCCCCGCAGCTCTTTACAGATGCGCGTCTCTTTCCGCGTTGGCTGACGGCGTTGATGTTTGTTACGGCGGCGCTTGCGCTCTACCTGACCTACAGCCGATCGGCTCTGTTGGGGCTGGCGGCGGCCGTGGGTTTGATCGCCGTATTGAAGTATCGCGGGCTGCTTCTGGTGGGGGCGGTTGGCGCGCTGTTATTGCTTTTCCTGCCGCAGACGCAGGCATATGTGGCGCGCCTGGTCGCAGGGTTAGCGGGTCAGGATTTGGCGACGCAGATGCGCTTCGGCGAGTACAAGGACGCGCTGACGTTGATCGGGCGCTACCCTCTGTTCGGCGTCGGGTTTACCGGCGTTCCGGATATCGATCTCTATTTGGGCGTAAGCATGCTGTATTTGATCCTAGCGGAGAACATGGGCATCGTCGGCCTGCTGCTCTTTCTGACATCGATGGCGGGATTCTTCTTCCTTGTCTTGCGGGCGTGGCGTAGGGGCTTCAGCGCCCGCATGGAAGCGATGGCGTTAGGGTTGGCAGGCGCAGTATTGGGCGCTCTTGCTAGCGGCGTTTTTGATCACTATTGGTTCAACATCACCTATCCGCACATGACTGTGCTGCTCTGGTTGTTTGTGGGGCTTGGCGTGGCCGCCGTGGAGATTCGCGAGACAGCGGGCCGAGAGCCGGCATAGCGGGCGGGTATTCGAGAACGGGACAAATGCAATGAGCGAACGACAGAGAATCGAGGTGAATGAGCACGGCACGATTCGGCTGGATGCGCAGCCGGAACCGGCCGCGGCGGTGCGAGGGGGGCAGTTGACGCGCGGGCGGCGACCTGAATGGCTGCGTGTCAAGGCGGCGGACAGCCCGCGCTACCGCGAATTGGCCGGGTTGTTCCGGGGCAAGAGCCTGCACACCGTGTGCGAGGAAGCGATGTGCCCGAACATTGGCGAATGTTGGGGGCGCGGCACAGCGACGTTCTTGCTGATGGGCGACACCTGCACGCGCAGTTGCGGCTTCTGCAAGATCAAGACCGGACGGCCTAGCCCGCTGGACCCGGACGAGCCGCGGCGCGTGGGTGAGAGCGTGCAGGCGATGGGGCTGCACCATGCCGTGTTGACGAGCGTCAACCGTGACGAACAGCCGGACGGCGGCGCCTGGGTCTTTGCCGAGAGCATCCGCTGGATCCGCCGTTTGCAACCCGGCTGCACGGTCGAGGTGCTCATCCCCGATTTTAGGGGGGACTGGGATGCGCTGCAGACGGTGATGGACGCGCGTCCGGAAATTCTAAACCACAACACGGAGACGGTGCCGCGACTCTATCGCACTGTACGGCCCCAGGCGAAATACTTGCGCAGCCTGGAGCTATTGCAGCGCGCCAAGGCGGTTGACCCGGAAGCGCTGACCAAGACAGGCATCATGGTCGGGCTGGGCGAGACGATGGAGGAAGTGCTGCAGGTCATGCACGATATGCGCGCCCACGGTGTGGATATCCTCACGGTGGGGCAGTACTTGCAGCCGAGCCGATTCCACCTGCCCATTGTGCGCTACTGGACGCCGGACGAGTTCGCCGAGTTGCAGATGCAGGGCGAAACGCTCGGCTTCCGCTGGGTGGAGAGCGGGCCGCTGGTGCGCAGCAGCTATCACGCCGATGGGCAGGCGCATCTCATTCCGCGCAGAACGGAAGCGCTGCCCGCCTGAGCGCTGGCGTGCGGCGATGCCTGGCGTGGTCGTGTTGCGGAATTGCCTCTAGGCGGTGCCGAACTGCCGGTCGCCGGCGTCGCCCAAGCCGGGCCAGATGAAGCCGGGCGGGAAGGGGTCGCGCTCGTCGGTGAGGCGTTCGTCAATGGCCGCGACGTGTATATCGACGTCGGGGTGTTCGGCCTGTAGGGCGCGAATGCCCTCCGGCGCGGCGATCAGCCCTACGAACTTTATGCGCGTCACCCCCCAGCGTTTGAGAACGTCGATTGCGGCGATGGCGGAGCCGCCGGTAGCCAGCATGGGATCGAGGATCAGGCAGAGCTCGACGGTGGGCGAAACTGGCAGCTTGTTGTAATATTCGACGGGCCGCAGCGTACGTTCGTCGCGATATAGCCCCAGGTGCCAGACTTCGGCCTGCGGGAGGAGGCTCCACGCGCCGTCGACCATGCCCAGGCCGGCGCGCAGGATGGGTACGAGTCCTACAGTTTCTGCCATGACTTCGCCGTAGGTCTGGGTGAGAGGCGTTTCTACACTCTCTCGCGCCAGCGGCAGATCGCGCGTCGCTTCGTAGACGAGCATCGTCGAAAGCTCGCTGATCAGCTCGCGGAACTTCTTCGGTTCTGTCGATTTACGGCGCAATAAAGTCAGCTTGTGTCTTGCCAGGGGATGCTCTGACGGATATACATTGCCGTTTGACACAGGCGCCGCCTCGGTTGTGGTGGGAGAACGCCCGCCAAAGGCGGCGGGCGATGCGGGGCTACACGTCTACCATTCGATCTGGCGCGCCGCAGGGCGATTGCGCCGGGCAAGGCGTTCGACCTCTGTCTGGCACGAAACGCAAAGCGTCGAGTCGGGTTTGACTTCGAGGCGGCCTGCTTCGATCGGCTTGCCGCAACGTTCACAGATTCCATATTCGCCCTTGGCGATGGAACGGAGGGCGGATTCGACATCTTGCAGTTTGCGTTCGAGGACAGCGATGAGAGCGGCGTTTTTCTCCCGCTCGAAAATCTCGGCATCACCTTCGTCAGGCTCTACGTCGACTTCCGCCTGCATAAATTCACGCAGATGGCCCAATTCTTCGAGCACTTGCTCGCGCTCTTGGACTAGTCGTTTCTTCTCATCTGCGACTGTATTGTCTCTGGACATCTGTGCCTCCTTGCACGGCATCCGACTATGGCGTGCAGCAAAATCGTGGGCCAATTCTTCGACCCTGACCTGTTTGGCGGTCGGTTTGAGTGGGGTTTCCCCAACGGAACCGAAAGAGAATGACAAGGTTATATCAGTTTTTAGCAGAAAGGTCAAACTAGCAATGGCAACGGCTTACGACCCCGATTGCCGGCTGCAAAAGAACTCTGCTATAATACCCGCGATAGAACAAACGTGCAAGTTCAGCGAAAGGTTCCCGCGCCGCGATCATGACGGATGAACGATCAGTCACAGGCAAGCATGGACGAGGAGACGGGGCGCCTGACCGGCCGATCTCCGGCGCGCAGCAGTTGGGTGACGGCCCGGTCGACCACGCGCTGCGCCCGCGCTCGCTGGAGGAGATGATCGGCCAGGACCGGCTACGTGAGAAGATCCAGGTGCTGGTCGACGCAGCGCGGCAGCGCGGAGACGCGTTAGACCATGTGCTGCTCTACGGCCCGCCCGGCTTGGGCAAGACGACCTTGTGCCACATTCTCGCCAACGAGATGGGCGCAAACCTGAAGGTGACGGCTGGCCCGGCCATCGAGAAGGCGGGCGACCTGGCCGCAATTCTGACCAATATGCGCCAGGGCGACATCCTCTTCATCGATGAGATTCACCGTCTGGGGCGCGCCATCGAAGAGATCCTCTATCCGGCGATGGAAGACTACTCGCTCAATATTGTGGTGGGCAGCGGTCCGGCGGCGCGCAATATTCAACTCAAGCTGCCGAAGTTTACGGTAGTTGGGGCGACAACGCGGCTGGCGTTGTTGACCTCGCCGCTGCGGGCGCGCTTCGGCGTGGTCGAGCGCTTTGATTTTTATGATCAGGGCTCGATCCACAAGATCGTGTTGCGTGCCTCGGGTTTGCTGAACGTTCCAATTGCAGACGAGGGCGCGACGGAGATTGCGCGGCGAGCAAGGGGGACGCCGCGCGTGGCGTTGCGGCTCTTGCGCAGGTTGCGCGACTATGCGCAGGTACGCGCCGACGGCCGGATCGACCATCCTACCGCGGTCGAAGGCTTGGCGCTTCTAGATGTAGACGAGTTGGGGCTGGACGAGCTGGACCGGCGCGTGTTGGAAGGCATCATCATCAAGTTCGGCGGCGGTCCGGTCGGGCTGGACACGCTTGCCGCCAGCATCAGTGAGGAGGGCGACACCATCATGGATGTGGTGGAGCCATATTTGTTGCAGCTGGGGTTTTTAGACCGGACGCCGCGTGGACGGGTGGCGACGCCCGCGGCATATGAGCACCTCGGCGCAGCTTATCCGGATCGTCCGGCGCAGTCGGGGTTGTTCGACCGCAACGGTTGAGACAGGCGCGGGCTAGGGCCGAAGCGACTGGTCGTCTGCCTGAGGCGATGCTGTGCGGTTCCTGTCGCTCAACGCGGCTAGCCTGTCCGCCAACTCTGCAGGCATGTCGGCCACCACTACACGGCCGCCGGGCAGGATGTAGATTTCGGTCTCGACGGGAAAGCGGGCTTGTTCCTCGTCCCCAGGCATGTCACTGGTTGACGGATAGGCGGACGTCGTCATCGCGGTCGTAGTACTCGCTGGTCTTTTCCTCGTGTTCCACCTTGCCGAGTTGTTCGAGCAGAGCGCTGATGCTTTCGCATGCGCTGCCCTTGACGCCTTTGATGGCGTATTCCACGCGCCCGTCGGGCATGATGCGGATCTCGATTTCTTCGTGATTCATGGTTGACCCTTCCTGCCGGGTGCGAGAATGCTCAGCTCCAGCGGCGCACGGTGAGGCGGATCACGTTATCGCGTCCAACGGACTCATCCACCAGTTCGAAACCGGCTTTGGCAGTCTCGGTCAGCACGGAGTGATAGGCGTAGCGTTGTTCTACTTGCGCCATCGCGGCGCGGATCGCGCGCATTTGCATGTCGTCGCCGATGACTTCGAAGTTCTCTTCAGCGGTTGGACGCAGGGCGAACGTCACGCGGTTGAGCTCCACCAAGAAGGGGACTGTTCCTGAATAGCCGCTCCAACGGTGGGTGTAACGCTCGTTTTCCTTATAGCGGATGCGCAGGTCGTCGAGCGCCCGCTTGATCAGCGCGGGGTCGCGCAACTCAGTTTTGACGCGCACGAACTTCGACATGGCGTTGCTCCTCTCTCACTCCGATAGTAGCGAGACGCCGGCATAGGCCCGATCCAGGATGGTGATGGTGTGGAGAACGGGCAGCGCTTCGCCCAGTCCGCGTGTATGCTTGCGTATCTGCATGATACACCCGATGTTGCCTGCAGCAATAACCTGCGGATCGACAGCCAAGATGTTGCTCGCCTTGCGTTCGCCCAATTGCCGGGCAATGTCCGGCTGCTCTAGGTTATAGGTTCCGGCCGAACCGCAGCAGAGATCGCCTTCGGGGATCTCCACCAAAGTTAGGTTGGGCACGTTCGCGAGCAGGCTGCGCGGCTCGGCGGCGATACGCTGGGCGTGGGCGAGGTGGCAGGCGTCGTGGTAGGCAACGCGCACCGGCTGCGGCAAGGGCGGCGGCGCCTCGATGCCGAGTTGGTGCAGAAAGACGGAGATGTCCAGCACCTTGTGGGCGAAATCTTGGGCGGCATCCTCATCGTGTTCGCCGGCAAAGAGCAAGGGATACTCGTGCATGCCGGATCCGCAGCCGGCCGCGTTGGTGATGACGGCGTCCACGTCGTGTGGGAAAACGCGCAGATTACGGCGTGCCAGGTCGCGTGCTTGATCCGCCTCGCCGGTGTGAAGCGAGAGCGAGCCGCAGCAGCCTTGGCCTCGGGGAATGACAACTTCGACGCCGTTGCGTGCCAGCACGCGAGCCGTGGCCAAGTTGATCGCCGGGGCGAGTACGTTTTGGACGCAGCCAGTGAGCAGGGCGACGCGTGCGCGGCGTTCACCTTGCGCATCGATTCGCTCAGGCAGCGGCGCGGGTGGGGGCAGACTATCGGGCAGCATGTCCATCATGGGCTGCAGCGCAGAGGGGAGCAACGGCTTGGCGATGCGAGCCAGCTTGCCTAGACGCACTGCATTGCGAAATCGGCGCGGATAGGGCAGTGTCGTGCGCACGAGCAGGCGCGCCGCTGCTTCCAGAACGGGACGGCGGCGGATTTTTTCGGTGTGAGCGCGGAAGGGCGCGAGCAGGTCGCCGTAGGGAACGCCAGAGGGGCAGGCGGTGACGCAGGCCATGCAGCCCAGACAGCGATCCACGTAGGGCAGGATTTCCTCGGACGTGAGCGAGCCTTCGAGGGCTTCTTTCATCAGGAAAATGCGCCCGCGTGGGGAGTCCATCTCTTCGCCCAGCGTCTTGTAGGTGGGGCAAACTGCGAGGCATAGGCCGCAATGGACGCAACTGTCTATAGCTCTTGCCATCGCAGGTCCCTGCGGGCCGAGTTCGACAACGGGAATCGTATGTTGCATGGTTTAGTCCGGAAAGAATGGCGGGAATTTGTCGTGCGGGTCGAGTGCGGCTTTGATGCGCCGTGTGAAGGCGGATGCGGGCGCGTGCCCGATCCAGGGTACGGTTGCCTGACCGCG
>Ga0334889_1002393_pt1 | contig 21218 bp, 17 predicted proteins | sample GraSluR1_MG_2_FD_207222 | JGI IMG/M metagenome (GOLD analysis project Ga0334889, IMG submission 207222) | Sludge microbial communities from methane-producing bioreactor in Wageningen University, Netherlands - Granular Sludge_8_08-R1 | ecosystem: Engineered > Bioreactor > Anaerobic > Unclassified... | reverse complement strand
GGCGACGCGAGCCGAGATGATCAGCGGCGTGCGTTCGTACCTCCGCAGCACCCAACGCCAACCCGAGATTGTCAAAAGCTACTTTCAAGCCGAATCCGTCCGCTACGCGGCAGGGTAGAACTGTCCAATATTTACTGCTCCCGGTAATAACAAGAAGTCCTACTACTGACTGAGGAGAACGGGCCATGACCACGAGACGGTTGGTATTCGTGTTGGCATGGCTGACCGGCAACGTGCTGGTCGGCGCGGTCTGGGCGCAGGAGGCGCCGGCTCCGGCCGTGCCGGCCGCCGAGACGGTTGACCCGTTGCTGGTCAAACCGCCGACGACGGCTGAGGATATCGCGGCTCGGCAGGAGTTGGCCCGGACGCGGATCGAGACTCTGCGCAGCGCGACGCAGCCGGCCGCGCCGCCGGGCGACGAAGGCGCGGCCGAGGCGCTGCAGGCGACCGCAGCGCTGTTGGCGGAGTGGGAGAACTACGCGACGCAGTTGCAGCGTCTGGCCGAGTTGCAGGCGGGCAGCGCCGCGCTTTCCAGCGAGCAGCGCATCAACGAATTGGCTGAGCAGATCCAGGCCATTGAGCGGCAGCGTGGGGAGGTGGCGGCGCGGCCCTTGCCGTTGCGTCCGACGGAGGCGGACGTCGCCGAAATCACGGCCCTGCAGAAGGAGTTGGAGGGCCGGCTCAGCGCTTTGAGCGAGGAGCAGGCGCGACGCGCGGCCCAGCTTGCCAGTGGGTTTGCCGAGCGCGGCGAAGCCTTGACGGAGCAGTTGCGCGCCTTGCGGCAGACGCGCCAGGAGCAGCGGGGCGAGGTGGCGGCGCCGGCGGTCGCGCCGCCCAGTGCTACAGCGCGCGACCTGCGACGCCGCACGCTGGATGTCCAGATTGCGCGCCTGGAGCTGACGCAGCAGGCCCTGGTGCTGGAACAGAGCCAGACGGCCCTGCTGCACAAGCAGGATGAACGCAAGCTCGAGGCCCAGCGCCAGTACGCGGACGTCCTGCAACAGCGCGGCGCGGCCTTGGCCGCAGCCCGCAGCCGCGGCGCGCTCGAGACGATCCAGCAGCAGCTTGACGCGGCCGAAACGAAGTATGAGCGGGCGTTCCTTGAGATTCAGTACTTATGCGAGAGCGTCCTCGTCCACTACTTCAAGAGTCGCGAGCTGTGGGATGAGTTGACGGGCCGTTTCCCGGCCCGCGAACTAGAGCGCTTGCGCGAGCGCGTAACGCGGTCGCAGGCGCTGTGGCGCGACCTGACGACATTGATCGAGTACCGCGCCGGCCGGGACGTGGTTGCGGCGCGGCGCGAGGTGCGCGCCGAGCGAATGGCCTTCCAGGCCGAACTGGCCAGCGTGCGCCGCGCACTGGGCCGCGTCATCGCCACGCAGCACGAGATCCAGACGGTGCGCGGCGGCACGCTGGCCCGTTTCGATCAGCTCTCCACGGAGCTGGCGCGCGCCGTTAGTGCGGTCCCCGCCGCGGAGGGCACGCGGCTGACCACCGAGACGGCCAACGCGCGCGCCGCGCTGATCGAAGCCATACGTGCCGTCGCGGCCGAGGCAACCGCCATCGAGACGCGCTTACGCGAGGCGGACGAACTGCTGAAGGCTCACGTGGAACTCTTGCACACTGCCGAAGACAGCCTCCATTGGGCGGGGCTGGGGCGGCGGGAATCAGGCCTGGCCGGTGCGGACTGGCGCCGGGCCTGGCTGGAACTGCGGCAGTTAGGCGGCTGGGCTGATGACGCGGCCGCCGTACCGGCGTCTCCGCGGCTCGCACTGGCGGCGGCCGGGGTGCTCGCTGCGCCGTCGGACGTGCGGACGGATTTGGGTGCGGCCCTGCGGAAGTGCGGCGAGGAGTTGGGGCGGTTCGGCGCCGGAGACTGGCTGCGCGGCGCGGTGCTGGTCCTGATCGGCTGCGGCCTCGGGGCGCTGTTGCGGGTGACCGCCCGGCGCCGCACGGCTCCGGCACAGGCAGTTGCGGAACCCGCCGAAGAGGCGCCGGAACGCGCGACGAGTCGCTCCTTTGGCCGCCGCGTCGAGCTGACCTTCTGGCATACGCTCGGTGACGGCGCTATCCCCGCCGGCATCTTCTGCGGACTTTGGGCGGCCGGCTGGTGGGCGGGCTGGAGCGCGTCGCTGCGTCAGCCCGTTCTGGGCTTGCTCGGGGTGTTGCTGGCCGGCTTCGTGCTGTTGCGGCTGGTGCGCTGGCTTTTCGCCGCCCGGGCGGAGGCGCGCCTGGTCGCCTGCGAAGACCCGGTGGCCGGGCACTATCGCTACTGGGGCCGCGCGCTGCTGATCTTCTCGCTCGTGCTGCTGACTGCGCACGTGCTCCTGTTGACATTGGGCGTGGCCGTCGGCGTGCAGGCCGCGCTCTGGGAACTGTGGAAGACCGGCGTGCTGCTGATGCTGGCGCGCTTCCTGCTGCGCAAGCCGCGCGTGATCGGCTGCGTATCGCCGACGGGCAACTGGGCCTCCGCACTGGCCTCATCGCTCTATCCGCTGTTACTGCTGGCCGTGCTGGCACTGCTGGTCCTGCAATTGATCGGCTTCGGCGTCCTGGTCGAGTACGTCGGGATCGGCGCGTTGTTGACTGTCGCCGTGTTGATGGGAGTCGCGGCCGGCGTGGAGTACCTCTGTTACCTGCTGAGCCGGATGGCGCGGGTGTCGTGCGCCGTTGAGGAGGGCGCGCCCAGTGGCGGCGGAGCCGCGGCCCCGGCGGCAAGCACGCTGGATTCATTCGCGGGCGAACCGACCGGCGCAGATGACCTGCCGGCCGCCGGCGGCCAGATGCTGGGCCTGTTCAAGACGTTGATTCGGGTCGCCGGCACGCTGTTGGCAGTCCTCCTTACGATCAACATCTGGGGCGGCGGCGCGCTGATAAAGGAGTTCTATTCCTGGAACATCATTGTCGGAGTCGGCATCATCGTCGTGGCCGCGCTGGTTGTCGATCGCATCTTGCTGACGGCCGTGCGGGCCCTGCAGGTCTCCGGCCGTCTGCCGCGCAGCGCGGCGAACATCATCCGACGCTGGTCGCGCGGCCTGCTGACGGCGATCGTCGTGCTGGCGTCAATCAGCATGGCGGGGTTTCAGGTTCAGGCCCTCTGGGCGCCACTGTCCGCACTGTTGGCAATGGTCGCCGTCGGCTTCGTGGCGGTCTGGAGCCTACTCAGCAACGTGCTGGCGACGTTGATGATTCTGGCGTGGCGGCCCTTCAATGTGGGCGAACGGATCTCAATTCAGCCGGACGGCATCAGCGGCCAGGTGATCGACATAAACTTCCTTTACACGCTGCTGAGGTCCGAGGACGGCGAGCACATCACCGTGCCGAATTCGCTGTTCATGCAGAAGTTCACGCGCCGCAGCCGGCGCGGACCGGTCCCCAAGCGTACTCTGGCCGAACAGCTCGAAGCCGAGAAGCCGATTGATGAGTAAGGGGGCTGATGGCCGGGCGTCGTCGCAGGCGCGGTCAGGGCGTCGGGCTCAGCTCGAGGGCCACGTCCAGGCCGGTCGCCGCCTGCGTCAGGGCGCCGCTGGAGATGCGGTCCACGCCGGTGGCCGCGATCTCGGCGACGGTTTCCAGCCGTACGCCGCCGCTGGCCTCCAGCGCAACCCGACCACGCAGCCCGGCGGCGTCGCGCTGGGCGACGGCCTCGCGCAGCTCGGCGGTCGAGAAATTGTCCAGCAAGACGATATCGATGCCGGCCACGCGGCAGACGGCGGCGAACTGCTCCAGCGTATCCACCTCGACCTCGACGAAGTCAGGTGGGCGCGGAAAGCGGGAGCGGTCCCGAAGCAGTGCCAACTGCGCGGCCAGCCATTCGGCCAACTCCGCAACGGACACGCCGGCCAGGTGGTTATCCTTGATCAACACCGCATCGTGCAGCCCATGGCGATGATTCTGTCCCCCGCCGGTGCGGACTGCGTACTTGTCCAGCTCGCGCCAGCCGGGCAGCGTCTTGCGCGTGTCCAGAATCTGCACGTGTGGATTGACTTGGCGGGCGGCGGCCACGAACCGGCTTGTCAGTGTCGCCACCCCGGCCAGCCTGCTCAGGAAGTTCAGCAACGTGCGCTCAATCGTCAGTACGGTCGCGCGCGGGCCGCTAAGCGTGGCAATGCAGGTCCCCGCGGCGGCCTGGTCACCGTCCGCCCACAAGCGCTGCGGCCCCGGCGCAGCGGCGAACTCGCAAGTAATGCCCAGACGTCCGGCAAAAGCGGCGCAGATGACCGGCCCGAGCGCCAGCCCGCAGACGACGCCCGCCTCACGCAGGACCACGCGGCCGACCGCGACTTCTTCTGTGGCCGGCAGCAGGGCGGACGTGATGTCGCCGGCCTGGCCGAGGTCCTCCTCACAGGCCGCGGCGATCAGTTGCAGCGTTTGTGCTGACCACATATAGGTTGGGCGGTCGGCGCCGTACCCGGCGCCGGCCAGAGTTCATCAGCTTCCGGTGAAGCGCGGCGGGCGCTTGGCCAGAAAGGCCTCCAGGCCCTCGCGATGGTCGGCCGTGCGGCCGGCGGTCGCCTGCAACAGGGCTTCGTACTCCATTTGTTCATCGAGCGTGGCGTTCTGCGCGTGGTTGAAGGCGCGCTTGGTCAGGCCGAGGGCGCGGGTGGGCAACGCCGCCAGCCGGCCCGCAAGCTCCTGCGTCGCGCGCGGCAGGTCGCCATCGTCCACGACGCGGTTGACGAGCCCCCACTGCAAGGCCTGCTCCGCTGTAAGCGGCTCACCCAGGAAGCACAGTTCGGCGGCCCGCGCATATCCAAGCTGCTCTATCAGCGTGAGTGTGGCGGCGCAGTCCGGCACGAGGCCCAGTTGCCCGAACGCCATCAGCAAAGTCGCGCTGCGGACGGCGATGCGCAGATCGGCCGCCAACGCCAGGGACACGCCGCTGCCGGCGGCCACGCCGTTGAGCGCGGCCACGACCGGTTTCTCCATGGTCCGCAGCCGGACAATCAGGGGGTTGTAGCGCTGCCGCAGCAGGGCGGCGAAGTCGAAGGTGCCGGCGGCCGGCTCGCGCTGTAGGCGCGCCAGCTCCTTGAGGTCCTGACCGGTGCAGAAGGCGCGGCCCGCGCCCGTCAGGACGATGCAGCGAATCGCGTCCTCGCGCTGCGCCATGCGCAGGGCCGTGCCCAGCTCGACGCAGACGTCCTCGTTCACGGCGTTGCAGACATCCGGTCGGTTCAGCGTGATTGTCAGCACCCCGGCTTCGACGGACGTTTGAATCGCGGCGAATGGCGGCATGGCAACGTACCTCAGCGTCCCACGAAGACGGCGGCCCGCTGTTCGAGAAAGGCGCGCAGACCTTCGCGCTGGTCGGCGGTGCCGAAGAGCAGGTAGTGCAAGTTGCGCTCGTGGCTCAGGCCCGCTGAAAGCGTCGTTTCGTAAGCCGTCAAGACGGCCTGCTTGGCCACTTGCAGCGCCAGCGGCGGCCGCTTGCACAACTCGCGGCAGATGTTCAGGGCCTCCTCGTAGTAGTGCTCGCGCGGGACCACGCGGCTTACCAGGCCCATGGCCAGCGCTTCGCGGGCCGTGATGGCGCGCCCCGTCAGTAGCAGGTCCATGACGCACGCCTTGCCCACGGCGCGCGCCAGCCGCTGCGTGCCGCCGCCCCCGGGCAACGCCCCCATGCTGACCTCGGGGAAGCTGATGCGGGTTGACTCCGACGCGACCACAATGTCGCCGGCCAGCAGTAACTCGCAGGCCGGGCCGATGGCGTAACCGCTCACGGCGACCACGATCGGCTTGCGCACCCGCCGCAGCCGGTCCCACGCCGCGCCGCTGTCACGCTGATACGTATCGACCATCGAGGTCGCGGCGAGTTCGGCAATATCCGCCCCGGAGCCGAAGGCCCGCTCGCTGCCGGTCAGCAGCAGGCAGCGCACGGCCGGCTCGGCGTCATAGCGCTCCAACGTGCTGACGAGTTGTTCCAGCGTCGCCAGATTGATGACGTTCAGCACTTCCGGGCGGTTGATGCGCACCGCGCCGATGCCGTCGATCAGCTCCCCTTGGATGGCTTCGTTCATGGCGGCATCGTAGTCCAGGGCCGTGCGCATCCGCAAGCGCCGCGGTTCGTCAGGCTGGGCTCGGCGGCGTCTCGTCCGCCGACGATGCGGTCTGCCGGCCGGCCTGCTGCTCAGGACGGGTGAGACCGGCGAAATGCGCGGCGGCCGCCGTCAGCAGGACGATCAGGCCGTAAAGCGGGACGGCGTAGCGCGTGCGGATCACCGGGCCCTTCTCATCCACCCACATCATCAGCAGGCCCAAGCCGCCGTAGATCACCGTTAGCCCATAAGAAATCAGCACGGTCTGCCGCACGGAGCAGCCGCGTTGCACAAGCTGGTCGTAGAAATGGCTGCGGTCGCCCTCGAAGATCGAGCGGCCGCTGCGCCACCGACGGAACATCGCCAGTGCAGTGTCGAAGACCGGCAGCGCGAAGATCATCAGCGCCCCTATGACCCAGCGGAAGATGCCGCGTTCGGCGAACAGCACGATCAACATGCCGCAGTTGAACCCGAGCAGCACGCTGCCGGCATCGCCCATGAAGATGCGCGCCGGGTTGAAGTTCCACGGCAGGAACCCCATCGCGGCGCCGAACATCGCTATGGCCAGCACCAGCCGCAGCGGATCACCTTCCGGGCTGTAGCCCCACAACGCCAGGTGCGACGCCAACAGGAAGAAGCCCAGCGAGATGATCGCCGTGACGCCCGAGCACAGGCCGTCCAGACCGTCAATCAGGTTCGCCGAGTTGCACGCGCCGAGCACCACCACCAGGCTGATCAGCACCGACACCGGAACCGCCACGTAGGCGGGGAAGTGCACCCCCAACGGGTCGCAGAATGACGCCACCAGGCGGAAGCCCGCCCCCGTCGTCAGCAGCACGGCGGCGATGATCGCCGCGCCGACCGCCAGCCGCATCTTCGGCGAGACCCCGCGCACGTCATCCACCAGCCCGAGAATCGAAATGGCCACGCCCCCCAGCAGCACCGGGAGAGCGAGCTGCCATTCGACTGTGTGGCACCACAGCGTGCCGAGCATGGCGGCCGCCCAGGCCAGGCAGATGGCCGTGCCGCCCAGGTATGGCGTCGGCCTGGCGTGTGGCTTGAGAAACGTGTCCGGGTAGTCCATTACCCCGAAGCGCTGCGCCACCCGCATTGCCAGCGGCGTCGCGAAGACGGCGATGACGAATGCGGCGATGCCGTAGCCCTGATAGGTCTTGACCAGTTCCCAGAATTCGGCCATGTCGCCGCCAATATAGCGGATTCGTCGGCCGTGCGAAGCAGGCCTCGGTTGTGCGGCGTTTACAAGCCGCTGCCGTCTGCGCCGGCGGACGTGCTGGCACGGCAAGGGAGCTACAAGGATGCAATCGGCAGTGATCGTCGGGTTCGCCGTAACTCAAGACAAGCCGCACTTCACGACGCATTGGAGGAGCGCGTTTCGCCGATTGGTTCATGGTTATGAGACGTTACGCGCAGTAACTGCGCCTGATTGTGCGCAGGACCATCAAAAAAAATGAGCCGCAAATCGACCCGTTGCAGTTCGAATTTTATCTATCTTAACATTATCCGCCCATTGCCTGTTGAAGTTGATAGGGAGGGAGGCATAAGCAGTTTGTCAGTCAGCTTTTCCGGCGCGGATGTCCCCAAGTTGCATCAGGCGCACTGACGATAGCCCTTGTGTCGGGCGAGCGACTGTAATTACCCGCGGCGACTGCCGCGGTCCGACGGCGGCGCAGAGCCCGGCATGGGTTACGGACCTCAGGAGGTCCGGTTCAAGCGAGGGTTTCGAGCGCCCTTTTTAAGGGCAGGGTGACGACATGAGTCACGTGAGACATATCAATCAGGTTTCAGGTAAGCCGGCGGACGCTTGGCAGATTGTCCGACGCGAACTGAGCGCGCGGCGCATCCGCGAACTGCGCGCTGCCATTGACGCCGAAACGTACCTGGAGGAGCAGGCGGAAGAGAAGCTGACGGCGGCGGTGGAAGGACTGCTGGCTGATCTGTTCCGCCCGGACTGCGACGCGCGCTGCTGCCGCGCAGCCAGTTAACACTAGCGCTAATCTGCCAGCAGGCGCTCCAGGCTCAACTCCAGCACCGAAACCGGGTGTTTCAACCCGTAATTCTCCAGTACCTCCGGGTGCACCTCGCCCATGAGGCCGATTTGCCGATCCGCGGCGTCATACAGCCCCGCGGCGCGCCCCGGAATGTAGCTGGCGTGCTCGATGGGCTTGATGCGGCACTCCCGCCCCATTTCGTGCACGAACGCGTCCGCCACCGCCCGGATGTCGGCGTAGCCCACGTGGCTGCCGATCATCGCCGCCGCCAAGAAACGCTCCTCGCGGGCGCCGGTCTCGACCGTGTCATCCAGCAGGCAGCAGTCGCCCACCTCGAAGAGGTACTGCGGCAGGTCGTACTGCTTGTTGATCGCCAGCGTCTCCAGCAGGCCCGGCAGGATGGTGGGGCGACAGATAGTCTGCTCCGTGCTGATCGGGTTCTCGATCCGCACAATGTTGTCGCCGGGCTCCGTTCGCCACTTCCGAAAGGCCGCTTCCTCGCTGGTCAGCACCAGCGTCATGACCTGGTGAAAGCCCAGGCCGGTCATGATGCGGCGGGCCGTGGCGGCCTGCTCTTCGATCAAGCGCGGCCGGCCCAGCGTAAAGGTCGGCACCAATTCCGGATTGAGATTGTCATAACCGTGCGCGATCGCCGCATCCTCGATCAGGTCCACTGGATGCATGACGTCATGCCGATAGGCCGGCACCAGCACGGTGAGCCGGTCGGCCTGCCCGCCTTCCTCCACGCCGTGCCCCATCGCTTCGAGCAACTCGGCGAACTCGCCCGTGTTCAGCTCGACGCCCAGCGTGGCGGCGGCAGTCGGCACGTCCAGCGTCATTGCGGTCGGCGTCAGGTCGGGCGTGATGCGTACCCCTTCCGGGCCCTCGATAATGACGCACTCCACGTCGATTCGCGGCATGATCTCCTTGAAGCTCGTCACGATGATGTTGAGAGCGCGGTCAACAGCGCGCTGTGATAGTCCGGTCACGTCAACAAAGAAGCTGCGCGTCTGCAGCGTGACGCGCGTCGCCTCGCTGTTGATGATCGGCGGCATGGACAGCACCGTGCCCGCACCGTCCCGCAGCAGGGGGTACTTCTGGAACGGCTGCAGCAGGTGCGCGTAAGCCTGCCCGGTCTTGTGCCGCGCCAGGATCTCACGCGGCGTCAGCGCGCTGTCCGGCTCGCCGGGCGAGAAGCCCAGCGGCACGAAACGCAGCCCGTCCGGATCGACCGCGTCGTAGTGAAACGTCTCGCCCTCCAGCGTGTCCAGGTCGTACACGCCGATGGACGCCAGTTTGCGATCGCGCCCCAGGGCCCAGTGCAAGTCCTCCTGCAAGTTCATGACCAGCTTGATCGAAGCGTGGTCGAGCCGCACGTTGCGGACGACCGCACAGGCGATGTACGGCCGCCGGCTGTCCTCGTTGGATAGGTCCGGATCAACCTTGACCGTGAGCCGGGCGGCTGAAAGCGTGTAATGCGGCAGACCGGTCTCGATTCCCAGGAAGCCGCGGATGTAGCGGGCCATGCCGCCGGGATCAAAGATATCCGGCCGCACCGCCAGCATATCGAGCCGCAGGACGGTGTTCGGCCCCAGGTCTTCCAGGCTGTCCGGCGCCGCCCGAAAATCCGTCCCGCAGTTGGAGCAGCTCATCGGCGCCCCCTGGGCGGTCGTGCGATCGTAGATCTTGCCGCATACGCCGCACAAGTACTGCTGCGTCTGGGCAACCTCATCCACCTCGCAGCCGAGCCGCGGCAGGAGCTCGACCAGATCCTCGGCCGTAAGGTCGGCAGCCCCGCCGCCCGCGCGCACGTGGGCCAGCAGCGTATCCACAGGCATGTCTATGATCGGCACAGCGGCTCCTCGCGCAGCCACGGCATCGTGGCGAAATACAGGTCCCCGACGGACTTCAGGTTGTGAATCATCATCGCCAGCCGCTCCAGCCCCAGCCCCCACGCCAGCACGCGGTCCGTGATGCCCAGCGGCAGCGTGACCTCCGGCCGGAACAGCCCCGAGCCGCCCATCTCCACCCACTCGCCGCGGCTTTCCATGTACAGGTTCACTTCCGCGGACGGCTCGGTATAGGGGAAGAAGCTGGGCGTAACCTTGACCTTGGGGAAGCCCATCTTCTGGTAGAACGCGGTCAGCGTGCCGATCAGCGTGGCCAGGCTCGCATACGGGTCTACCACGATCCCGTCAACCTGGTGGAACACCGGCAAATGCTTGTAATCAACCGTCTCCCGGCGGAACACCGGCCCGATGATGAAGTACTTCCCCGGCCGGCCCTGAGCGTGCCGCGCCAACGCGCGGATCGTCGCCGCCGTCGTATGCGTACGCAGCACCGGCTTGCTCGCCAACTCGCGGTTCCAGCGATATTGCCACCCGGTTGAGCCCGTATCGCCGCCGTTCTCATGCGTGGCCTGGATGCGTGCCACGAGCGCCTCGTCCGGCAGCTTCGTCCGGTCCGGCCGGGCGACGTAGAACGTGTCCTGCATGTCGCGGGCCGGGTGGTCCTGCGGCTGAAACAGCGCGTCGAAATCCCAGAAGCTCGACTCCACCCAGGGGCTGACGATCTCCTCGAAGCCCATCTCCAGAAACACCCGGCGGACGCGGTCGAGCGTGCGCTGGAAGGCGTGTTCCTTGCCGGGGTGCAGGCGTTTGGCCGCCAGCGTGACGTCGTAGGGCTGCAAGTCAACGTCGCGCCAACCGCCGTCGGCCAGCAACTCGGGCGTAAGCTGCGTGACCTGCCGGCGCCCGCGCACGCCGGCCGCCAGCAATTGCCGCCCCGCGTCCGTCAACTCCACGGTTCGCGCCGTCCGCTCCTTCACCGTCACGAAGCCCTTCCGCTTCGACAGCACGGCCATCGCTTCCTTGACCGGCAGGCCCTCCGCCTCCAGTTCGGCACAACTGGCCACACGCCCGCCAGCCAGCGCCTTGATCAGCAATTCGTCCGGCTCCGGCTTATCGGACGCGGTCCGGCCGCCCTCGCCCAGCACCAGGTCCGGCCCTTCCTTGCGGGCCCAGTTGCGCTGGTTCAGCCAGCGCAACGCCCCCCCCACCTGGCCGGCGTCCAACTCGCAGTGCTCGGGAACCGCGGTTATGGGACAACGCCCACCGCACGCCGCCAGAACTCCGACGACCACGCGCTCCGGTAATGCCGCCTCAACAAACGGCTCGCCCGCCGGCCCAAGTCGATACTCCTCATAGGGTTGCTCGGCAACACGCACATAGCCACTATCCTGAAGGAGGGTGCAGGCGGCCATCACCTGCGCCTGGTCAACGGCCAGTGCGCTGACCAGCTTGGTTATCGGCATAGGTTCGGCCGCTGTGCCGAGACACTGGAGGACGTCGAACTGGGTTTGGGGCAGCTCCATGAACGGTACCTCGTCGGGCCAAAGCAGTCATGTAATGCAAGCGGCACGCGCGCTCAAGGGGTTTGACCGGGCGGAATCTGCTCGTCGCGCTGCTGCCCGGCAGTTGCATATATCGGTTGCACGCGGCTGCAGCGCGGATTTTGGGCGCTGCTCGCGGCCGGGCGGCTGATAAAAGCCGCCCTGACACGCGCACAGCGCGCCTGGGGACCGACGCGGGGGGTGGGCTTGAGTCGGCGCGTGACGGGCGTGCCGGACGCGGGCCTACAATGGGATGGTTCGTCCGGACGACCGCGACCCGTTGAGCACGGCCGTCCCGGGCAACCGCCGGTTGATGAGAGTCCTCCAGGAGGAAGGAAGCATGGACGAAGCGACGTTCCAGAAGAAGCTGGCGGAGCTGGTCGCCCAGATCGAGACGTTGCCGGAAGGCGAGCGCGAAAGGTTGCGTGAGCTGGCCGCCGAGACCCAGCAACGGCACGAGCAGATCAAGAAGAGCGTGCGGAGCCTGCAGGAGAGCATCGACTTCCTGCGCGTCGGCATCAAGTACCTGCTCTTTGACTTGGAGGCCACGCGCCGCGAGAACGGTCAACTGCGGAAGATGCTGGACACCGACCAGGGCAATGGCCAGTAGCCGAACCTCAAGCCACCCGGGCCTCCGGCGGGAGGCCCCGGCGACCCACAACGCCTTGCGACCCTGACTCTGCCATCCATGGGCGCTTTGCGACCCTGATTCAACCATCCATGGGCGCTTCTAACGCCGGCCGGCGATCCTCGGACCGCCGGCCATTTTGCATGCGCCCGGCCCGACGCGCCGGCCACGCCGCGGGCCCTGATGGGGGTACGGAGCGCCGTGTGAATCACACGGCCGCGTGTATCGCGAGTTTCAGACCCCGGCCGTGCTGCGCACGCTACTGCATATCGCCCGGCCCTGACCAATCCCGCCGCCTACGCCGCCGCCTACCCCGACTGCATGCTCGCGCTGGGCGACATCAACGGCGACGGCCTGATCAACACCTTCGACATCAGTGCCTTTATCGACATCCTCACGCACGCCGGCAACCTGCTCGAAGCTCGCCGGTACGAATATGATGAGGAGAACCGCCTCGTGGCCGTCAGAGATATCGAGGGCAACCCGCTGCTGGAAATCGATTACGACGCCCTGGGTCGCCGAATCGAGACACGCGATTACGTGGATGACAGTGACCCCTGCGGCACGGGCGGTCCGGTCAGCACGCGGCACGTATACGCCGCCGGCCTGGAGCCGATCGAGGAATATGTCCTGCACGACCCGGACGGCGTGGGCCCCGAGCCGTGCACCTGGACGCTCGCCCGCGAGTTCATCTGGGGCGCGCGCTTCCCTGAGCCGCTGGTGATGGTAGACTGGACGGCGGCCGGCGACGTGGCGGCCGGATCGGAGGAAGTTTTGCACTACGTCCGTGACGCCCTCGGCAGCGTGGTGGGCCTGCTGGACGCCGGTGAGCCGGACGCGACGCCGGAACCGGTTCCGGCCAAGCTGGTCGAGCGTTACGACTACGACCCGTACGGCAAGACGTACATCGCGCACTGGGACGCGACGGCCGGCGGCGGCAGCGGCGCCTGGGTCCGGCACGAAGCGGACGAGCCGTCGGCGTTCGGCAATCCCTTCATGTGGACCGGCCAGCGGCACGACGTCGCCATCGGCCTGTACCACTTCCCCTTCCGCACGTACAGCCCCCGGCTCGGCCGCTGGCTGCAACGCGACCCGCTGGGCTACGTGGATGGGGTGAATATGTATGAGTACGTTTCCTGCTCGCCACTAACCTGGGCAGATCCGCTCGGTTTGCTGAAACGCACTTTCGAGGGCGGCGTGGAGGTCAGGTACACTGGCGAGATTGTGTATATATACGCCCGTGACGCCAATGGCGAACCCATGATGGACGACAGTGGGCGGCCAATGATCGCGCGAGTGCAGGTAGTCATCCTCTATACTGACTCCGGCACGCCAATCGCAGCTTACAAGTATCTCGACGGGCACCCCGGCGGAATGACTAACTGCCACGGGATTACGGTTGGCGATGCCACGTTCTGGATCGACGACGCGGAGGCAGCCAAGGTGTTCGCGGAACAGGGCGGTGATTACATGGATTTTCTCTCCGAGGGCGCCAAGGGCGAGGATCCTGGAACGGGCTTCAAGCTTGGCGACCTTGTCCTCTACTTCCGCAGCGGCCAGTTGGTTCACTCTATGTTCGTATCACATGTTGACGAGTACGGACGCATACGGGCAGTCGCGGGTCTGGCCGGATGGGAGACAGCAATGTATCGCGCGCTGTTCGAGCGTGGATTCCAGGATCCGCACACTGGTTGGAGAATCTACCGGCCGGGCACGTTCTGGAACCTGCCTCTCCCTGTGCGAGAGTATGCGGTATCCAGCCTCAAGGAGTTCTTCACGGCGCTCATGGATCGACACTACGATGCCATGAATCGCATATGGGGACCGGTGGGTCGTACCGTTGACGACCTGTTGTGCCGGTGACAGTATTCGGGAGTCCATTGGCTGGAGGTGTGCCAGAAGCTCCAGAGGATCCTCTGAAGGAGAGGGCTGCGATGAAATACACCCAACGACATGGGACCTTGTCCAGCATACGCGCGATTGCCGTGGTGGCTGCCGTGGTGGCGGTGCTGGGTATGGCCGGTTGCGAGAGTGGCCACGGACTGGCTAATCCAGGCATCAGGCAATCTGCTCGCGCGGATGAAGAACAGCAAGCGCTCGTGCGCGCGGGGGGCTGCGAATGGTCCGCGCCGTGCAACTGTGCCGACGCCCGCCCGATCGCGAACTGCTACTTGGAGAAGTTGACTCCGCTGCGTTTCGGCATGACTGAGGAGGAGTTGCGCAGCGCGGCGCTCTCAATGTTCCATGTAGTGTGGCTAACGTCATCGGGGTCCATTGGATGGGGATACACAGTCACATTGAAGGGCGACACGCGCGTATGGGTTGAGTTCAAGGATGGTCGTGCCGTGCGCTTTCGCCTTTTCGCCCATCCCGATTTGCGTCGGTTTCCTGTCTACCCCGGTCAGCCGCACCTTCTATGCAATGCCAGTTCGTGGAATACCCCGCCGACACTACGAACTGGCTACGCTTGGATAGGAGTCGTCTGCGACGGAGTCGAGGCTGCGTTCCGGCCTGGAGATACCGGCGTGCTTCCACTACGGGCCGAGGAACGAGTTGCATGGGTGGACCTTGTTCCCCGTGCGGAAGCAGATGATGTGCCGTTTGAGGAGATTATCGCCGTAATCGTGCCGGGCAGGCCGTTGAAGGAAACGGTGACGTGTAACGGTCCTGTCGTAGACGCCGAGTTCGGCCTATTTGTGAGAGGAATCCTGTCCCACGATGCATACGCAACGCGTGTGAAGGGCATCGAGGTGATCTTCACGTGCAATGAACATGGAGAAGTGTCGACGGTATCCGTGCGTGACCCACGCGTGGTTCTCGGCCACGGTGTGCGCGTCGGCATGACATATGAAGCGATCAAGGAGGTGTACCCCGAGGCGCTGGCAGTGTCAGGTGGTCCCTTTCTAAACGCAAGGGTGCGCGTTGAGCAGGCATGGGCCGTGTTTGGGCGACAGTTGCGTGACGGGCCCGACCTGCGAGACGGTGATCGGGTCTGCGTGATCGAGTTCAACGACTATCTGTTGGGAGGACCTTGAAAGCAGCCGGTGGTGCACTCCGATGCCGGCCTTGTGGACGCGGCACGTCTACGCCGCCGGCCTGGAGCCGATCGAGGAGTATGTCATGCACGACCCGGACGGCGCGGGCCCCGAGCCGTGCACCTGGACGCTCGCCCGCGAGTTCATCTCGGGTGAGCGCTTCCCCGAGCCGCTGGTGATGGTAGACTGGACGGCGGCCGGCGATGTGCCGGCCGGATCGGAGGAGGTCTTGCAGTACATTCGTGACGCCCTCGGCAGCGTGGTCGGCCTGCTGGACGCCGGCCAGCCCGATGCGACGCCGGAACCGGTTCCGGCCCGGCTGGTCGAGCGTTACGACTACGACCCGTACGGCAAGACGTACATCACGCACTGGGACCCGGCCGCCGGGAGCGGTTCCGGAGACTGGGTCCGGCACGAGCCGGACGAGCCGTCGGCGTTCGGCAATCCCTTCATGTGGACCGGCCAGCGCCACGACGTCGCCATCGGCCTGTACCACTTCCCCTTCCGCACGTACAGCCCCCGCCTCGGCCGCTGGCTGCAACGCGACTTGCTGGGCTACGTGGATGGGGTGAATGTGTATGAGTATGTGGCGTCAAGGCCGCTGATGTTCATTGATCCGTTGGGTGAGCTGAAGCGCGATGCCAATGGCGAGTTAGTCGTAGAGAACACGAATTGGAATGATTCCGGGAACGTCAAACTCGGACACCTGCCGGACGGCCGCATACTGCACGTGCTCAAGGTCTATTTGTTTACGGACACCGGCAAGCGGGTTGAGGCGTGGATAGTCGGCCGACACAACGAAGTGGACGGGGCATACTTCGATTGTCATGGTTACACACTTGCTGACGGTAAGTATTGGATCAATGATGACCAAGTCGATGATATCTTGCGGGAGGATCAATGGTCTAAAGTTGCAGGCGGAGATATCGGTAAGGATGGGCAGTCCCAGGTGGATGTCCGCGACATCAGGCCGAAGGACATCATTGTCCTCCGAGACAGAAATGGTAAGGTTATTCACTCCATGAAGGTTGTCCACGTTGACGGCTATTTTCGCGTGGTCTTGGTCGAACACAATGCGGGCATGACCGTCGAGATTCGGTTTGAGTCGTTGGAGCAGGCATTGCGATACTGGTATCAGAGGATGGGTGCCAGGAGATGGGAAGCGCGCCGTCAGAATCCAGATCCTCCGTCCACTCAGCCTACGACATCACCGGCGAGCCCTTACATATGTCCCATCTACTGAACAGCGAGTCGGATGGCCCGGACCTGTCATGAGGAGAGCATGGCGTGACAACGTGTATTCAATGGTTTCGCCGAGTCAGTATCGGAATGTGGTGGTGTATGGGTGCGGCTGCGGTCACCATGTGCACTGGGTGCCACAAGCACGAGGTTGCACTGCGCACGCAGACTGCTGCTCTTCATTACGCCATAGACATAGCAGCGCCGTTGTACCTGGGTATGGCACAGTGCGACGCTTTGGCCACGTGTGCCGACGTATCGCCGATACAATCCTGCTTGCTTCTCTCGCCGGCTAACTTGGCGCCTGCTCGGTCGGCCACGCTGCCCGATGGGACGGACGTAATCTTGGGATTCGAGGGCGGAAAGCTGTCCCATATCGAGGTGACGGGCTCGGCGCGCAAAGCTATGGGGATCGGCATCGGCTCGACATGGACCGAAGTGCGCCAGGCTTTCCCTGGAGCAGTACTTGGTCGGGGCTGGGAGGGTCTGTGCTTTGCGACATTGGGCCCCAGTGTCCGCCTGGCCTTCGACGGGACAGTCGTACGGGACGATCCACCCGTTGACCCGAGTGAACACCCAAACTGCGAGGAGTTGCCTGGGGATGAGCTTCGCGTAACGCGGATCGAGATTCGTCCGGATATCGATTGACGCTGCGGAGCGTTGGTCTGCTTCCAAGAAACTGGTCCAGGAGGCTGACCTGTCCCGGTTTCGCGCACGAGTGCTTGCGACAGTAGGGCACCTGGACGCTTGCCCGCGAGTTCATCTGGGGTGAGCGCTTCCCCGAGCCGCTGGTCATGGTAGACTGGACGGCGGCCGGCGCGGTGGCGGCCGGATCGGAGGAGGTCTTGCACTACATCCGTGACGCCCTCGGCAGCGTGGTCGGCCTGCTGGACGTTGGCGAGCCGGACGCGACGCCGGAACCGGTTCCGGCCAAGCTGGTCGAGCGCTACGACTACGACCCGTACGGCAAGACGTACATCGCGCACTGGGACCCGGCCGCCGGGAGCGGTTCCGGAGACTGGGTCCGCCACGCGCCGGACGAGCCGTCGGCGTATGGCAACCCCTTCATGTGGACCGGCCAGCGGCACGACGTCGCGATCGGCCTGTACCACTTCCCCTTCCGCACGTACAGCTCCCGCCTCGGCCGCTGGCTGCAACGCGACCCGCTGGGCTACGTGGATGGGGTGAATACGTATGAGTACGTGGCGTCCATGCCGGTGACTGTGACCGACCCACTCGGGTGGAAGCTGAAGATCGCCGGGGACAAGGTATATATAAAGCGCGTAGAACGTATCATTCAAGAGGTAGTGCCCGGTGCCAGCGCGGATCCGAAGACGGGATTCGTCAGTGTGGATCAGAGCGTGAAAGGAGGTTCGCAGACAGCTGCACAGACTGTAACGGCCTTGGTTGACTCCGAGAAGGAGTATGGGATCCGGAGCAAGTTTCCCGAGGTAGAACCGGCCGAATATGACACAGAGCAACGAGGTGTCAACATACTCATCGGTGTTACGGCAGAGGTTACGAACGAGGATGGGAGCAAACGTAAAATGAAAGCCTGGGAATGGCTCATGCATGAGCTAGTTCACGCCAGACACCATGACGAAGGTACGCTCCCGCCGACACCGTTTACACCAGAGGACCGTACGAAGGAGGAGCGGTCTACGATAGATGAGGTCAACAAGATGCGTGATGAGCATAATCAAGGCAAGCCCAAGGACGAGCAGATTCCCAGGCGCGACAGAAGGGATAATGATGCTAAATGCAGCAAGTAGTAGTTACACCGGTGTGCTCAGCCACATGTGCAAAGGGCGCCCTGCTCGGAATGCGCTCGGCTGTCTCATAGCGCTACTGGTGAGCGGGATGGCTGGCTGCGCTACTCGTGCTGCGGACACACGTTCGCTGGCGCTGGACAGGGTGTTGGAGCGCATATCCTGTGGGACTAATGATCGCGAGTGGTTGCGGGAGCGACTGGAGGGTCTGTCCGGAAGGCACCTGGTGAGTATTACCACCGTGTCCAAGCCGGCCTGGTACGTTACCCTGCGTGACCGATATGTTGCGGAAGACCGGATAGTGTGCGACGAACACAGGAGGATTAAGGGCGTAGTTGGGTATGCACGCGTCTATGATATTCCGGCAGAGCACGCCCACGCCATGTTTGAGAATCTCTGCCAGCTCGCGTCCCGCCAGTTCTGCTACGAGTCAGACGAATATGGCGGCGGCCTTCTGCATCCACGCTTCAACTACGTGCTGCTGTGTGACGATACGATCATGCTGACAGTGGACATAGGAGGAGATTCTGCAACGTGGCATGCCTGGAACCAGGCAGCCCACTGGTCAATGGAGCGACAATTCGGTGAGGATATTCTCGATGGCGACTCAGCTCTTGGTTGCCTTGATAAGCGGGCGTTTGCTTCCCCTGCGACATTCACGCATATCGGCTATGTCGTGTTTGATATCTTGTGCGAAACCGCGAGTGAAGCATTAGCTCGTCAGGCGGTCTCGGAGGAGTAAGCACAAACCGGGCCCGCGCCTGCTTGGCCTCGACGTGTACAGCGCGGCACCTGCCAGCGCGTTACCGCGCGGCGCGGGCCCCGAGCCGTGCACCTGGATGCTCGCCCGCGAGTTCATCTGGGGCGCGCGCTTCCCGGAGCCGCTGGTCATGGTAGACTGGACGGCGGCCGGCGATGTGGCGGCCGGATCGGAGGAGGTTTTGCACTACGTCCGTGACGCCCTCGGCAGCGTGGTCGGCCTGCTGGACGCCGGCGAGCCGGACGCGACGCCGGAACCGGTTCCGGCCCGGCTGGTCGAGCGTTACGACTACGATCCGTACGGCAAGACGTACATCGCGCACTGGGACCCGGCCGCCGGGAGCGGTTCCGGAGACTGGGTCCGCCACGCGCCGGACGAGCCGTCGGCGTATGGCAATCCCTTCATGTGGACCGGCCAGCGGCACGACGTGGCGATCGGCCTGTACCACTTCCCCTTCCGCACGTACAGCCCCCGCCTCGGCCGCTGGCTGCAACGCGACCCGCTGGGCTACGTGGATGGGGTGAATATGTACGAGTACGTGGCGTCACGGCCGCTGGGCATGGTTGATCCGACAGGATTACAGGGAGCGCCCGCTGGACCGCCGTTGGGACGTAAGAAGTTTGAATGGGATGGCGAGCAGTGGAACTGGTCTCCAAGCGATCCGCATAACCAAGCTCCGAAGGACCGACTGACAAGCCCGCACTGGGACAGCCCAACGCGTCGTATCTTTCCGGATGGCACGATCCAGTCCAAGCAGACGAAACAGCGGTGGAAGCTCAGTAAGAGTGATCTTAAGGGTCTCAAAGGAAAGGGTGTCACGTTCGCGTTGCTCCTCTCGGTCGTGGGCGAGCAGGCCGTTGCGTTGGACCAGTTCGTAGCGGAGAATGCATTCTGCAGAGCGTGGTATGAGGCTGGGCTGAGAGGAGACGTAGCCGGAATGCAAGCGGCTGCGGAAGAGTGCTATGGTGAACTGCTGGATGCAGGGCATTATCATGCTGCCCTCAACTTCCACAGATATCACGACTATATCGAGAGTCGTGTCGCCGAGCGAGTGGCTGAGGAACGCAAACGCAAGAAGCAAGCGGAACGTGAGGAAGCGGAGCGTGCGAAACAGGAGGCGGAGCGAGATAGCGCCCCCGAATGTGGTAAGTGATAGCACGGGCGTTGCCTCCTTGCACTGAGCAAGCGGGGCTTTGTGCCGTCGGCAACAACATTGCAGAGTACGTGGTGCAGAGTCGCATTGGGCACTCACGGAAGCATTGCTGCGCTGTATGAAGTACAGTCGTTTGCGCGGAGTATAGCCATGCTGCTTGTATACCGTGGTCCGGGATTAGAGCATTGGCCGTTGGTGGTCGGGCAGACATATGATGTCGCCGAGATTTACGAGGTGCCGTACCATCTGATGGTGCGCAGGCCGGGCGAAAAGCGGTGGCCGGTTCCGGGCGATCCAATGTTCGGGTGGCATCCGGAGTTGTTTGAGCCGACCACGACACCCATCGAGATTTGCTCCTGCGGCTACGAGTACGTGGATATTCTATGCGGCGAGCTTGGCGTTGTGATGTCGGAGCCGGAGGCGGTTGAATGGTGCCGCGTGTTTAGACGTGCAATGAAGTACGATGACGTGTCCTCCTGGTCGGGAGACCCGGCGGTGTTCCACCGTATGCACGAGATAGACGATCAGGCGTACGAAGAACTACCATTGGGTTCGCCGGAGATGCACCTGTGCGATAATCTGTTTTCAACGGAAGATGATATTACCTGCCCTTTTGCAGCGTTGTACCACAGTGCGCAGGTGCTGCTTCATTGTGATGTCAAGCGCACGGAGGCGAGTGAGATGCTTCGTCGCTTTCTTGCCCTGGCAGGGCTTCCGCCGAAGGAGCCGCAGATCCTGCAGGTGACGTACTTCAGGGGCAACGGCCAGCCGCGGCTGATCAATCCACCATCTGAATGAGCGAGGCGCTGCGTGCCGGCGCTCAAGTGACGCCGGGTCCACGCCGCCGGGCTGGAGCCGATTGAGGAGTATGTCCTGCACGACCCGGACGGCGCGGGCCCCGAGCCGTGCACCTGGACGCTCGCCCGCGAGTTCATCTGGGGTGAGCGCTTCCCCGAGCCGCTGGTGATGGTAGACTGGACGGCGGCCGGCGACGTGGCGGCCGGATCGGAGGAGGTTTTGCACTACGTCCGTGACGCCCTCGGCAGCGTGGTCGGCCTGCTGGACGCCGGCGAGCCGGACGCGACGCCGGAACCGGTTCCGCCCCGGCTGGTCGAGCGTTACGACTACGACCCGTACGGCAAGACGTACATCGAGCACTGGGACGCGACGGCCGGCGGCGGTAGCGGCGCCTGGGTCCG
>Ga0334889_1002391_pt1 | contig 21222 bp, 16 predicted proteins | sample GraSluR1_MG_2_FD_207222 | JGI IMG/M metagenome (GOLD analysis project Ga0334889, IMG submission 207222) | Sludge microbial communities from methane-producing bioreactor in Wageningen University, Netherlands - Granular Sludge_8_08-R1 | ecosystem: Engineered > Bioreactor > Anaerobic > Unclassified... | reverse complement strand
GCCGCTGCCCCCACGCTGCCTCCTCCTTCAGGCGGACGGGCTTTTTTTTTCTCCATACCCGCCGCCATGTACTTGATGCCGTAGATCACGGCGCTCAATCCTCCAAGAACCATGAACACCACGCTGAACGCGATGATCGACATGGTGAGGGCGCCGCCCACTCCGCTTCCGAGATGATCGTGTATGGTGGTCATTTCCCCTTCCCCTCCTCTCCGTCAGTGCGGCATGACGCCGTGCTTCCGTGCCGGGCGAAGATCCCGCTTGCTCTCGATGCCGACAAGAGCCTGCCAGATCTCGCGGCGCGTGCTCTCGGGGAGGACGACGCGGTCGACCAGGCCGCGCTCGGCGGCCACGTAGGGGTTCGCGAACGCCTCGCGGTACTCCTCGATCTTCCGCGTCCGCACCGCCACTCCGTCCTCCGCGGATTCGATCTCCCGGCGGAAAACGATGTTCGCCGCACCTTCGGCTCCCATCACGGCGATCTCCGCCTGCGGCCACGCAAGCACCATGTCCGCTCCCGTCGCCTTGCTGCACATTCCCAGATACGCTCCTCCGTACGCCTTCCGCAACACAACGGTGACGAGCGGCACGGTCGCTTCGCTGTACGCGTACAGCATCTTCGCTCCGTGACGGATGATGCCCCCGAACTCCTGCGCCGTACCCGGAAGGTAGCCGGGCACGTCCACGAAGGTGACGATCGGAATGTTGAAGGCGTCGCAGTGACGGATGAAACGGCTCGCCTTGTCCGACGCGTCGATGTCGAGACAGCCGGCAAGATAGTTCGCCTGGTTCGATATGATCCCGACGACTTTCCCGCCGATCCGGCCGTAGCCGGTCAGAATGTTCTTCGCCCACAACGGCTGCACTTCGAAAAAGTCCCCTCCGTCCAGCACCCGCTTCAATACCTCGCGCGCGTCGTATCCCTTGTTCGGGTTCACCGGCACAACGCTCCGAAGCTCCATGTCCTCGCGAAGCGGGTCGTCGCCGGCATCCCTCTCCGGCGCTTCGTCAAGGTTGTTCTGCGGCAGATACCCCAGCAGCTTCCTCACCTGAGCGAAGCACTCCTCCTCGCTCTTCGCGCTGAAGTGCGCGTTCCCGCTCTTGCTGTTGTTCGCCGTCGAGCCGCCGAGCTCCTCGCTCGTCACTTCCTCACCGGTCACGGCCTTGATGACCGCAGGACCGGTGATGTGCATGACGCCCGTTCCCTCGACCATGAAGATGAAGTCCGTCAGCGCCGGACTGTACACCGCACCTCCGGCCGTCGGTCCCATGATCACCGACAGCTGCGGGATGACTCCGCTCGACACCGTGTTCCGGTAGAATATGTTCCCGTAACCGTCGAGAGAGTCCACGGCCTCCTGTATACGCGCTCCTCCGCTGTCGTTGATCCCCACGATCGGACAACCGGTGCTCAGCGCGAGGTCCATCACCTTGCAGATCTTCGCCGCGTGCATCTCGCCGAGCGATCCTCCCAACACCGTGAAGTCCTGACTGTAGACGTACACCTTCCTCCCGTCCACAAGACCCCAGCCGGTCACCACTCCGTCCCCGTCGTACTTCGTCTTCTCGAGTCCGAAGTGCACGCACCGGTGACGCACGAATTCGTCCACCTCGATGAACGTCCCCGCGTCCAGAAGCATCTCGATCCGCTCGCGCGCCGTACCCTTGCCCTTCTCCTTCTGCTTCGACACCGCCTTCTCCCCGCCTCCGGATCGGGCTCCCTCTCGCTTGACCAGCAACTCCTCGCAAAGTTCGTCTATGCTACGTTGTGACATTTGTTGATTCATCCCCCTCTTTTGTCCCTCAGTTTTCACTGGTTCCGGGAATTATATTTCGTAATACATCCTCTGCAACGGCATATGGGTTGTTTTTTCTGGAGAGAAGCGACTCCATCACCTCATCCGTTTTGTAGGAGAGCCATTTTTTCTCCGCTATTCTCGTAATATGCTGCAAAAGGATATCTTCAACCTCAAAAGAAAGCCTTCTCCGCTCCCGTTGCGCACCTCCCGCACTGTTTTTCAGGAAATCGGCATGCGCGAGAAAACTTCCGACCAGCTCTTCGATTCCCGTGCCGTTTTCAGCGATCGTCAAATGCACCGGCGGAAGCCATGGACGGTCCTTCACGAGGTCGAGCATCAGGCGTACTTCAGCCGCGACCCTGTCCACTCCGGGTTTATCGGCTTTATTGATTGCAAATACATTGGCGATCTCCATAATCCCCGCCTTCATGATCTGGATGTCGTCTCCCATTCCGGGAACGAGAACCAGGCAGACAGTATCGGCGATCTTGATGATATCAACTTCGGATTGCCCAACACCGACCGTTTCTATGATAACGACATCGTAGCCGCAGGCGTCCAGAAGGATGACGGACTCTCTCGTTCCTCTGCTGAGCCCGCCCAGGGAACCGCGGGTTCCCATGCTCCTGATGTAGACTCCGGGATCCCCCGTATGGCGCTGCATCCGAATCCGGTCGGCGAGAATGGCACCGCCGGAAAAAGGACTTGAAGGGTCGACCGCTATGACGCCTACTTTTTTTTCTTTTCGCCTGAAGTGTTCAATCACCTTGTCCGTGAGAGTGCTCTTTCCGGCGCCCGGGCTTCCGGTGATCCCGAGGACAATCGCATTGCCGGTCATGGAATAGATTCGCTTCAGCAGGGCGTCCTTTACCGGATTATCATTCTCTATAAGGCTGATGATCCTGGCGATGGACCGTATATCCCCATGAAACGCCTTTTCAAGCAAACTTTCCACGGCAGGCTGCTACTCTTTCGCTCTCTTTTTCGCGACAGCCTCTTCGAGCCACTCCACACAAGCGGATGTAGGCGTTCCGGGGCCGAAGATAGCGCCCGCTCCCGCTTCAAGAAGCCCCGGAATATCGTTTTCCGGAATCACGCCTCCTCCGAAAACAATGACATCCTCGGCGTTCTTCTCTCTCAGCATGTCGATGATCTTGGTGAAGTAGAACGTATGGGCGCCGGACAGGATACTGATTCCTACAGCGTCGGCGTCCTCCTGCATCACGGTCTCCACGATCTGATCCGGTGTCTGTCGGAGACCTGTATAGATGACCTCCATCCCGGCGTCACGGAGTGCGCGCGCCACAACCTTTGCGCCTCTGTCATGACCGTCGAGTCCTGGTTTTGCAACGACAACCCGAATTTTTCTTTCGTCCACGGAAAATCCCTCCATTTGATAGTCCTGATGTAAAAATTCAAGCGGTATCCCGCATGGATTACTACAAGACGATATTTTCAGTATACTCTCCGAAGACTCCTCGGAGAACGCCGCAGATTTCGCCTTCAGTCGCATACGCCCGGACCGCATCGATAATGACCGGCATGAGATTCTGCGAATCGTCCGAAGCCGCGGAGCGGATGCTCTCCAGGGCGTTGGAGACGGCCAAGTTGTCGCGGGATTCCTTGAGTTCGTGCAGCTTTTTGATCTGACGCTCTCCAACGGATGCGTCGACGGTCAGGAGTTTCATGTCCTTGTTTTTCTCTTCGACCTGGAACTTGTTGACTCCGACGACAACAGCATCCTTTGACTCTACGGCGCGCTGGAACTCGTATGCGGAATCCTGAATGTGCTTCTGGACGTACCCTTTCTCAATAGCGGTCAGCATCCCGCCCATTTCGTCTATCTGGTGAATGTACTCGAAAGCCTTCTCTTCGATCTCGTTGGTGAGGCTTTCAACCGCATAGCTCCCCGCGAGCGGATCAACCGTGTTCGTCACTCCCGACTCATGGGCTATGATCTGCTGGGTTCTGAGGGCTATTCCGACGCTCTTTTCGCTCGGAAGGGCGAGCGCCTCGTCCATGCTGTTCGTGTGAAGAGACTGCGTGCCGCCAAGAACAGCCGCAAGAGCCTGCATGGTAACGCGTACTATGTTGTTCTCCGGCTGCTGCGCGGTCAGCGTACTGCCTCCGGTCTGGGTATGGAAGCGCAGCATCTGTGCCTTCGGATTCGTGACGCCGAAACGCTCCTTCATGATTTTCGCCCACATCCGGCGTGCCGCGCGGAATTTCGCGACCTCTTCAAGAAAATCATTGTGCGCGTTGAAGAAGAAGGAAAGTCTTTCTCCGAACACGTTGGGATCGAGTCCTTTCGTTCGCGCCGCTTCCACGTATGCGATGCCGTCGGCGAGGGTGAACGCCACTTCCTGCGCTGCGGTGCTTCCCGCCTCGCGGATATGGTAGCCGGAAATGGAGATTGTGTTCCACTTGGGCACGTTCTGGCTGCAGAACTCGAAAATATCCGTGATCAGGCGCATGGAGGGCTTCGGAGGGAAGATGTACGTTCCTCTAGCGATATACTCCTTCAAAATATCGTTCTGGATGGTTCCGGAAAGAGCATCCATCGGAACTCCCTGTTTCTCGCCAACGCATATGTACATGGCGAGAAGGACGCTTGCAGGAGCGTTGATCGTCATCGAGGTGGAGACCTTGTCGAGAGGAATCTGGTTGAAAAGAATCTCCATATCCTGCAGACTGTCGATAGCCACTCCGACCTTGCCGCACTCTCCCTGGGCCATGGGGTCGTCGGAGTCATACCCTATCTGTGTCGGAAGGTCGAACGCGACGGAGAGTCCGGTCGTTCCCGAGGCAAGAAGATAACGGTAGCGTTCGTTCGATTCTTCGGCGGAAGCGAAACCGGCGTACTGCCGCATTGTCCAGAACCTTCCCCTGTACATGGTCGACTGGACGCCCCGCGTAAAAGGGTATTCTCCGGGAAAGCCGATCTCTTTTGTAAAATCGGTTCCCTCGAGGACTTCAGGACCGTAAAGCCGTTCGAGCGGAATGCCTCCTCCCGTTGTGAAAGCTTCTTTCCGTTCTTTGTTTTTTTGAAGAGTCTTCATGACTCCGGCTTCGAAACGGGCTTTTGCTTCTGCGTAGTCCTTGTTCATGCTCAACCTCTCCTCCTTAAAAATAAAATTCATACATTTGGAATTTTCACAAAAGATCGGGCCATAGAGGAACCCAGTCCCTTGTCGGCACGACACCGATATCCAGATACACTGATAGTGTCGATCTGCTTGGAAAGCCGGAAGAAGTTTCGTCTGCCGGAAGAACAATCCGGATTTTACCCCTGGAATACGAAGGTAAAGAACTCCATACCGCATTCGGGGTAAAAACCCTGTCTCCCGACGTCAACGCGGCGCCCCGGAGAAGCTCCAGAGAAGGGATCGCATCCGCATGGACAAACATTCGAACCTTATTTTGCAGGCAAAACGATGTAAGTTGCACGAGCTCTTCAAAAGAGAACGGTGTACTCGCCGCAATTACAACGTTCGCCAGAGCGCCCTTTCTCATATGCCACGCATTGACAAGAGATGCCACAACCTCTCCTCCCGATGCGGCAGAAATAACGCTTTCCCTGTTTTTCGCTGAATGCTCTTCCGGCGGTTTGAAAGAGACCGTTGCCGGGCGGTCCTCCGGAAGAGAAGGAAGATATGCGCCGCCGAGCAGGCGTTCGTTCCATATAGAAGCGACAACGGGGCTGTTGAGCGACATATACGTCATAAAAGGCCCGGAGAGTGTCGCCTGGAGAAGAAAGCTCTCCCTTCCCGCTTCCCGGGTGATGGACGGTGAAAAGAGCGACAGCATCGCAAGGGCGTCATCTAGAGGCGCCGGAAACATCTCCCAGAGACGGGAACCCGCGATATCCAGGCAGTAGATCCGATCGTGCGCCGCATAGAGGCTCCATCCATTCGGAGCTTCGGCGAGCACCGTCTCCGGTTCGAGAAAAACACCTCCGGAGAATGAAATCCGGGCCCTTGAAACGCTTCCGGGCTCATGGAGAATAAAAAGGTCGCCGAGAGAAGACCAGGCAAGGTCTCGGGGAGCATCGGCATCCAGTGAGAAATTAAGGTTCTCGTCCTGTAATGACTGGACATACACCCGGTCGTTGTTCCTGTCGGCCGCCGCGATCCATCCCCCGTACACTGCAAGAGCCACCGGCTCGAAAAGATTTTCAGCTTCCGGAAACTTGATTTCTCCGGCAAAAAGCAGATCGGGAAGGGAAAAAAGCGAGACTTTCCTCGAGACGGCACTGGAAACCGCCATAAGGGCGCGCGTAATCAAAGCGGCATCCGAAGGAATTTCAGACAGGCCTCCAATGCGGGTCGGAATTCGTTCTCCTTCCGGAAGATGAAAGACGTCTCCTTTCTCCGAAAGAATATAAAATCCTTTATCGCCTGTTGGGAGCGCGACAACCGGCGCTTCCACTTCCACAAACTGAAAAATGGTTTCACCCGGAAGGCGAAATCCCACCTTGTCTCCCAGGGTATCAGAGATAAAAACACCGTCGGCATAGGCCGAAGCCTTGCCGAGTCCCTTGATCCCGAGAGTCTGGAAAAGCCCCAGTGAAAAAGAGCTCTTGATATCCTTCAATGAGGAGGATATCCGTGATTGCAAAGGGGCGCCCGACAAAAAGTTCCTTATAAAGAGATCCTCGTCCCGGTATCGCTCAAGAATTCTTGGAGCAGCGCTGTCACGGGGCCGCACTTCGAGATAGTACCGAATCGACTTGACGGCCTCCGCGCTGCGGCCGAGGCGGTGCAGCACGAGCCCACGCATAAGGTAGTAGTCAACGAGGTATGTATTCAGTTTCAAAGCACTGTCCAGGCTTGTCAGAGCAGAGGCGTAGTCTCTTTCCAGGAAACTGTTGTACGCCATCGCAAAAAACCTCTCCGACTCCTCCCGGTCTGCAGGAGGCAGAACGGATGCCGCTGCCGCCGCACAAAAAGAGAGGATGCAAAAAGAGAGGATCAGTCTTGTTGGTTTTTTCCAACACGGAAGCAAAAACCTCATCATTATCGCCGTCCAATACAACGCGTCATTGCTAAAAGTGCTTGGAAATAATGTCGATTCCCGCAAAAGAGTAAAATGCAAGGACGATGGAGCCCGCAAAAAGAAACCCGAGGAGCATCCGGAGATAAAGAACCCAGAGTTCGCCCCCGGGAAGGGAGCCGTTTTGAATTCTTACGACAATCCTGGCGATGAAGAGGGAAGCGAGAAACATTCCAAGAGCAATGAGAGCTTGAATATTTACAATAGGCATGGCATTCTCCACTTTCCATGAGAATTTTTTAAATCTGAATTAGGATACCCCATAAAAAACCATTATGCCACGCAAAAAAAACTTTTCTTCCTTTCTTCGAAAAGAAAAAAAAGAAAAAAACTCCTGCGGGATACAAAAAAATACTCCGGAACATACATCCGGAGTATTACTATAACACGCTTTCCTGTAAAAAGGGACCTTCAAGAGGATGCTTCCAGTTCTTCCAAGTCCTGTCCGTCCTCCAGGTGGATCTGTTTCAGTACCGAAACGGCAACTTCCAACGCCCTCTTTCCGTCCGTTATGCCGACAAGAGGTTGCTTCCCTTCCCGGACGCACGTCACGAAATGCTGCAGTTCGAGTTTCAGAGGCTCGCTTTTCGGAAAGACAGGGTGCTCGATCACTTCGACGAGGCTGTTGTTGTTCTGGCGGACACATCTGTTGATCGAGACATCCTGGGTTTCGTAATCAATGGTGACGTAGCGTTCGGGTTCCATGATCTCAAGCTGCCGCAATCTTCGTTCCGAGACCCGGCTGACAAGGATATGGGCCATGGATCCGTTTGCGAACGAAATCTGCGCCGAAGCGATGTCCTCGTGATCTGATCGTATGCAGCGGCCTGTCGCCGATATGTTGACAATATCGGAGCGGACAAGGGAGAGGATGATGTCGATGTCGTGAATCATGAGGTCAAGAACCACCCCGACATCGCTGATTCTCGGCGAGTAGGGTCCGAGTCTGCGCGACTGAAGAAAGAGCGGCTGATGAATTATTTTCGAGATGTACTGAACCGCGCTGTTGAAGCGTTCTATATGGCCTACCTGGAGCACGAGGTCTGATTCGGCTGCGATCTTCAGAAGCTGTTCCGCTTCGTTTACGGTGGTGGTGACGGGCTTTTCGATAAGGACATGAATACCGTTCATCAATGCCTTCTGTGCTATTTCAAAATGCATGCTGGTCGGAACGACCACACTGACTGCCTCGGGGGCCGCCCGCTCGATGAACTCGTCGATTTCGGTAAACCAGGGAACACCGAGGTTCTCTCCTATCGCCGCCGCCCTGCTTTCATTATGGTCCACCACGCCTACAAGGTGTGCGCCGAGCAGCTCCGTGTACACTCTCGCATGGTGCTGGCCCAAATGACCAACCCCTATGACGCCTACTCGTTTTAAGTCCATTGACTCTTCAACTCCTTCATTGACGTAGGACCATGCTGTACTCTTCTTTATTCTCCCAAAGAACGTTCCGAAAGTGGCATTCTTATTCCGTCAAAAAAGCCAAAAGAAAAAGTCTGTTTTCACGATCGCCGTTCCTGTAGGAGTAAAAAAGATCGTTCCTCTCGAATGTGCACAGTGAAACCCGGCTGATATTCCCCGGGGGAAGCCCCGTTGCGAGGAGTTGATTCAGGATCTGGGCTCCGATGTCGAAAAAAATCTCGTCTCCTCGTTCCTCCCTGCAATCGGGTGCGAAAATATTCATTCCTTTTTGAGTCCAAGGATCTTCTTTTTTCCTATTATAATGTTTTCTTCCGATTCCAGGTCCTATCCAGGCGAATGTATGCAAAGGAGAACGTCCCGGGAGCGAAAAAAGATCATTGCAGGCAAATCCTGCAATGTTTTCGAGCGCTCCCTTATACCCTGAGTGCAGAATGGCGATCCACGGAGAGGGTATCAGGGAAGCGAGGATGACGGGAAAGCAGTCGGCAAAACGCAGAGAGCCCTCGATTCCGGAATCTTCGAGGAGAACGCCGTCGCCCCTCGGACGAAGGGGAAGAGCGTGAGACGTTTCAGCGGAAACGATACGGGTACCGTGAACCTGCTGCGGAGCAACAAGGGGCCCGCGACGAGGAATGAATTCTTCCGCGAGTTTGCGGGCCGCTCCGGGAGAACCGAGCGCCCGGTCCATGGCAGGGCCGCGAAGGAAGAGCCGAATGAAAAAAGGCGACCGGGCTCCGGGATATATGTACCGGAGGTTCGGAAACTTTCCCTTTTCTTCAAGCGCACATCTTTCAAGCATACTATGAGTCATTATCTTCTCTCTCTCCTGTTTGAAGAGCAAGGTGTTTTCTCACGTACCCGACTAGATAGAGGCTGCCGCAGCATAGAACGACTTCTTCCGAGGAAGAGGCGATCCTGATAGCCTCCAGGGGATCATCGCAGGAAACGATCTCCTCGGGTCGCCATCCTATTGTTTTAGCGGTATCCGAAAGCAGTTCGGGGGATGCCGAACGACTGTTGTCCGGAACCGACGTACAATAGAGCTTTGAACAGACTCTTCGAAGAAGCGAAATGCATTCGGTGAACGCTTTGTCTTTCATGCATCCGTACACGACGCCGATCCTGCGTTCTCCATAGAGAAGGGAGAGCGTTTCCACGAGCTTCTCCACACCGTCAGGATTATGCCCTCCGTCAAGGATCAGAACGGGATTTTCGTGTATTATCTCGAACCTCCCCGGCCAGCGGGCCAAGGAAATCCCTTTTTGTATAGTTTCCGTCGTCACCCGGGGGAATACCGGAGCAAGAAGCAAGGCTCCCGCTATGGCGAGACTGCTGTTTTCGACCTGGTGCACACCCTGAAGAGCCGAATGAACGGCAATATTTTGCTTTCGCGGTTCTTTATCTGAAAAAACGGCCGCAGGCTCCAGTGCTGTACGGCAGGAATATGAGAGTCCGTTCGGAAGCAGCTGAATTTCATCGGCCAGGCACACTTCCGACGATACGTACGGAAACGCGCCGTAAGAAAGGGCCGTTTCACGGAAAAGCGGAAGCAGTTTCGAGGGCGTACCGGAAAAAACCGCAGGAACGTTTTTTCTCATAACGGCGAACTTCTCCGATGCGATTTGTTCGAGGCTGTTTCCAAGAAATTCCATGTGATCCATCGATATGGACGTGATAAGCGTAAGCACAACGTTGCCGAGCAGGTTCGTCGCATCGAGGCGTCCTCCGAGGCCCGCCTCGACGACTGCGACATCCACCTTTCTGCTTTGGCAGAGAAGAAAGGCGACAGCGGTGACGATTTCGAAAAATGTAGGCGGATCCTGTACGAGCCGGGGATCTGCTTTCAGAGCTTCTTCGACTTCCCTCGCGCAGCGCGACCACTCATCGAGCGGAAGATGAGCTCCGTTCACCTGGAGGCGTTCCGCCGGAGATTCGAGATGAGGACTTGTATACAACGCCGTTGAATAGCCCGACTCCCTGAGAATTCTCTCCGTAAAAGCGGCGGTCGATCCCTTTCCGTTCGTTCCGACGATATGAATCGACGGAAAAACGGTTTCCGGACAGCCGAGCCTCTTGAGGAGAGTTGCAATTCTTTCGAGACCCGGCCTTATTCCCGGGCTGGCGAGACGCGAAAAAAAATCCTCCAGCTCTTCGAAGGTCGAAAAAGGCGTCGTCATTACCGTCAGGATCGTTTCAGACTCTCGATGTTTTCGTGAATCCGGCGAAGACGGGCCTCGTTTTCCGTGAGACGCGCCTGCTCCTTCTCCACGACTTCAGCGGGAGCACGCCGGATAAAATCTTCTTTGCCAAGTTTGATTCTGCTTGCATCGATACTCTTCGTCACACCGGCTATCTCTTCCGATAGGCGGTTGATCTCAGCCGCAATATCGAGAATATCGCCGACGACAAGGCTCGCTTCTCCGTCCCCTATCTGCGAGGAGATAGCTCCGGAGGGCTTGTCCGCTTCCGCAGAAAGAATTTCGATGGTCCGTATCTTCGTCAGCCCTTCCATCAGAGAACCCGTTTCGGCGAGAAGAGAAGCGAGCAAGCTCTCCTTCGGGCACTGCACCACCGCCCGATTGACGAAAGCCTGCGGCGTTACCCTCGCTTCCGCACGGAGATTTCGAAGAGCACGGACGACCTCCTGGAAAAGAGCCATTTTTTCCATCGATTCGGGAAAGAAGAAAGCCCCGTCTCCGGCCGGCCACGCGCTCTTCTCGATGAATTCCGTTTCGCTTTCCCGTCCGGATGCCCCGGCGAATCCGAAAACATCCCACAACTCCTCCGTGACGAAAGGTATGAACGGATGGAGAAGAAGGAGGACATCCCGAAAAACCGACGCGACAACAAGCTGCGTCGCCATCTTGCGTTCAGGCCCCTCTTCTCCCCTCAGCGCAGGCTTGGAAAGTTCGAGATACCAGTCGCACAGGTCGCCCCAGACAAAATCATAGAGCATCCTGGCAGCCTCCCCGATACCGAACGCATCGAGAAGCCTCGTCGTCTCTTCGGCTACACGGAGAGTCCGTGTGAGTATCCAGCGATCATGGAGAGCAAGCTTCGAATCTTCAGAGAGCACGGCTCTTTTCGGGAGATCTCCCAGGTTCATCAGGGCAAAGCGCGAGGCGTTCCAGATCTTGTTCATGAAAAGCCTGTACGTTTCGATTTTACCGGTGCTCAGGAGAATATCACGCCCCTGGACGGTAAGCGCCGCCAGGGTCATCCGGAGAGCATCGGCCCCGTACTTTTCGATCATGTCGAGAGGATCGATGACGTTGCCGCTCGACTTGCTCATCTTCTGCCCCTTCTCGTCCCGGATGAGCGCATGAATATATACGTCGTGGAACGGAATCTCGTCCATGAACTCGATTCCCATCATGATCATCCGGGCAACCCAGAAAAAAATGATATCGAAACCGGTCACCATGAGAGATGTCGGATAGAAGTATTCAAGATCTTCCGTTTTTTCCGGCCAGCCGAGAGTGGAAAAGGGCCAAAGAGCGCTGCTGAACCATGTATCCAGGACATCATCGTCCTGAAGTATCTTCGAGCTTCCGCACTGTTCACAGGCGCTCGGATCGTCCTCCGAGACGGTAATATGACCGCACGCCTCGCACGTCCACGCCGGAATGCGATGCCCCCACCAGAGCTGGCGGGAGATGCACCAGTCGCGAATATTTTCCATCCACTGGAAATAAACCTTCTCCCATTGATCGGGAGTCCACTTGATTTTGCCGTCCTGCACCGCCTTCACACCGGCTTCGGCGAGAGGCTTCGCCCTGACGAACCACTGCTCCGAAAGATAGGGTTCGACGGTTGTCCGACAACGGTAGCAGTGCCCGACGGAATGCTCGATATCCGTGACTTTTTCGATGTTTCCGGAAGCCTTCAGATCGGCAACCGCCTTCTTGCGGGCTTCGTCTATGGTCAGTCCCTCGTATCCGGGAGCCAGGGAGTTCATAATGCCGTTTTCGTCGATCACCTGTACCTGCTCCAGATGGTGTCGCTGCCCTACAAGAAAGTCGTTGGGGTCGTGCGCCGGAGTGATCTTGACGCACCCGGTGCCGAACTCGGGATCAACCATGATGTCTTCGATGACGGGAATCTCCCGTCCTCCGAGAGGAACGCGGACTTTTCTGCCGACAAGGGCGCCCTTTTCCGACCGCGGATGCACGGCGATAGCCACATCGCCCCAGATCGTCTCCGGACGTGTCGTGGCGACTACAACGTCGCCTTCCCCGTCGACGAACGGGTAGCGGACGTAATAGAGACGGCCGCCCCGCTCCTCGTGCTCGACCTCGATGTCGGAAAGCGCCGTGTGGCAGCGGGAACACCAGTTGATGATGTACTTCCCCTTGTAGATAAGGCCTTTTTTGTAGAGCTGCACGAAGACGGATCGGACGGCTCTCGAAAGCCCGTCGTCCAGGGTGAAGCGTTCACGGTCCCAGTCACAGGAGTTTCCGAGTTTTTTCATCTGGCTTATGATCCGGTTTCCGAACTCCTCTTTCCACTCCCAGACTCTCCCGATAAATTCATCTCTTCCCAAGTCGTGCCTGGATTTGCCCTCGGATGCAATGCGTCGTTCCACCACGTTCTGGGTAGCGATACCGGCGTGATCGGTGCCGGGAAGCCAAAGAACGTTATACCCCCTCATGCGCTTGAAACGGCAGAGGATATCCTGAAAAGTATGGTTGAAGGCATGTCCCATGTGAAGCGATCCGGTTACATTGGGAGGAGGGATCACGATGGAAAACGCGTCTTTGTCCTTGTCGGCGGACGCTTTGAAAAGTCCGGAATCAACCCATCGCGCATACCATTTATCTTCGATAGGTTCAGGGTCGTACGTTTTCGCCATAGTCTCCACGATATCTGCCATGCTGAATTTCCCTCCGTTGCCTTATAGTTTGACTTCGTTCACTTTCCCGCCGGAAGTATCCGGCTTCCGCCGTCCGCAGGAAGAGCATTCTCCGGCATCCCGGCGAGATGCATCTCGATGAAATTCCTGAGTTCCTCGATGCCCGTCCCCTTCTCGGCGGAGGTCACAAGAGGAACATCGAGCGATTTCAAGCCGTCGCGGATAAATTGATCCCGGAAGGCTTTATGTTTGCTCTTTGCTATTTTATCCCCTTTTGTAAAAACGACAAAAACAGGAAGTCCCCTGTCGAAAAGCCACTCTTGAAGCGAGGCGTCGTTTTCCAGAAGACCGTGCCTGAAATCGACCAAGTGAAGAACGAGCGACAGGCTCCTTCTCCCGGAGACATAGCTCTCGATCAGACGCGCCCACTTGTTCCGCTCGTCTTTGCTTCTGGAGGCATACCCGTAACCGGGGAGGTCGACAAGGCGGAACGGCTCGGGTTCCCGTTCGACGAGAAAAAAGTTGATGCTTCTCGTCTTTCCGGGGGTCCCTCCCACGTGAGCCAGGCGAGCTCCCAGGAGGGCGTTGATGAGCGTGGATTTTCCCACATTCGAACGTCCGGCGACCGCTATCTCCGCATATGACTGGGAAGGGAACTGGTCTTTTTTGAACGCTGTATTTTCGACCGACGCCTTCCACCGTGCCGACATCACCCCGGCGTCCTTTCAAGTGTGTACTCGAACACATCCGCAATCCTGTCGACATAGCGGAAAGAGAGCCCTTCCCTTGACCACTCGGGGATCTCCTCCACGTCGGGCTTGTTGGCAAGGGGAAGGACGATATTCGTGATTCCCTGCCGCTTTGCTGCCAGGATCTTGTCGCGGATTCCTCCGACCGGAAGAACCTTGCCCTGGAGAGAAATCTCCCCCGTCATCGCGATGTTCGGAAGAACGGAACTTCTGCGGACCGCCGAAAGAATGGCGACCGCCATGGTAATTCCCGCCGAAGGACCGTCCTTCGGAATGGCTCCTTCGGGGACGTGAAGATGCACATCGATGCTCTTCCAGTCCACCATACCGATGTCGAAGGCGTCAGCATTCGCCCGGAGGAAGCCTATCGCCGTCTGCGCCGATTCCTGCATGATCGAGCCGAGATTTCCCGTGAGCGTCACCTCGCCCTTTCCCTTCATCGTAACTGCTTCGATAACGAGGACATCGCCGCCCGTCTCCGTCCACGCGAGTCCGACCACGGTTCCTTTTTCCTTCGTCTTCGGAAGACGGGGATCATAGAGACGGGGAGGACCGAGATATTCCTTCAAGAGTTTCGGGCCGATTGAAACAGGATCGTCCGCGCTCTTCTCGTCTTCGACGATTCGCCGCGCCACCTTCCTGCAGATCGTGGAAAGTTCCCGTTCGAGGCCGCGGACTCCCGCTTCGCGGGTGTATTCGCCGATGATGCGCTCAAGGCCGCTCTGTGTAATTTTCAGCTGCTTCGAAGAAAGGCCGTGCTCTTCAAGGATTCTCGGAAACAGGTGGTGTTTCGCGATCTTGATCTTCTCCTGCCAGACATAACCGGGAATTTTGATGACTTCCATCCTGTCGAGCAGCGGCCGCGGAATCGAGTGCGTGACGTTGGCCGTGGTGATGAAGATGACATCGCTCAGATCGAACGGAACTTCCAGAAAGTGATCGGTGAACGCCTCGTTCTGTTCGGGATCGAGCACCTCAAGAAGGGCGGCCGCAGGATCGCCGCGAAAATCCAGCCCCAGTTTGTCGATTTCGTCCATCAGCAGGACGGGGTTTCGAGCGCCCGCCTGGCGGATTTTCTGTATGATGCGTCCCGGCATCGCGCCGACGTATGTTCTCCTGTGCCCGCGAATCTCCGCCTCGTCCCGCATGCCTCCGAGAGACATGTTGACGAACTTGCGCTCCAGAGCCCTCGCGATGGATTTTCCAAGAGATGTCTTTCCGACGCCCGGAGGCCCGACGAAGCAGAGGACCTGCCCCTTCATCTTGTCAAGCGCAAGCTGGCGCACCGCAAGAAACTCCAGGATGCGCTCCTTAACTTTTTCAAGGCCGTAATGGTCATCGTCCAGGACCTTCTGCGCCCGTTTGATTTCAAGATTGTCCGGAGTCATCGTGTTCCACGGAAGCGTCACAAGCCAGTCGATATATGTCCGGACGACAGTGGCTTCCGCTGACATGAGGGGCATTTTGGACAGGCGGTCCAGCTCGTGAAGCGCCTTGTTCAAAGAGGATTCCGGCAGATTCGCCTCTTCTATCCTGCTCCGGAGCTCATCGATCTCCGATGGCTTTTCCCCCTGCCCGAGCTCGTCCTGGATAATCTTGAGCTGCTCCCGCAGATAGTATTCCTTGTGCCCTCTCTCGACCTCCTGGCGGACCTTGTCCTGAATGGAATGCTCGAGCTGCAGGATATCGATCTCTTCAAGGAGCACCTTGAGGAGGAATTTCAGGCTCTTCTCGATATCCACAATCTCCAGAAGCTTCTGCTTCTTGTCCACCTTCAGCGAAAGGTGGGATCCCACCAGGTCCGATATCTGCCTCGGGTCCTCGACGTTCATCACCGAGATGAGGACCTCTCCGGGAATACGGGGGTGAAGCGTCACATACTTCTCGAACTGTTCCAGGACGCTTCTCTTGAGGGCTTCCAGGTTCATGGACGAGTGCTCGTCCCAGGGCAGTGAAAGCACCTCGGCTTCCAGCGACTCCTTCCCCTTTTTGTACGAGATCGCACGCACGCGCTCCAAACCTTCGATGAGGACCTTCGTCGTGCCGTCCGGTATTCTGACCATCTGGAGAATGCTGCACACCGTGCCCACGGAGTAGAGATCTTCAATCCGGGGATCGTCCACCTGCATATCTTTCTGCGCCACGACAAGGATATTCCGGTCCTGCAGCATGGCCATCTCGATCGCCTTCAGGGACCTTGGTCGACCGACGAACAGGGGAGCGATTATTCCGGGAAAAACAACAATATCCCGAACAGGAAGGACAAAACAGGAGCGCGGGGACGGGTCATCCGGCAGAGGTCTGTCGAAAGCGTCACTCTCCCGGAAACCATTGACCGGCGCTTTGTTTTCTCTCTTCATGATATCAGGCGACCTCCTCCGAATTTCGTGCTTCTTCGACGGGAGGAGCAATCCCCTCGACTGAATCCTTCGTAATGATGACCTTGCCCACTTCCTTCCCTCGCGAAGGAATTTCGTACATCAGGTCCATCATCAGGTTTTCCAGAATAGACCGGAGCCCCCTGGCCCCGGTATTCTTTTCACCTGCTCTGGCGGCGACGCTCCGGATCGCGTCGTCCGTGAATTCGAGGACGACATCCTCCATGGCGAACGTCTTCTGGTACTGTCGTATGAGGGCGTTTTTCGGCTCCACAAGAATCCGGACGAGCGAATCTGTATCAAGCTCCTCCAAAGGAACGAGCACCGGAAGACGCCCCACGAGTTCGGGAATGAATCCGTATGCCATGAGGTCTTCGGGCTGGATCTGCTGCATGACATCGAAACGGCGGGCATCGTGTTTACCCATTATCTCGCCGCCGAACCCGATGATTTTCTTGTTCACCCTGCGCCCGATAATATCCTCGACGCCGTCGAACGCACCGCCGCAGATAAAGAGGATGTTGGACGTTTCTATCTGAATGAAGTCCTGGTAAGGGTGCTTTCTTCCCCCCTTCGGAGGAACGTTCGATAGGGTCCCTTCCAGGATCTTGAGAAGAGCCTGCTGAACTCCCTCACCCGACACATCCCTTGTTATGGAGGCCGATTCGGACTTTCTCGTAATCTTGTCGATCTCGTCGATGTAGATGATACCCCTCTGAGCGGCCTTGACGTCATAATCGGCAGCCTGAAGCAGCTTCACCAGGATGTTTTCCACATCTTCACCGACGTATCCGGCTTCCGTGAGCGTGGTGGCGTCCGCCATGGCGAACGGAACATTCAGCTTCCGCGCAAGAGACTGCGCGAGGAGCGTCTTGCCGCATCCCGTAGGACCAAGAAGCAGGACGTTGCTCTTCTGAAGCTCGACATCGCTTTCCTTCGCCAGGTTGTTGCTGATCCGCTTGAAATGGTTGTACACAGCGACGGAGACGGTCTTTTTCGCCAGCTCCTGGCCGATAACATACTGGTCAAGGTACGTCTTTATCTCCCGCGGCTTCGGAACCTCGCTGAGAGGAAACTCAGGCTCCGATTTGTCGACCGCATCTCCGGCTTCTTCGACCAGTATCATATTGCACAGATGAATACATTCGTCGCAGATATAAACCCCCGGGCCCGCGATAAGCTTCTGGACTTCGTCCTGCCCCTTCCCGCAGAAGGAACAACGTCCGTTCTGGGTGGTTTTCCCGCCGTTTCTGCCGCCTCTTCCTCTATCGTCGAATCTGAACATTCAAAAAACCTCCCTGATTCTTTTCCCCGGGATACAGCAACAAGGGAGCGCCTGGAGGAAAACTAAGCAGGGCTCCCTTGTTGAAGATACTATCCCCGCTTCGCGAGAGCGCGACGCCGGCACGACGATCCGCGGGCTTTATCGAAACGATGGCCCGGCAGAAACAAACCGGACGATGCATGCCGCCGCTACAGACAAGCTGAAAGGAGAGAACCTTCCAATCGAGCGGAATGGTATAAAAGGAAATCAAGAACCCCGCACCACTCATATGTCTGAATGTGCCGCCCAAACCTGTGTTGCGGCGGCATCGAAGTCTATCTCGAATGGATGACTTTGTCGACGATGCCGTATTCGACAGCCTCTTCCGGAGACATGTAATAATCTCTCTCGGTATCCGCCCGTATCTTTTTTTTGGACTGTCCCGTGTGCTTGACAAGTATATCATTCAGCCTCTCTCGAAGCTTCAGTATTTCCCGTGCGTGAATTTCAACCTCGGTAGCCTGCCCCTGTACGCCGCCAAGCGGTTGATGGATCATGATCCTGGCATTCGGCAGGGCAAAACGTTTCCCCGCAGTCCCTCCCGCAAGCAGAAGAGCCGCCATGCTCGCCGCGTGGCCGATGCAGATCGTCGAAACGGGGCATTTGATGTACTGCATCGTATCGTATATCGCCAGCCCCGAGGAGACGTACCCTCCGGGGCTGTTGATGTAAAGATGGATGTCTTTCTCCGGATCTTCGCTCTCGAGAAAAAGGAGCTGAGCCACGACGATGTTTCCGGTATGCTCGTCAACAGCCTCTCCAAGGAAGATAATCCGGTCCTTGAGGAGCCGGCTGTATATATCGTAGGTCCTTTCGCCCCGTCCGGTCTGTTCCACAACATAAGGGATCAACAAGGTGGACACCTCCCTGCCTTATTCGGCGGTTTCCGTTTCGGCTTCCTTTTCGGTCCCCGCCGCCGGTTTCTCCGCGGGTTCCGTATCGATCACCTGAATTGCGTTCATAATCGCTTTCACGGTCTTTTTGTACTTGATCCTGTTCGCCGTCTCCAAGACCCTCTTCTCATCCTTGAAGAGCCCCTCCACAAGGCGCTGGACATCGATATTGTAAGAAGCGGCAAGGGTCTGCATTTCGGTCTCGAAGTCCTCTTTCTCGACGGTGATAGCCATTTCATCCGCCACCTTGTCGAGCACAAGAGTACGGCGGACGATTTCCTCGGCCTGCTTTCTCAAGGAATTCTCGTACTCTTCCTTCGTCGTCGAGGCTTCCGCCAGCATCTCCTCTACCGACATGTTCCTGTTCTTTTGAATATTCTCCTCGTCCTCTTTCTTCATCGCTGCAATCTGGCGGGAGATCAGGGTCTCGGGAAGCGAAAGCGCTGAAAGCTCCGAAACTTTGGCAAGGGCGTCGAACTCGGCTTTCGACTGGTTATCGGAGCGAATTTTCTCAAGGATTCTCGATTTGATCTCCTCAAAGAACGCCTCTTCAGTTTCACACTCTTTCTGCAGGACTTTCTTGAAAAACTCCGGATTCAGCTCGGGAAGAATCTTCTCCTTGATCTCCTTTACCGTCAGTTCGTACCGGATCGTCCTGCCTGCGACCTTCTTATCCTGGTAGTCCTCTTCGACCTGTATATCGACGCTCGCACTTTCTCCGATGTTCTTTCCGAGAATCGCGGCCCGAATTTCCGAGCGTACCGACGGCTGCTCGAGGTCGAGAGGCGCGGTGTCCGGTCCGTGACGCTCCTCCTTGCCCTCTCCGGAGAGGACGACTGTATAGTATTCAACGTCGACGACGTTATGTTCTGCTGCGGGGCGATCTTCGACGGGGGAAAGAGTAGAATTCTGGACCCGTATCTCTTTCACGGTTTCCGCCACCGTCTCGTCCGAAACAACGGCAACCGGCCGTTCAACGGAAATGGCCTGAAATTCCGGAAGTGTCACTTCCGGAGTCACCTCGAAAGAGAGCCTGACATCGACAGGGCTCCCCTCCTCCATTTTCTCTATTTTCACGTGGGGTTCATCGATGAGATCGAGGTCGTAATCCTTGACGATCTCCTGGATCGCATCGGGAAGCATGTCTTCGATCGCCTCCGCATAGAGAGCATCTCTGCCGAATTTCATCTCCAAAACCTTGCGGGGGACATGCCCCTTTCGGAAACCGGGGACGTTGATCTTGGAAGAGAGGTCTTTTATCGCTTTCTCGACTCCCTTTGCGAACTCCTCTGTCTCGAACTCAAGCTTGATGGAGACGACATTGTTCTCCTGGGAAAGAATCTCGGATCTCATACAATCGCAACCCCTTTCAGTACAAAGCGTACTGTTGTAATTTCTTTATTATGTATCTCATTCCTGAAGGAAGAGAAAATATGCGGAAGGTATTGTACACGGAACAACGAAAGAATGCAAAGGAGATGTTCCTGTTTTTGTCGAATTCAATATGCTTCTGTCGAAAACAAAAACAAGAAAAAGGCAGCGGAAAACCGCTGCCTTGGAAACACCGATATGATGAATTTTGTTAGATCTTCACAACGTCGGCAGCCTGATCTCCCTTGGAGCCCTGAGTGATACGGAAGGAAATCCGCTGACCCTCATCGAGAGTCTTGAACCCGTCTCCCTGGATAGCGCTATAATGGACGAAAACGTCCTTGCCATCATCGCAGGTTACGAATCCATAACCCTTCGTCGCGTTGAACCATTTCACTGTGCCTTGAGTTGTCAAATTTGTTCCTCCTAAGCTTGGTTGCTTTTTGCTGACGGCGCCTGTCAACGGGGATATCATAATAAGAAAAGAAGCGCGTGTCAAGTCTTACTTTCGAGAATCTCTGTTTTTTCCGGGAAGTTCACCATCTTTTCGGCAATCCAACAGAGAAAGCAGGAATTTCCTGACTAGATTGCCCGTCACCGACTTCCGGAACGGCCCTGATTTTCTCGGAGAAATCTCGTTCGTGGCCACGGCTGCCGCCTTTCCGGGGAGCAACGGTTCAAGCCGCTTGCCCCGAAGGAAATCCTCGGTCTCCGGAAGACGGACAGGGAAAGCGGACATGCTCCCAGCCGCTATCCGTATCTCCTCGATTCGCCCGTCATCCAAGGAAGCGGCGCAGGCAACGCTGATCCGCGCAAGAGTGAGCGCCGCACGGGACCCTCTCTTGTAAAAGGCTTGCGCAAGATTGTTTTTCGGAAGCGGAAGCAGAACTCCCGAGATAATTTCGTCGTCCTGCAAGACCGTTTTGCGGTACCCGGTAAAAAATTGCTCCATGGGGACCAGGCGCTCACCGTCAGTGCTCCGTAACACGACGGAGGCATCGAGCACGAGAAGAGGAACCGGAAGGTCGGCGGCGCCCGATGCGGAGGCAAGGTTGCCTCCGAGCGTCGCCCGGTTCTGGACCGCCCAGGCGCCGCTCAGCTCGGCAGAGCGGGAAAGCGACGGAAAGAGGGCAGCGACGTCGGCGTCGTGAACAAGCCGGGTGTCCGAAGCCGTCGCTCCGATGAAGAGAGATTCCCCGCGGCGTTCGATCACCGCAAGTTCCGGAACTCTCGAGAGATCCAGGATGCGGTGATATTCTTTCTTTCCGTTCTTCAGATCCGGGAAAAAATCGGTTCCTCCCGCCAGAAAGCAGATTTCTCCACCGAACCGGTTTCGTATGCGAAGTGCGTCCTCCAGCGAAGACGGCTGAAAAAATAAT
>Ga0334889_1002377_pt1 | contig 21318 bp, 18 predicted proteins | sample GraSluR1_MG_2_FD_207222 | JGI IMG/M metagenome (GOLD analysis project Ga0334889, IMG submission 207222) | Sludge microbial communities from methane-producing bioreactor in Wageningen University, Netherlands - Granular Sludge_8_08-R1 | ecosystem: Engineered > Bioreactor > Anaerobic > Unclassified... | reverse complement strand
TTGTTGTGGAGGGGAAAAGGATAGCGAAAATATCCAATTTAACTGATGATTTGATGAAAATACTTGGTTTGCTGGGGCCGCCGTATGAAAAATATTATTTTTGATTTTCGACCTGCGGAATATGGGTTCATAATCATATCCTGAATTCAATAAATTGGATCTATGCCCGGGACTGTTCATCCATCCATTTACAGTTGAAAGCGCGATTTGTTCGGCAGTATTCCAATCATAAATTGGAATTCCATTAACTGTAGTTATTGATGAATAAAGATTGTTTAAATGGCAATTTTCTGCTATTCCTGATTGAATACTGTTGCCTACACGTTTTTGACAGATATATCCTACTCTAGCCGCTCGTTCTGTTGGGCCTTCCCCTTGGCTGTTATAATGCGAAAAGTAATTATTTTCAGCCATATCTTGACTATGTTTACGTGCAATATCGGATAATTTTGAATCTAGAATGAGAGGTTTTTGGCCCATAACTTGCCTTTGCTCGTTCACTTTATTATGAATTGACTGTTCAAGCGTTGAAATTTCAATATTAGGACGAGAAAAATTAGATTCTATGTTATCAATTATTGAAGTCTGTGTGATAATGAAACCACCAATAATGACTAGAATAATAGTAAAAATGTAAATTCCTTTGTTATTTTTATGTTTTGGGGTTTTTCTAGTTTTACGTGGTTTTTTAGGAAGGGGATCGGGGGGTGGTTGAACAGGAGGCCTCGGCGGTATAGGTGGAGGAGTAGGGGGTAATGGGGGTGGAACAGGAGGTATTATTTTCGGTACACATTTGTGATTTTCTGGCAATCTACAAATTTCACAAAATTTACCCCCACATCGCCGACAAATATATGGCAAATTTTTGATTTCTTTTCCACAATTTTCACAAAGAGTCTTGTTTTTAGATAATTTTTGAACTACTCGCGTATTACAATTATGAGCTTCGGGAAGTCTGCAATTTGGACACAATGATTTGCCGCATCTTCGGCACTTGAAAGGAAGAGAATCAAATTTTCTTCCACATTCATCGCAAATTGGAATTTAAACCCCCCCTTTTGATAATTCGTAATAGCAGGGCAAAATTCACCCTAGTAACGAAATATTTGGCGCTGTATTAAATTACTATTCCTCTTCTTTAGTTTTCTTCCATTGAAATAGCAACTAATAGTAATGGTCAACAAGGATTTGCAATTATCCGCAATAATGGCCAGGGACATTATACTGAAATTCTAATTCAACTAAATTAAAGAAAGTTTTATTTTTAGAAATCTTGAAATTCCAAACATAATGTGGGAAAAGATCCAATTTCATGAATTACCGAGTTGGCTTCAACGGAAATGGGATCGCAATAATTTCAGGATTGATAAAAAAGTTGTAAAAGTTTTTCATAGCGACCAGTACTCTTTCAAAGTTCTTCATATCCGTGATCGAAGAGGCAGAATCCATACTCAATGCTGGAAAAGATATAATCATCCGACCAAATTAAAAACAGAGAGTATTAAGCCAGTAATTATTGTTGCGGCATTATTTTTTATCGGATTTTTTCTCTATACTCAGCCAGGTTTTTTTACCAACCTAATTCCCAAAATAGACCCCGCAATTTCAACTCAAAACGTAGAATTCCCAATTGAAAATTCACAGCAGGACTATACTGGAAAGTATAAAGTGGGAAATATCGCCACAGACAATGCAGGAACTGAAGGAATGGCGATAATCAGCAATAATTTCAAAGGACAATATTACGTCAAGAAGGTATACCTGGAAGCATCTCGAAAAGGATGGTACACAATGGGTAAAACAGATGCAATATGGGCCTCTTATAGCGAAGTTGAATCACAATATCCTGTCGCTTGGAGTGGTGGAATCATGGATACTGCTCATATTCCTGACAGAGACTGGACTTCATCCGGAGATCAGACTTCAATTCAACCCCTTAACACAATATCGACTTCCACCTATTCCATTCCATCGACAAGTACTGCGAACACACAGGCATTAAATGTCTATGAAATTGAACGACAGATTTTCTCCCTGACGAATAATGAGAGGTCAAGCCGGGGTGTTGCACCTCTTCTTTGGGATGACAGGCTGGCTATTATAGCCCGAGATCACAGTGAAGACATGGCCAGGAATGGGTATATCGGACATGTAAACCTCCAAGGAGAAGATCCAACAGCCAGGGCTATCAGGCATGGTTTTGCAGTCCATAAAGAAATCGGCGGGGGGTGGTATTCAGAAGGGATTGGTGAGAACATTGCCGAAATGTCGACTGGTCTGATTATGCTGACTTGTCCAAGCGAGACAGTTCGGGTTCCCAATTCAGCCTCTGGTGTCGCTAATGCAATGATGGATGCTTGGATGAACAATGATAGCTGCCAGGGAAATGGTCACAGAGATAATATCTTACATTCACAATATAGCCATATCGGAATTGGTGTAGCCTATGATGGTTCTAATTACATAGCAACGCAGGATTTCTGGTAAGGATGAATGAAACATTAAATATCCACATATGGTGAGAGATGAAAACAAAACGACTTCTCCCTTCTTTAAAATGGTCGATCTTTTGGATTGCTGTTCATTCCATTTCGGTCTGGATTATGAGCCTCCTGCTATTCCGGGTTTCAAACCAATTATTGTATATTCTTTTAAGTGGTTTCGGGATTGCTCTCATTGCAAAGACAGTCCGCACGCAAACTCGTCATGAAAAAATCCGGTTTAATGGAGCTTTTTTGCTATGGATATGTCTGACCTGTTTTTCATTCTGGGTTGTCCGTTCACTATTATTGTTCGTAAACATTTCTGGAAATATTCTGTACTTTGTCTTCATGGGTTTGGGAATCTATTTGATTTCCCATGTCTTCAGTCGGATTTTAAAAAAGGTGCCTATTAAAACTCCTCAAAAGGCTGAGATAATTAAGAAGTCGATAACGAAACCCATTTTTAAACAAAAACCGGGGGAAATTTTCCTTATTTCAGATACTCATTTTGGTCACCGGAATATTATTCGATATTGTAATCGCCCGTTTCGAAATACCAGAAGTATGGATCATACTATACGAAAACGATGGAATAAATCTGTAAATAAGAACGATTCGGTTTATTTCCTTGGAGATTTTGTTTTCCGAGGCTCAATCGGATATTGGATAAATAAATTGAATGGACGGAAAAAATTCATTCGGGGAAATCACGATGATAAATTAAAACACGCAATCCCCTATAAAATTTTGAACCATAATGGCTATCGGTTCTATCTGGTTCATGATCCTAGCGATGTGCCAGGTGATTGGAATGATTGGATAATTCATGGGCATGTCCATAACAATAACACATCTCTTTTTCCCTTCATAGACGGGGCGAGGAAGAGAATCAATGTGAGCGTGGAACTGATCGATTATCGTCCTGTTAGTCTGGATCATATTTTGTCATTAAATCTATCAGATATCAAGAGGATGAGAACAATAAAAAGTAAAATAGAATATTGGTGAGGTGATATGGAATTACTTTCCTTTACCATCTTTCGGGCTGTGATTCAATGGTTTTCATCCGTTTTATGCCGTCTATATCCAACGAAAGGATCCAATCAAGATCCACTGGAGTATAACCAATCAACTCACAGGCAACATTGATATTGCGTTTTTTCCCGTCAATGAATGGAAATTCCGGCCTCCAATGATGGTGGCCATGGATCACCCAGCCGTTCCACCAGTGCGGGACATTTTCCGGCCGATGGATGAGAAGAAAATTTCGGTTTTTATAGGTTAAGACGCTCATGATTGGAAATATTGCATTATCATAATTCTTCTCCTTTAAATATCGGCGATTCCCCTCAAAATCATGATTGCCCAGAATGAAATATTTATTGCCGTTAAGCTGGTTGGCATAGTTTACCATTTCATTGCGAAGCCAGGCAAAATCCCCCATACTGAAAACCATGTCATCTTCTTTGACAACACTGTTCCAGTTCTTAATCATGGCCGCATTCATTTCTGCTGAATTTTTAAACGGCCTCTTAAAAATTGGGATGACACTGTTAGGGCCGTCATAATCACTGAAATGGTTATCACTGATGAGAAATACTCGTGGCATATTCAAAACCCCTTTTCAATTACCTTGGTTTTAATATACCATGATAATTTGATATATAGAAAAATTTGTCGAGACGGAGATGCAACAGATCAAAGCCGAATATGAAATCCCATGGAAATGGGTCCCCTTACAAATTCTTGGGCTAGGAATCAGCATATGGATAATGGGGACGGGTGCAGCACTCCAACCTGACCGTTGTCCTCCCAGTGGGCCCTGTGATCCTTATCTAGCATTTCTCCTCCAGGCAATAGGATTTGTATTGTTTTGTGTTCTTGGGTATAGCCTCATGAAAATGAGTTTCGGCAAAGCCTCATAATCTGATTAATTGCCACCGCGGTTTTGAATTGGCTGTCTAGAGTCGCTAACACCAGCGACAAGCAGTCTGTGAAACAGTCTGCGAGGAGCGGGGAGTGCAGGCGATGCGATGGGAACGAGGCGAGCAAGCAGGGCCGTCAGGATGGGCAGGATTCACCGAGAGAGACAGCCCCGCGATGTGAGCGGAAATGCCCAGTCATACCAACGAAAGGAGGAGTGGACAGATGAACCAAGGAAATATGGGAGGTCTTGACGTGAAAATAAATATATCCAAAAACTTTTCAGTATAGAAAAAAATGAATGAAGTATTGAATTATGGATGATGAATATTATATTGAAACGCAAGCTGATGTGAAAGTAGATAGGATTAGGGTCTATTATTATTTTGAGACGCCTTTTAAAATAAAATGTACAGAAGAGATTACTTTTTTTAATGCGGGGAAAAGGGTTGAAAGTCTTGTTTATGCCCTTGGTGGGTTTAAATCTCATTTGCATATACTTGATTCAGATGGTACTTGCATCGAATTTCATTCTCTCAATAATATGCAACCAAGGGGTATATTTGGGGAATTAAGCCAAAATAATATTAAAAATCGACATTTTATCGCAATTGATTTACCCAAGAATCTACCTTTGGAGCCTGAAGAATATCGTACTATAAAAATGGAATACTTAAAAGAGATTACCTCAGAAGAATTGTCTTATAATTTTGATGAGTGGGGTTTCTTTAATATTCCATTAGATAAGTCAAAAAGTGTCTATTTGTACTCTAAAAAGCCAGATAAATATCAATGTAAATCAAATTTTCAGATAATTTTTGAAAACGAACAGGATTCTCAAATTTTCGAGATATCAGAATTGAGTGAATTTGAAAATATAATTCTTGAAGACGAAGATAATTATGCCCAAATCGCCTTTTTAGAACCGATAAGAGATTGTACATTAAGATACAGTTTTTCGTGTGGGATATTTCCTTTAGAGAGAGTATGGTTCGATTTTGGGGCATATAGTGGGTACATCTCGGCAATATTGATTATTTTACTTTTTGCAATTAATCCCGATTTGGGCTTTAGAATAGGTGTACCACTCGGCGCAGCGATAATCGCATTTCTTACAGTAACTAAAGGTTGGCTCTTTACAAAGGACATGGACCGTTTTGTCAATATTATGCTAAAACGGGAAGGGAGAAAAATTACCTATGATGAAATTTACTTAGTCTCAATCGCTTTGATATTTTCAATATTAATTATTTCAGCACTTGCGATTATTATTTTGAGTATTTATACCCAAATTTTTCCACCAACCCCCGAAATAATTGTCAATAATACAACAAACATTGTAAATGATACCAAATTAGATTGAGTGCCAAATATTCCAAGAAATTTATCTGTTAACATGAGTAATATCTAAATATTGAAAGACTTATCTCTACTATGTGGTGTGAAGTATGACAGAATCAGGGAAGAGAGCATTGGCAATAATTGACTTATCGGCTTCAAAATTTGGAACTACAACAAAAAGAGATCTTGAAAATTCAATTCATGTTCGGAAAGGTGATGTGTCAGTTCTTAAAGACGCATTGAAAATTCATAAATAAATAATTGAAATATTGAATTTTCACCCCCCTCTCCCACCTCCCTTTACCAATCCGTACTCAATCTCATAGTACGCACTCGGCACAGAGATGATATACCGCATCTTCCGCTTCTCCTCCGCTTCGGCAATCTGCTTAAGCATTGAGGCCTGCTCTGCCGGTGCATGACCAACCGTCACCCACCGCTTTGTCTCATCACTCATCTTCCAGGACCTGGCTGGGACCGTCTCCGGAGGCCTGGTCACCGTGTCATCGTCGGGGTCGAAATAGGCAACAACATCATCCTTCTCTGACTCCGCCGCCCACTGCAGGGCCTCGGCGACCTCCTTCTCGACGAGGGCCTCCTCCCTGGCCACGATCGCCTGGCTCTTCTGCCGGTGCTGCCAGTACGCAGCGATGGCCGCCACTAACGCCACCAGCAACTCAAAAATCTGAACTAATTCCTGTTCCATGAAATCACCTCCAGGCGAGGGGCGGGACCGACTGAAAAGAGACGGTGAAGGGAACCCTCACCGCCTCCGCAGGTTCTGCTCCATCTGGTCGTGCATTTCGGCAATAATCCTGAGGATTGCAAACAGCATCATCAGGCCGCCGAGACTCACGCCGAGGAGGAACACGAATCCTTCCTCCATGGTCCCTCCCTCCCTGGAAAGGGAAAATTACTCGCCGGACTCTCAGGCCAGTGCGGGAACGGTGTCTGCCCAGGCCTCGATGGTCGCAAGGATTGCGTCCGCTTCGTAGGAGGTGACACGGACCTCTTCGCGGGCAAACGCCACGTAGTAGATCTCCCCGGTCGGGTCGTGGCACTTGATGGTGGCCGAATACCTCTCGGCATCCGGGTCGCTCACCGGGTCCCCGCCCATGGCGGTGGAAAGATCGGTGTCCGCAAGGATTGCGGCCTTCGCGCCGTTGAACCCGGTCACGGTTCCGGCCCTGGCGGTCACGTAACCGACAGTGTTCGCTTCAAGATCCTCGAAATTGATCCGGGCCGTATAGCCTTCCCGGGTCTTGTCCATGGCCGGCATGGGGCCGCTGGACGTTTCGTATGCAGTGCACCCAAAGGGATTGGTATCCAGGACACCCTGGACGATCCCTGCAAAGGTGGCGACATCCGCTATCGGAGCTGCAAGCTCACGGGTTGCCGACTTGACATTGCTCTGCTGGACAAAATCTGCCATTGCTGATACTCCTCGCCCTCGATTGAGGGCTTTGGGATGGGTGGAGATAAAGAGGGTATAAATTTTTACCCAATAATCAAATTGACAACATAATTTTGCTTTAAAATAAAATTTGAGGGATTAGGAAAGATTTCTTATTGAAAAATACCTATTTTTTCATTGCAGCTTCAATAATCCCCCGAATATCTCCAGGATTCGTTGAGATATCCAAAGTCCAATGTCCGAACCCCCCATAGGAATTAATTGCCTCGATCCATTCGTTCAGGAATTTCCGTTTGGTCTTGTCCCGCTGCGTTTCCTGTCCTTTTGTTTCTAATACAAGCATTGTCCCATTCTTCAAACGGATAAGGAAATCGGGGCGATATTTTCTCACGGTTCCTTCGAAAATATAGAGAATGTCAAACCCAAGGTGGTCGTTTTTCACCCAAGATTCGACATTTGTGTTTCTGTCCAGCTCAAATGCTTCTGTCGCCTCCCATGTTGAGTCAAATACACAGACGTTGATATGCGATTTTTGTGTTCTTTCACATGGTTTTGCAGTGTACCAGGTCCGCATATCCCCTGTTGATCGGATAGGACGTTCTCGGTCGAAAACCGGACTGATGAATTTTTTATTCTCTTTTCGTATCTCCTGCCAGATATGCTGAACAATTGTCTGCATACTCAATGTCAGCACAATTCTTCGACGAAGATCATCTTCTGCATAGAATTTCGGAGTGATGACAATTTTATCAGAATGCAAGAATCGTTCAATGAGCGGGATAAGTTGTGCAAGCAAATATTCTTTTGAAGCCTCCCAGGATGGCTTCATCTGGTCAAACACATCGCTGGCGGTTTTGAAAATGATCCGCTGATATCGGTTATCCGCAGCAAGTTTTTCGAGATCGATCGTCGAGATCCTGGATGCATCGGGTTTTCCTTCAATAACGGGAGACAATTCGGCTATTTTTACAATTGCGCTGGCGTCAATAGAGAGGGGTTCAGCTTTAACTATATCAAGTTCCAGAACTGGCCGATACGTATGCTCAATCCGAATGACATTCGGCCACTGTATTTCATGCTGACTTTTTGCCGGGTCTGGTTCAACTTGAACTCGTGGTTTCGGGGGTGGTGGAAGTGGTCCTTCCTTTGATTCATGGGGAAGGAACGTGAAAGGCACGCCGAATATATTGACATATTCCGGGTCAAACAGACTTGTCTCGGGATTCACTTCATAGCTAGTCCGCCGGAGACCCCTTCCTACAACCTGTTCACAAAGTAGCTGGCTGGAAAATGCACGAAGGCCCATGATGTGTGTGACTGTTTTGGCGTCCCAGCCTTCCGATAACATCCCAACTGAGATAACATTCCGTATTGAAGCTCCTGGTTTACCAGGTTGCCCTACCGTATCCACCATCTGCCGAAGGAGTTCAGCGGTTTCTTTTTGTGTTAATTTCCGGTCTGATTCGTCCTCTTCATCCTCTTCGTCGTCCTTTTTGATGATGATTACAGGTTCTGTCTGTGATTCAGCCTTTTCCAGTACTTTTGAATCAATATGAAGGAGTGTCTCGGGAATACAAAGCGGCTCGATATCGATTTTATTGTGCTGGAAGGAATATTTTACCCGGGCTGCGGTCTCGGTCCGGTTTGCGATCGTGATCATTACCGGTGGTGTAGGGAATTCCATTTCCTGCCAGAGCTCGTAGGTTGCTTCCCAATCTTTCCCTAAAAGATAATAGGCATTTGTTACCAATTGAGGGAGGGGCTCATGTTCTTCGGCTTTCCTGTTGAGATTGTCCTTTACATCCGGGTCGTTATAGATATGATAGAGCCGGGAGCGGAATTCTGGGTTGATACTGTCATCACGAATAACGATGCGTGGAGTTTTTACAAGTCCTGATTCAATCGCATCGTTCAGGCCAAAATCTGACACAATCCATTCAAACAGGGCCTCTTCTGTGGTTTTCTTTCCTGTTGGAGCAAACGGTGTGGCAGTAAAATCGTAACAGCAGAGAATATTCCTTGCAGCATGGATACGGTCCAGCCCCTGGACCCAAACCGTTGCCTCCGTGAGCTCGTCTTTCGAGACACCTTTAATTTTGGATTCGGCAGGAACCCGCCAGGCGTGATGTGCTTCGTCGTTTATTACAAGCAGGTTGTTTGCCCTGGCAAGTTCCCCAAGGACTCCCCGCACATACGCTTCGTTGCTCTTCGGTCCCCGTTTGTCCACAGTTCGTTTTTTTGCTACTTTTTCTGCATCTTCCCAGGCGAGGGTGTGCCAGTTCTCGATGAGGACTTTTCCCTGGCGAAGTTTTTCATGCAGACCGGGCGGGATGATTGAAAATGCGTCATAGTAATTATTCGGGGCATCCGGCATCAGGACCTGGAGCCGGCTCTTCACGGTCAATCCCGGCGCAACGACAAAGACGTATTTTGAATACCGCGGGTCCTGCGGATACGTCACCTTATTGAGAATCTGCCAGGCGATGAGCATTGCCATGACAATTGTCTTGCCTGACCCGGTGGCCATCTTGGAACATATCCGCTGGAAAGAATCATCGTCACAAGGTACTTCGATGCCAACCTTATCCGATTCAGGTGCTTCTACAAGCCATATCAGGGTCTCGATTGCCTCCAGCTGACAGAAGAAAAACCGGTTATCCCGTTCTGATGAATCGTTCCAGTATTCGAGCAACTGGCGCGTAATCCCGGTCGTTCCCGGATATCCTGCCTCTCTCCAGGCTTTGATACGTTTGCGGATATCATTCACGAGCGGTATCTGGCGAAATTCTCCGGGGTCATCATAGGAACGGGACCGTTTGCTGGCGACCAGGTAACCAGCAGGACGGCGGCCTTCCTGGAGGACAAAATTCCGGCTCTCTGGAAGGTAGCTCCAGTATTGCTGTGGTTCCTCGTACGGGGAGTTGATAATGAGGCGGTCGATGGTTCCTGTCATTGTACCCCCTCATTGTTCTCCGATGTGGATGATCTTCAGGCTCTCTATGCCCCTGTCGTCGATGATTTTCACCGCAATCTGCTGGTTCTGCCCGGGTTTGAAGGGGAGGGAGACATTTCCGCGATATGCTTCGATAAGGTCCTCGTCGATTTCGGCACGGAGGTTCCGGGCAAGGCGGGACCAGCCTTCTTTCTCGCTGGCCATGGGGAAGAAGACCTGGCTGGGGAAGAGACTCCGACCATCATAATCGGTGTCAAGCATCCACATGGCGATCTTTTCCGTGCCTCCGGAGATGACCTCGCCTTTCCTGGTATCGTAGTAATCGAACCCGAGGACAGTTACCCGGAGTTTGCCTTTATCGTCGCCTTCCCGGATCGTCTCCACCATGACATCGGGCTGGCCCATGAGCCAGAAGCTCTCGTTGCTTGAGCGCTTCTTTTTGAGGTCGTCGGTGAGGAGGTCCGCGTTCATCTGGACCTTGAGGAGGGTGACACCAGGCCATTCGGTCTCGTCGATGTCCTTGGCTGCCTCCGGATCGAACTGGAATGCTGCGAAGATGATGAGTTTTGGGCGGGGAACGAGTCTTTGGGCTTCTTCGATGGCAAGGGCAACCTGGCGCTGCTCAAGTGGTGCATGGTCCGGGCCGAAGGAAATTACTGCACGTTGCGGGCTTCCTTCCTTTGTCTCTGCGTCGGCATGGAGATAGTAGAATTTTGGGCCGGCAGGGAGAGGTTCTACCCTTGAAAATTCTATCTTCTGGCCGCCTTTTCCGCGGATTCCGGTCCGGAATATTTCATCCCGCCACTCACCCTGGCGGAGGGTTTCCCCACTCCGGGCGACAGAGTCATCTGCAGGAAGGTTGGGAGTGATTTCGGTCAGGGGTTTTACCACTGGCGAAGGTACTGCCTCGACTGTGAATGGTCCGGATACACGTGTCCGGGAGTTGTCTATGAGAGGTTGGTCATAGAGGGTTGTTTGGGAGTGAGGTTCGTTGTAAGCGATGGACTTGAGAGTAATATGCGGAACGGTCTTGTATCGGAACCCGCTTCCCACACCCTCTTTTGGCTGGGAAAGCTCGTAATACTCAAAAACTTCTGTCATAAGGCGCTGTTTTACAAGAGCTATTGAAACACGGGACGTATCGCATGTAATCCAACGCCGCCCCCATTGTTCAGCGACATATGCAGTTGTACCAGAACCGCAGGTTGGATCGATTACTAGATCACCAGGGTCAGTGGTCATAAGGAGGCAACGAATTAGGACTTTTTCGCTTGTTTGAACAACATATACTTTATTTTCCGACCTACTGCTAAAAACGACATCAGTCCAGACATTTGAGATGGGGAAAACAGGTTGGTCTTCTAAATATCTAATAAAAGCTAAAGATTTTCCTCTTTTCACTAATCTGCCTAAATTGGCAACACGATCTAATCCCTCTTTACTAATACTCCAATGTCTTCCTGATCCAGGTTTATACACCTCATCTTCAAAAAGATATTCAAAAGATCTCGTTTCCTGCCATTCTTGTGAAGTAAGATCACTTTGTCTATAAAGTCTCCATCCTTCAGGAATTGACTTAAAACCTGCTAATTCCTCTTTTGTTAATTTTCGCCTCGTTTTTCCGTCAGAAGATTCAATAAATTGATATTCCCCAAATCCAACGCCTGTTCTTTTATCAATGAACAATTGGCGATACTTGATTTTTGAAAAATTTTTTGAATACCACAATAAATAATCACATATTACAGGCAACAATCCCGTAGTCGCCGTAGTTGTTTTCAAAAAAGGAATAATTGAGACACAATTCTCCTTCCCAAATACCTCATCCATTATCTCTCTAACATGATGCACGTTCTCGTCTGAAATCTGTACGAACACGCTCCCGCTCTCGTGCAACAACTCTCTTGCCAGCAAGAACCTGTCCCGGAGATATGCCAGATATGAGTGAATCCCCAGTTCCCAGGTATCACGGAATGCCTTGATCATCTCCGGCTCCTGGGTGAGGTCCTCGTCTTTGCCATCCTTCACGTCCCGCTTATTCACGAAGGGCTGGAAATTCGACCCGTATTTTATACCATATGGCGGATCAATATAGATCATCTGCACCTTGGCTGCCATCCCTTCCTTTTCAAGGAGGGAATTCATGACCAGGAGCGAGTCGCCGGCAACAAGCCTGTTGCTCCAATTGTGGCTATGCTTATAGAACTCGATGGCCTCACGGAGCGGAGGGTTCTCTCCCGCGAACTCGAAGAGCGAGGCCTGCCAGTCGTCGCCGTTTCGCTTGCGCACCGCCTCGATAACGGTTCGCGGATCTATCCGTTCATGAACATGGAGTGAGACAGTCGGGACTTCAAACGAGGTGTGTTCTGCCTTCCCCGCCCAGATAAGCGTGGGGTCAAGATGCGGGTCGTAGGAGTAGGTTTTCTTCCCTTCCTCCGGGTCGGTATTCGGGTCAACCAATCCCACCGGAGGGTTATTGCATCGTGTCTTATCAGTGTGTTCGTATTGCTCGATGGGCTTTTTATCGGATTTTTTAACAGTTTTTTTGGAGCGGGCCACAGATATCGCCTATATGTGGAGATGGGGATTGTGGATCGAAAAGAGTTTCGTATCTAAAGCAAGAAGCGGTGAGTAATATAGATCAAAGAATAAAAATTGAGGGAATTTATTTGTAGGATTCTATATATTCAAACGCTTCAGGCCTTCTCTCCAATTCTGTTTGAGCTACTTCTCGCTCTTTTACCATCCTTTGATTTACTGATAACAAATAATCGGTCTGATCTGCAAAGTTTTGTGGTTTAATTCTTGGATATAACTTTGAAGGTACTCGGGTAAGGTGATAATTGAAATCATCACTATGAAAAACACCTGTGGATTTTTCATCAGATGAACCTCCCCCACCCCCACCGGAAATTCGGGCATGAGATCCACCTACAATATCAAAACCTAAAAAGGAGAGTAAGAATTCTTTTGCAAGAGTACGGTCAATATTACGTTTTTGACTTACACGAGGAGTGCCAACACCAAACCCATAATAAGAGAGATAATACCCTTCTTTTAAATATGCAATTTTTAATTGTCGTAATTTTGCAAGAGATCTCTTGAATTTATCCGGCAAACTGTTTTTACAGTCAATCATCAAAGGGATATAGTTTAATTTTCCTATTGGTGTATCGATATTAGTTGCATAATCAGTGTATAAACGAATGAAACCATCTAAATCTCGATGTGAGACATAAGCAGGAACATATCCCAAAATATTTGCGGTTTTTAATGTTGAAATAAAATCCTCATAGGTTGACTGAATATCAGATAGAATGTTAGAGGCACTATACGTATCACTTCTGAATTTTAATGTAAACGGACATGATACCATATGATCATTATATCGCTGTTCAAAATCGGCCAGGAGATTGATATCTTCAAAAGAGATAAGTTCCTGGAGATTTACATCCTTATCTCCAAAAAATGAAATAATATTTATTTTATTCCCAATACTTTTCTTTTTCAAACGTGCTTCAATAGTTCGGTTAAAATTTTCGTATCCGTTTTGACTCAGGTCAGATTTAGTAATTCCAATTAAAACTTCATTGATGTATTTATCATAAAAATCGGAGTATGTTTTCCTAAATGCACGAGTAGGTAAAAAATGCCTATCGGTTTCTCTATTCTCCATTATTGATGTGAAATATGATGCTTCTTCATCAAATTCTGTTAATTTGATTTTCACACTCTATGGTTAATCTATTTATAATTAAAAACATTATGCATAATTCGAGATGAAATTATCATTAGATCAAATCTTCGACCTTATTGACAAGGTAGTAATCTATCTTTCACAAGACAATTGGCTTGATAAGTGGAAGGTCCAAAAGGGTGTATTTTATTACCTTTGGTTATATAGTGTCCAGAATAATTTTGATTTTAAAGAAATTGCAAAAAAAATAGAGATTCATCCTGATAAGCAAGGTCCATATTCAATTGCTATTGATGGTGAAGTCGAATCCTTAGTTAAAGATGGATATCTCGAAGTACAACATCCAGATAGTAAAGATATACTAATTAGAGCATCGGATGCCGGCCGTCTCAATTATTTGAATGAAATCAAACCAAATGAAGAAATTTACCTATCTCAGATAAAGGAATTGATAGAAAAATTGAATTCTGATCAGGTGATTTTTTTCATTTATTTCAATCCTTACATTCCAACGGACATTAAGAATTTTTTCATCTCGAAATCTGAATTAAAAGAGAATTTCCTCCGATATAAGGAAAAATATATTCAGAAATTATTAGAAAATAATGTTATCGATGATATTGTTGCGAACAAAATCCGAAAATCTGCGATAAATTCGATATGACAGTTTTTAAACTTCTGGATGCGGATTTGATAATTAATATTATTCGAACCCTTTCTCTCGTCAATGAAGGAAAACGAGAAGATATATTAGATTCAATTAAAATAGACAACCACTTTCAATTTATTACCACGAAAGAGGTAAAAAATGAAGTCAACCAAAGACTGCTGAAAAAAAAGTCAAAAAATGAGACCGATGAATTTTTCTCTAATAGAAAAGACATCATAAAACAAATAGAACGGCGTTTATTCAAAGAAATTCGGGTTCTTTCCATCGAAAAGAATTGTGCCTTAACGGTTCTGATAAGTTCAACGAGTTTAAGAAATCTTGGTGAGAAATCATTAGTTGCTCTCCTCCTTTGTAAATATCACAAATTAATAACTGATCATCAGGATTCTGTATTTATTATTTCTAACAATCACAAAGACATTCAACCGATTTACCGAAAAGCAGTCCAGTTATATCCACAAAATACCCAACTTCCAAAAGAACCATCTAATATTCAATCAATCCCTGAATTTTATATTGAATTGCTGAAACATCTTCGAATAGATAAAGAAGTTATTTTATATTTTTTATATGTATCAAATATCGATACAAAAACATTTGATTCAAAAGTTATTGAGATTTTTAGAGATTTATCCTGATCTTAATCAAAAATTACTATGAATTATGACAAATGCAAAAATGCCAGTCTTATTTCAGGAGAATAATGAGTTGCTGAATTAAAATTCAGTTCAACATCACCTCCCTCTCCCAACACCCCTCACACAAATTCACCCCGCTCTCCTTATCCCTCCACACAGCCTTTCCCAATCCGCACACCGAGCACTTCCCTATCTCGACCGACACCCGCTCCAGACGGTCCACGTCGATCAGTCCCGGGAGCGGAGGGGCCGATGTCCGCTCCCGCTGCACCGCTTCCTCGTAGCATTCCCGGCAGAGAAGAAAGGCAGGCTCGGTTGGAGGGAGCTTCTTCCGCCTCTCGGTGAGCTTCTCGATATGCGTGAGATACTTCTTCATTCCGCAGGCATCGCACCGCCCCTTCCTGATGACATCCAGCTTCTTGAAGTCGGAGGCCCTGGGCCGGATGAGCGGACCGGGAGGAGATGATCCAGCCGGAGCGGAAGAGGAGCGGAGACTTCCGCCCGATAAATCTCCATCCTGCGGGGTCGAATCCCCCGGATTCCCCCCATCCTCCCCGTCGCCGATCTTGTGGGTGGAAAACCCGGAATCACACACAGAGGAAGTATCAAAATAATCCGCCCCGTCCTGTTGCTCTGTACCTGAATTCTTCCACCCATTCTTATGTACTGAGAGAGATCTCTCACCTTTCCTTCCCGGAGACAAAGAATCCGGCCCGGAACAGTGAGCGGAATTTTCCGCCCTTTCCTCCGCCGCGTTCCGCCGTTCCGCCTCCTTGTGGTAATGTTCATCATTGTCCCGGTCCCGGTCCTCGTCATCCCCATCGTCGGAGTCCAGCCAGCAGGACCCGCCCTTCGCCCACTGCCGGTAGATATCGGCATTGAACTGGTAGGCAATCGTCCTCCGTTTCACCGAGAGCCCCGGCTCGTCGTTGGTCACAACCGTCCGGTCCGTAAACGAGATGGCCGGGCACTTCTCCAGGAGCCCGCTATACGTGTAGCCCCGGCTCACGTAGCCGTTCATCACCTTCCGGATACTCGAGCTGGACCGGCCGGTGACCTGCTGGAGCTGCTGGATGGTGAACTCGGACCATCCGGCCTTCGCAACCAGACCCAGCACTCCGGCCTCGACCTTGGTGAGTTTCGTCTCCTGCCCACCGGCCGTCCCGTTCAGGTGGTCGTAGAGCCGGACCGCATCGGAAAAGTCCTCGCCGGTAGCCAGGATGCAGGGCGAGCCGTCTTCTGCACCGGTCGCCTCCCGCTGGATGCACCGGAGAAGGGCATGGGCCTTGATGAGGTCCAGGAGCATCTCGGGATTGCGCCGGTTGGCCGCGTTGCTGAACCGGATCCGCCGGGCGAACGGGATGACCACGAACATCCGGCGGGACCGGAGTATGTCCCAGAGCGCCTGGCAGAGGACCACCTCGCGCCGTTCCCGGACCGTGGCCGCCGGCACCGACTCGTCCTTCTCCAGGATGCGGGAGAGTACCCGGGAGTCCTGCTCCGGAGAATCATCGATCCAGCAGGTGAGCATCCTGTTTAGGACCTGGTCGTCCCCCGAGCCCTCCACCTTGGCCACCCACCAGACACACCGCTCCGGGATGGTGCAGACCTTCACCTTCCGCTCCTTCGTCACCGTCCGGTACTCGATGGGCTCCCGGAAACTCGTGGTGGCCGACTTCAGGATCTCCTGCACCTCCTCCGAGAGCGTGGTGTCGTCGAGCACGATCACCGAGCCGGGCTGCATATCGTCCAGGTAGAAGAGGGCCTTGTTGCTCATGGCGCCCTTGAGCCGGAACCGCTCCGGGACCTGCCGCAGCATCGTGGCAAAGGCATGGGACTTGCCCTTCCCGCTCTCGCCGGTCACGGAGACGTGCAATCCATTGGTATTGATGACCGACTGCGAGGCAAGGGACATGACCAGGCAGGTGGCCACCGTCTCGTCCCCGACATGGTCCAGGGCAAACGTCCGGAGCATGAAGGCCAGGGGGTCGCCCTCCCGGAGAAGCTGCATCGCTTCCTCCCGGATTCCTGCGTCCGGGGGTGTTGCCTCCTGCGGCCGCTCCGGCGGAGGTGAAGGTGTGGACGGCCCGGGTTTCTTCCCCTTCCCGAACCGTTCCCGAAGCTCCTTCCAGCGCTGCTCCCCGCCGCCGCAGCTCGCGTGGTGGCAGCCGGCGAAGATGGCGCCGTTGCCGAACTGGATGGCAAACGCCCCGTCCCGGTGCGCCCCGGAGAACGGGCACTCCTCGAGGACAAAGAGCGTCCCGCCCTGGTAGGGCTTCTCCGCCCGGACCGCGATGCCGTGCTCCCGGAGCCAGGCAGCAAGATCCAGGGATTTTCCCGGAGGCCTTCCCGGCGGCGGTGAGGCAGGGAGCAGCCCGGCCAGGTCCTCAAGCATCTCCCGGGAGACCGCCCCCACCAGGTCAGGGACATCGAGCAGGCGGGACCGGCGGTGCGGACGCTCCTCTGTGTGGTCGCCCTTGCGGGAGACCGTGCCGTAGAGCTTCCAGATGCGGGCCGCGTTGAAGTTCGCGGCGTCGATACCACACCTTTTATTCGAGAAGAGCATGTCCAGGACATCCAGGCACCGCTTCACCAGCTCGCGGCTGCCATCATCGTTCGGGAGATCGATCCGGTAGAGCAGGTGTGCCCCATTGCCCGAGTCGGCGAAGACCGGCGCCGGCCAGCCGCGTTCCCTTCCAAGATACGCGGCAATCTCTGCCGCCTGCACGAGTGCCGCCTGGTGCTCCTCGTCGGTCGAGGACACCCCCGACGGCCGGACCGGGTCGATGTCGATGGGAAACCACCGCCGGGAGACGATGTCGCTGTCGGCCGTGGTGGAATCCTTCTTCGAGAGCCGGCCCTTGATCCGGTTCGCCCTCCGGGAGAGAAGAGCCGGGTTCACCTCGTTCAAGGTGACATAGATACCCTGGGTCCCGGCCGCATCCAGGGAGACGACCGACTCGGCCAGGCGTGAGAAGTCATCGAAGTAGCCCGAGGCCATCCCCTCGTCGGTGATAGCCCGGACCTCTACGACCTGTCCCGGAGCAAAAAGCGTGGTGACCGCCCGGAGGACCTCATCACTCATCCGGTCCCCCGTCTCCACCCAGACCCTCCCGGACGAACCGGTACCGCCGCTCGCTTCCTTCCGCCGGGGCACAGGGGACAAGCGCCAGCTCGCCGACACGGACTATCCCGTTCCGGACACAATGGTCGATGATCTCCGCCCGCTCCTTCTCCATCCGGGCAATCTGCCGGCTGGCACGGTCAATCTCCCATTCCAGTGCACGCCCCCGCTCCAGGAGCAGCCGTTCCTCGGAGACCGGGATGAGTTTCAGAGGCATACGCCGTCCACCTCCGCGACCCCGCCGGGATGCACCGCGTAGAACCGCCACCCCTCCCGGTCGGTATAGAGCCAGAGCTGCACCGGGAGCTCCACCTGGTGATACACCTTCTGGAGGCGGAGAATGTCCTCCCGGAACCTCGCCGCAACAGCACTCGCCCCTTGCACCGGCCGTCTCAGGCGCCGGGTCAGGACGAAGAGCGCCTCCCGGTGTTTCGCTGCGACCAGGTCGACAGGCGCCCGGGAGCCGGCGCTCCGGATGACACAATAGCCCTGTTCACGAAGGCAGTGTGCGGCCAGGTACTCCACCCGCCGGCCACGGGTATGGTTATCTCCGGACACGGGCACACCTCCCGGGCACATCCCAGACCTCCCCTATCTCATCAAAGGCCCGGGAAAACCGGACACTGTCCCGGCCCACGTAGAAGATCGCCGGGGAGAACGTGGACCCGGTCCGCCTGCCCTCGCCCTCGAAATCAATCCTCCGGGAGGGAAAACAGACCCGGGTCGAAACCCCGGTCAGGACCCGCCAGGCCCGGGTCTCGGTGGCGGACTTCCATACCACGATGGCGGCCGTGGTCCGGCCGGAACAGTATTCGCCGGCCAGCTTCACAAACCACCGCTCGACTTCCCTCCCGAACGGCGGGTTTAAAAACACCCTGCCGTCCCAGGGCTGCGAGAGCCCGTCGTCCATCCGGGTATAATGGCAGCCGGCCGGCACGTTCGGACACGTCCGGCTGTTGCTGCAGGGGTCGAGGTCGATTCCGCCCAGGCACTCGATCACCGCGTCCAGGATGTGGCGGGGCGTCAGGTGCTCATCGCTCCGGTGGGAGAGCAGCGCAGGAGGGACGGTCATGAGAGCCACCCCGATTGCGCGGAAAAACCATAATATCCCTGCAGAACAAATCTGATTCTGGCTCCCCCGGGTTTCTGACTGTGGTAGGTTCCGAAATTCTGGCGGGGGCCATCTATTGTTCTTTTCGACATCCTCGTCTCTCCTTTACGCGGACATATCCCCGCTCGGTCAGGAACCGGCCGATGCCGGAAAAGCCGGTCCGTTTCTCGTATGCATCAAGTGCTTCACGGGAAATTTCCAGTTGTTTCATGCTTCTTTCTCCTGCATGCGACCAGATGAGAACAGAATGGTGAGCATCGCATGCCATCATACACGTCGGAAGCGGGGCTAAAAAACAGTGAAGAGCACGTGGTGTGAAAATAAGGCCGCGATACAGTTCGATTTAAGTACAGGGTTGTACGAAGGGATGTTCGGGCGCGGAGACGAAGAAAAAAATCAGGGTTGTTCTTCTTTCTGTGCTGCGGCGAACAACGTGTCCAGCCGGATTGCCGCCCTGCACCGGGGGCACCAGATCCTGACCGGTTTTTTGGGCTTCTCCCGCTGGATCAGTTCCACCTTTGATCCCATGTACAACCACTCGTGGCCACACCGATGACAGGCAATCCACATACTGCTTTGCATGCTCAGCCAGCTCCGTCTGCAGGGGATAAGGGGAGCTGGCATAAGGGGGGTGAAAGTGGAATTTTTGATCATTGACCAACGAATCCACAGTGGACACCAGGACTTTTTGCAGACGACTCCTGTGTCAGCCGTTCGACAAATTCCTTCAACGCCTGGGGGTTTTTCAGCATGAAGTTCTGGATCTTCTCCCCCTCGTCATCTGCCTCCCCGGTGAACGAATGCCCGCAGACAACACAATAGTTCGCCACCGGGGAATTGATCGTCTGGCAATGGGCACACTGGCGGGGTTCCAGTCGTAACTCTTTTCCTTTCTGCTCATCGGCGGCAATACCATACGCCCTGAGAAGCTCCGAGTCGATATCCGAGCCGGTCAGGTGGGCGTAGGTCTGGAACATCTTTGAGTTGATCGTCCCCCACATCATCAGCTTGATCACGCTCTCGGATACTCCCTCCTGGATCAGGTGCGTTATCCGGGAGTGCCTGAAGAGGTGCGGGGTGATATGCTTTGTAACTCCGGCCCTTTTTGCGAGCCGGAGTAATTGTTTGGTTACTGATGCATGAGTAAGCGGTTGTCCGTTCCGGTTCAGAAACACGAGCGAGTCTCCATCTGCAACGCCAGGATAGTCGTGTCTCCACTGTGCCAGGTACTCCTTGCCCATGATGATGCGGACATACCGGGGAATGCCAGTCTTGAAATTGACATTGACGATAATCCCATACTGATCGAACTTGAGATCTCCCCACTTCATTGTTCCAATCTCACCAACTCTGAATCCACCCTCATAGAGGAGAGTGATGAGTGCCCGGTCCACACTCCGGTGGCACACTTTGATTATGGCTCTGACTTCGTTTGGTGTGAGAAGAGATGATGCAGTCTTTGTCATGGGATTCTTCCTCGGAGTCTGCAATTTCCTCAGTTTTTTCTCGGAAATGAACGAATACTCGTTCTCAATGAGCCAGAGGTAGAACTGTTTCAGGATAGCCACGTAATCGCTGATGGTGTTCTGTTTGAAGGGCTTGCCGCGGCAGCTTGCCGCATTCTTCAGGGCGGGTATTCCTGCATAGAGATCGGCGATGGTGTTCTCGGAAAATTCGCCGATAAACCGGCGCCAGCCAAGCAACGTGAAGACGAGTTTGTTTGACCTGCCGACGCTGATACCCACACATGACTGGCGTTCGGCAATGAATTCGCGTATGAGCTGGGCGTCGCGTGGCGTGATTGTTTCACGGAAAAGAGCGGTATCTATGGCACGAATTTGATATTCATACCTGATCGAATGGAAAACTTCGTTAATGGATGTGGTAGGTTCCATGAGAAAAGGTCAGAGGAAGAGCTGATAAAGATTTTGAAGGGATTCGGACCTCATGTCTGGATGCGAGGG
>Ga0334889_1002362_pt1 | contig 21439 bp, 16 predicted proteins | sample GraSluR1_MG_2_FD_207222 | JGI IMG/M metagenome (GOLD analysis project Ga0334889, IMG submission 207222) | Sludge microbial communities from methane-producing bioreactor in Wageningen University, Netherlands - Granular Sludge_8_08-R1 | ecosystem: Engineered > Bioreactor > Anaerobic > Unclassified... | reverse complement strand
AAACGGTGGGACATTTTTGGTGACCACTGTTCCTGCGCCAATCATGGCATATTGTCCAATGGATAGACCTGGCAAAATGGTCGCATTGGCCCCAATGGAAGCGCCTTGATGGAGGGTGGTGCGGGGATAGTGTGCAAGGAATTGCTTGCTGCGAGGAAAAGGGTCGTTGGTGAAGGTGGCATTCGGGCCGATAAAGACATCATCTTCCACCGTAATGCCATCCCAGATTTGCACGCCGCTCTTGATGGTGACGCGGTCTCCGATGATAACATCGTTCTCAATGAAAACGTGATCACAAAGATTGCAGTCTGCCCCGATGACAGCGCCCGGCAGGATATGGACAAAAGCCCAGATACGGGTATCTTTGCCAATGGCGCTGGTTTCCACGATTGCATTCGGATGGATCATGATCCCACCTTTTTGTCAGTTTCATAAATATGGTCAATCACAAAAGAAGGCCGGCCGCGGACTTCGTCCAGGGTGCGCCACAGGTATTCGCCCAAAATGCCCAACATGGACATTTGAATCCCGGCGGTGAAGGTGACGACCAGCATCATCGGCACCCAGCCTCTGACGATGGTACCGCCCAGGAACCAGTCCACCAGAACGACCAGCCCGTATACAAAGGAACTGATTGCCACAAGGAAGCCAATTCCAGAAAACAGGCGGATGGGGAAGAAGGAGAAGGAAACAAAGGTATCAATGAAGAGCTTTGCCTTTTTTTTGAATGTCCAGCGGGATTTACCCAACTGGCGGGCCTGACGGGTATAGGGGATCATGATCGGTTTGAAGCCCAGCCAGAAGATCAGAGTCATCAAATTGGTGTTCTTTTCCCGAATTTTGACAATTTCCTCAACGATTTGGCGGTCGATCAGGAAAAAGTCGAACCCGCCATTGGGATACTCGGGAACCGCAAATAACTTGATGAAATAATAATACAGGTTGGCAAGCCATTTTCCGAGGAAAGGTTCCCTGCGGTCCTGGCGGACGGCAAAAACGGCTTTGACGCCATTCTCCCAGTGCTGCAGCATTTCCAGAAACAATTCAGGCGGGTCCTGCAAGTCGGCAGTGGTCATGCCCACGCAGTCTGCGTCTGAAACTTCCAATCCAGCCTGGATGGCCGACATGGAACCAAAATTGCGGGATAATTTCACCACTTTGATGATCTCGGGGTGCTTTGCCTGAAACTCCAAAAGAATTTCGAGCGATCTGTCGCCGGAACCGTCATCCACAAAGATCAATTCAAACAGATAATTTTTGATTTCTTCACCAATTTCAATTAATCGGGGAATCGTGACCGGCAAATTCGGCTCGTTGTAGTAGATCGGGATGATGATCGAAAATTTCTTCATAAGCGGATCCCCTTTGATCTGAGAGGGTTATTCTGCCAGCGGCTGGAATTGGTAGATATTCAGGCTGTCTGTGCTGTAGACCAGCGCAAGTCCGCTGCCGGGTTGGAACTGCGGGGTGAGCCATTTGGTTTGGACGATGTAATCGACGCCCTGGTCTTTGAGTTCCTGGCGTGCGGCATCTGAATTGTTGAACAGTGCAGCAATTTGCTGCTGTCGTTGTGAGACTATTTTATCACTTGCGCCGTTGAGTACGTAGACCATGCTGGTTCCCTCAATAACCATTTGTCTTTCGGCGAAGAGGACATAATAGAAATAATCTGACCGGTTTGACTCATCGGCCAGGAAGGTGGCCCGGTCAACGGCGATAACGGCATCTTTTGGCGTGTTCTCCCGGAGCCAGATCAAGCCTTCCACATCTGATTTCTGGATGGAATCATTTGGAATTTCAGCATCCAATGAAAGGGTTACGTTCTTTCCGGTAATGTTTTCAAAACCTTGTTTCAGGCTTTTGGCGGCACTGAAGCCGCCCCAGGCGGCGAACAGGAAAAAATAGATTTGAACGGCCAGGACAGCCAGGCCAAGCGCCATGACTATTTTTGAAAAGAAACGGTTTTCTCCTGAAGGGGTAAGGGCAACAACACCTAAAGCTGCCATGGGCAGGTATGCCGCCATCATGAAATACATTTCGCTGGTGCCGGCATGCTGGATGAGTTGTGAAAAGAGAATGGAGATGAAAGCCGTACTGATCAATGCAAGCTTAATGGGAATTTCATCCTCATTTGAATTTCTTTTCAACAAGTCAATTGCGAATTTCATACAGGCGGCAGCAGATAAAAGGATCAATAAGGGCTGCGAAGCCAGGATCTTATACCCGATAGAGAGGGCCAGGTTTGCAAAAATGGAGGAAAATTTAGGAGTGATCAGCAATTTGTCTATAGTGGACAACTGCATGTTTTGTACGTCTGACAAGTTATTGAGTGCGGAGAACATGCCGACACAGAAGATGCTGATGATCAGGAAGATGGCTGCAATCCCTGTTCCGTAGGCAAAGGCATGGCGATAATTTTTCTTCAACAACCAGGTTATGCAAAGTATAGCCGGAAAGATGGATAACACGGCGGCCAGGGGAGCTTTGGCCCCGACCAGTACTGCGTAAAAGAGGAGGGTCTCAACAAACAAAGGCCAGCTCAGTTTCCGGTCTGATTCCCGGTATCGCTCGGTGAAACTGGCGAGGAAGAATGCGCCGAAGGCAAAGCCAATGTCCAGTCCAAAAGGCGTCAGGTGAAAATGATGGAAATTGGTGACGACGGAGATCCGTTCGTAGCCGGTTGAGAAATAAACCGCAAGCAGCAGCAAGGCTTTTTGCCAATTTGTTGCTTTGAAGGTATCCAGCAGGTAGTTCAGTCCGCCGATAAGCAGCAGCGATTTCGTTAAGGGGTAGAGGGGGAAGGACAGGGTGAAGATGTCAATATTGGATACCAGACTGGAGAAGGCTACATGGATATTGGAGAAATAATGGTAATAGAGGATGAAACCATCCAGGTAGGGCGCTTGCGGTGGAAAATTGAGGAATAATCCGACGGTGACATTGACCCAGTATTGAATGTCTCTGGCGTAGGTGGATGATCCGTTCAATAATGGAGATGGATGCGTCCCGCTGTAGATGACTATGTCCGCAGCCACCATCAGGAAGAAGAGCACTATGGGGACGGCTGCATCCCATCCCTTTAATTTGATTGGGGAAGATTGGATTGGATTTTTGATCAGGACGTATATTGAAAACAGGGAGACGAGGATTGCGAAAAATTGGAGAAAATTGCCCAGGCCAAAAGGCATCAGCAGAAAATAGGTCACGATATTCAGGCTGTAGCCCAGTGCATAACTGAGGGCAAGGATATTCAGCCAGGACTTTTCTTTTTTATGAAGGAGGGCGTAACATGCCAGGCCGGGGAGGTAGGTGATAAAAACCTGGAGAATAATATTGGCAAGGGTATTGATTGCGGAAATTTTAAAGATCAAGCCGATGATGACAGAATAACTTGCTGCCAGTCCTGTCATCATCAACAGAAGCTTAACCATATTATTCTGGTAGTATTTCTTTAATTTGATCAAAAAATTTCTCCAAAGCAGTTTTGGTATTTTTTCTCACGCAAAGCCGCAAAAAACAATCAGCAAGGGCACTCTCTTTCTGCGAGGGGGATTTTTTCGGCCACTTTTTCATGGCAAAAATCATTTCTGATAGTTTGCCAAAAACTCCGCTGCAAAGGTCTGATAGCGCCCGTCGATGATCGCCTGGCGGGCATCACGCATTAGTTCCAGCAGCATGGATAGATTATGGATCGAGATCAGCGTGCCGGCCAGCAGCTCTTTGGCGACGATCAAATGGCGCAGGTAGGCGCGGCTGAAATGCTGACAGGTGTAGCAGCCGCAGGTCTCATCGATGGGACGGGCATCATTTGTGTGTACCGCATTTTGCAGGTTGATCCGTCCGGTGCGGGTCATGGCGGCTTTGTGACGGGCCAGCCGCGTGGGCAGCACGCAGTCGAAGATGTCCACCCCGCGCAGCACGCCGTGGATCAGGTCTTCGGGCGAGCCGACACCCATCAGATAGCGCGGTTTGTCGGCGGGCAGGATGGCGTTGACTACCTCGAGCATGTCGTTCATTTCGTCTTTGGTTTCGCCGACGGATAGCCCGCCGATGGCGTGGCCGGGGAAGCCCAGCGAGGCGATGAATTCCGCTGACTGGGTGCGCAGGTCGGGAAAGACGCCGCCCTGGACGATGCCAAACAGGGCCTGGTCGGGGCGGGTCTTGAATTTGAGGCAGCGCTCGGCCCAGCGGTGGGTGCGTTCCATGGCTGCCTGGCTGTACTTGCGGTCATAGGGTGGGGCGCACTCGTCAAAGGCCATGATGATGTCAGCGCCCAGCTTCTGCTGGATCTCGATGGATTTTTCCGGGGTGAAGCGGTGGGTCGAGCCGTCGATATGGCTGCGGAAGGTAACCCCGTCCTCGTCCAGCTTGCGCAGCTCGTTCAGCGAGAAGACCTGAAAGCCGCCCGAATCGGTGAGCATAGGATGCGGCCACTGCATGAATTCGTGCAGACCGCCCATCTCGGCCACCAGGTCTGGCCCTGGGCGCAGATAGAGGTGATAGGTATTGGACAGCACCAGGTTGGCCTGCACGCTTTCCAGTTGGGCGGGGGTGACGCCCTTGACCGCGGCCTGGGTGCCCACCGGGGCGAAGATGGGGGTGAGGATATCCCCGTGGGGGGTGTGAAACACACCGGCGCGGGCGTTGCCGTCCTGGGCGATGCATTCATAGGTGAAGAGGTTGTCTTGGGTCATGATTTTGTCCGCCTGTTTTTATGATTTGCACCTGGATTATAACCGAAGGCGGGGAAGCAACAGGAGAGGTTGCATTGCTTGTGTAGTGTTTTAAATTTGAGTCCAAAATATTTTCCAGTAAGTGCTGTGCTTGCCGGTCATCAAAAGGAATGTCAAGAAATGCATAAAGCCGTTGGATTTCGGTTTCTCTTTTTTGTGGGTGGAAGAAATTGTTGTAATAAATATAAATGACCTGGTGATCTTCGTATTCTTCAATCGATTTTAACAATTGATTGTTATGAAATTTCCACAACCAATAACCTGCTTGCATGGGCAGCTTGTTTCTTTTCTTAAGCGATAGCGCCACTTCTTTGGGATCTCGAAAACAAACCAGAACTTTTTCAATATTTCCCCATTCCCGCCAGGGACTTAATAGCAAAGAAAAACGAGGATCTTTAATGATGTGACTTTGATATTTTGTTGAAATGGTTGATATCTCGTTTTGATATCGCTGTGCGGAACGGTGTATGGAATTGGGGTTAAGCAGAATAAACACATATTTAAAGTTAAAAATACCCAATAGCGCTTTTTTTAGTTTTTTGTTTTCGATATCTGGATCATTGATGATCTGACTGGAAGGCGCATATTTGCTGATCAGGATTGTGTTATTTAATACGACAATTTCTTTGTTTTCAAAATAGCCCTTTTGATTCCAATGGTCAGATTTAATATGTTCTTCCGGGAAATTTTCTTGCCCGGAGATTTCCATAAGCATATTTGAAGTCATGGATGTACCGCTTCTGTGCATACCAGTGATAATTTTCATGTTCCCTGCTGATGAGTTGATGTGCTTGCATTATACATATCGGGATTGTATCAAATTAAAGGATATGCGCCTTTTCTTAGCAAGAAAATGATATACTTTTTTCCATGCAAAAAGAGGAACTGATCAGCTGGCTGGAAATTGATCTGGGGGCAATCCGGGATAATGTGCAGGAGATGATGCGCATTACCGGGCGGCCTTTGATGGCGGTTGTCAAGGCAAACGCATACGGACACGGGATTGAAGCCGTTGGTAAGGCGGTTGAAGCGGCCGGCGCGGCGTGGTGCAGTGTAGCGCGGATTGAAGAGGCGTTTGTCCTCCGCGAAAATGGGGTGACTTGCCCGATCCTGGTGATGGGCTATACCCCGCCCCAGGTTGTGCGGGAAGCGATTGCAAGGAATATTTCCTTGACCGTGGATGCCCCTGATGTGGCTGCACAGTATGCTGAGGCTGCTGATACACCATTGAAATGCCACCTCAAGGTGGATACCGGGATGAGCCGTCTGGGGATTCATGTAGATCAGGCGATGAATTTCCTGCACTGGCTGCACGCACAAAAGACGCTTGCTGTGGAAGGAATGTTCACCCATTTTGCCCGCGCTGATGAGCCGCAAGCTGCCACAACAGCAGAACAGTTGGCGAAGTTCCAGCGTCTGGTGCAAGACATTGAGGCTGCAGGACTACGCCCTGAATGGGTGCATGCCGCTAATTCTGCTGCCGGGCTGTATTTTCCCGAAACCCGCTTTGACCTGGTGCGGTCAGGGATTGCCATCTATGGTTTGCAGCCTTCTGATAATGCGCCGCTGCCAGAGACGTTCCGGCCGGCGTTGACCATGAAGACGCGCATTACCAGCGTGCGCATTTTGCCCCCCGGGCAGGGGATCAGTTACGGTCATCGCTATACCACTGCCAATGTTCAACGGGTGGGCAGCATTGCCGTTGGATATGCCGACGGTTTCCGCCGGTGGGCGGGAAATAGGGTATTATTACAGGGCAAATCGGTGCCTGTTGTGGGTACGATCTGCATGGATCAATGTGTGATTAATCTGGACGACGTGCCGGAAGCAAGAAGAGGGGATGAGGTGGTGTTGATTGGGCAACAGGGAAGCGCCCGTATTTCTGCTGAGATGATGGCAAAGACCTGGGGCACGATCAACTATGAAGTGGTGAGCGGGCTGGCATCACGATTAACGCGGTTATATAACGGCTGAGCGGTTTACCGCATTCAGCCGAATCTGCCAGATGAATACCGGGGTTGCAGCGCTGAATCAGCGCTGTCTGGTGTTTTGGCAATCAAGGGAGAAATGGATAGAATGGATACAACTGTTACCACGCGCTGGAAGATTGCTGAGCCGATCTCCGCAGCTGCACAGCAGGAGCTTGCCGCTTACCCCAGGGTTTTACAGCAGTTACTTTTCAATCGCGGTATCACTACCGCCAAAGCCGCCGAAGTATATTTGAACGGCGGCGGTTCGCGCTATGACCCGTTTGAACTCAAGAACATGGCCGCTGCTGTGGGCCGGATTCTTGAAGCTATTGATAATAGAGAAAAGATCGTTATCTATGGGGATTATGACGCCGATGGCGTTACCGCTACCGCCCTGCTCAACCAGATTTTGGTCAATCTTGGGGCAAATGTGCAGCCTTATATCCCGGACCGGGTTGATGAAGGCTATGGTTTGAATATGGATGCGCTTGACCGTCTGTATGCCGATGGTGCCAATCTGATCATCACCGTGGACTGCGGGATTCGTTCGCTGGACGAAATCAAGCATGCCTACGAGATTGGGCTGGAGATGATCGTCAGTGATCATCATGAGCCAGCCGCCAATATTTCTGACCATGCGATTGTGATCTGTCCCAAACAGATGGATGATTTGTATCCCGAGAAGAATCTGGCCGGGGTGGGGGTGGCCTTCAAGATCGCTGAAGCGCTTGCCAGCCAGCGGCCGTTAAAATCCTGTCAGCTTGAGGATGTGCTTGACCTGGTAGCTGTGGGTACGGTCGCCGATCTGGTGCCCCTAACCGGTGAGAACCGCTCTCTGGTGCAGGCCGGGCTGGAAGTGCTGCGCGGCGGCCGCCGCCAGGGACTGTTTTCCCTGATGCAGGCAGTTGGGGTGGATATTCAGAATGCGAATGCCGGCAGCATCGGGTTTGGGATCGGGCCGCGGATCAATGCTGCCGGCCGTCTCGAGCAGGCCAATCCGGCGCTGGATCTGCTGCTTTCCGAAGATCTGCTGCAAACCGGAATGCTGGCCCAGCAGTTGGATGATCTAAATCAGGAGCGCAAGAGCATTACCCAATGGATCCAGGAAGAAGCCGAGAAACAGGCGATGGATGATGGGGACAATTTCCTGTTGTTCGCTGCGCACCCGGATTTCAGGGAAGGCGTGGTTGGGCTGGCGGCTTCGCGCCTGACCGATTCGTATTATCGCCCCTCGGTGGTCGGTCATTCTGGTGAAGAAACCACGCGTGCTTCCTGCCGCAGCATCCATGAATTTCACATCACGAAAGCGCTGGATGAATGTGCCGACTTGCTTGTGCGGCATGGCGGCCATGCGATGGCGGCAGGTTTTACCGTGCGCAATGAGAACCTGGACGAGTTGATGGCCCGCCTGAAGGCAATTGCCCGCCGCGAACTGGCCGGGCAGGAACTGCACCCCGAATACAAGGCGGATATTGCCCTGGAACTGCATGAACTCCATCCAGAAATTTTGCAGAGCATTGCCATGCTGGAACCCACCGGTCAGAAGAATCCACCGGCCCGGTTCGTGTCTCGCAACCTGCGGGTTACACGCAGCCGGCAGGTCGGCAAGGACCACAGCCATTTGAAAATGACAATTACCGATGGCCAGGTGTTTTTTGATGCGATTGCTTTCCGCCAGGGTCATTGGTATAACAATATGCCCGAATATATCGACATCTTGTATAGTTATGAGACCAATGAATTTAATGGCAGGGTGACTTTGCAATTGAATGTGAAGGATATCAAGCCTTCGGAAGAGGAAGAAGAGAAATGATTGATCGTTCGTAGTGGAACAGCATGCTGTTCTATTACGAAGAAGATGCGTTTTGGTGCGGTCAACTGCCAACGCGTCCTGCAAATACCTGCGTGCGCATTTACCCTAAAAAACAATCCTTCTGATATTCGGCCAGAAGGATTGTTGATTTATTGCGTATAGCCAAGCCCCGATATTAATCTGTAAAGCGGTAGCGGATCAAGGTCCAGATGGCTTCGACGGCGTCCATGATGCCGATTTTCTTGCCTTCCGAGAAGCCGCGCGGATCGTAATGAATGGGCACTTCCAGAATGTGAATGCCGCGCTTGAGGAATTTGGAGGTGATCTCAGGTTCCAGTTCAAAGCGTTTGGAGCGCAGGGGAATATCGTCCATCAACTCCCGGCGGAAGGCTTTGTAGCAGGTTTCCATATCCGTCAGGCGCTGATTATAGAGCAGGTTGGTGATGAAGGTCAGGGTCTTGTTGCCCACCTTGCTCCAGAAAAGGAAATCTGCGGGGACATTGCCCATGAAACGCGAGCCATATACCACCTGGCTGCGGCCTTCCTGAATGGGTTTTAATAAAGCCAGATAATCATTGGGGTCATATTCGAGATCGGCGTCCTGGATAATGATGACATCCCCGGTTGCATTCTGAATGCCTGTGCGCACGGCTGCCCCCTTGCCGCTGTTTTTCTCGTGCATCAGGACTTTGACCCTGTCCTTGCCATCCAGCTCCTTAAGCATTTCCCGGCTGCCATCCGTTGATCCATCATCAATGATCACGATTTCACTGACGACGGACACCTGTTGAACGCGTTTCAAAATCTCATGAAGGGTATCGCATTCGTTATAAACTGGCATGATCACGGAAACATTCATGCCGAGATTATAAAGTACGTGGACAACCAGCGCAAGGAAATCAAGGCATTATTGCTGCGTATCTGATCCTGTAAGCCAATTGAAAAGCATTCCAGCTCAAAAACCGTATGGAAATAGGCGCTGCGTGCTATAATTTATCATATCATTTTCGCAGGTCGGAGGTTTTATTGTGGTGAACAGCGAATCCAAACCCCAAACGGATCCTTCGTTGGGTCAATCCAATTTCATGCCAAAACCGATCACCCAGGTTGAAGATACCGGGCTTTCGATTTTGTGGTTACAGGATCACATTCTTAAGGTAATGTATTTTGAGGGATTCTTGTCCGGTTTTGCCGTAGCAGAAAAAATTGCCCTGCCGTTTTCCGGTGTCGTTGACCAGATCCTTGAAGCTTTGAAGCGCGAGAAACTGGTGGAAGTGCGATCTTCGCAGATGGGCCTGGGCGATGGCGCCTATCAGTATGCGATTACCGGGGCGGGGATTGCCCGCGCCCGCGAGGCGCTGGAGCGCAGCCAGTACGCCGGCCCGGCCCCCGTGCCGATCGATAATTATATTGAGGCGTGCAAGCTGCAAAAGCGGGGACGGATGACGGTGACCAACCGCCTGATGCGCAAGGTGCTTTCTCATCTTGTTTTGTCAGAGAAAGCCTACCGCCATCTTGGCCCAGCGATCAATTCCGGCACGTCTATTTTTCTGTACGGCCCTCCCGGGAATGGGAAAACCACCATCGCTCAGGCAATTGGCAATCTGGTATTAACCCAGGCGATGTATATCCCTTATGCGATCTATGTCGATGGTCAGGTGATTAAGCTGTACGACTCGGTTAATCATCAGCTTGCGCCTGAGGATGGGGTGACCAGCCGCGGCACCGGCACGCTGCGCACGGGTATGCGCCGCGACCCGCGTTGGGTGCGCATCCGCCGCCCGTTCATCATGGTTGGCGGCGAGTTGACTCTTTCCGGGCTTGATCTCGTTTTTGACGATGTCAGCAAATTCTATGAAGCGCCATACCAGGTCAAGGCGAACGGCGGTATTCTGTTGATTGATGACTTTGGCCGCCAGCAGGTGCGCCCGCGTGACCTGCTTAACCGCTGGATCATCCCCCTTGAAAACCGGATTGACTATCTGACCATGCACACCGGCAAGAAGATTGAAGTGCCGTTTGATGTGCTGGTCATCTTCTCGACCAACCTGCCGCCCAAAGACCTGGTTGATGAGGCTTTTCTGCGCCGGCTGCGCCACAAGCTGGAGATCACCGATCCGAATTTTGACAACTACCGCAAGATCTTTCAGCGGGTTGCCCAGGCGAAAGGTGTGGAATACAATGACCAGGGATTGGCGTATCTGCTCCAGGAATGGTACATCAAACGCAACCGCAAGCTGCGCGCTTCTCACCCTCGTGATATTTGTGACCAGATTCTCGATATCTCTGCTTACCAGGGTATTGAACCCGTCATGTCCCGTGAGTTAATCGACGAGGCTGCTGACGCATACTTTGTTGACCTTTAAAACGGAACCCTGCACCAGCATTGTGTTGAGTGACATGTTTAACATTGCCTTGTGCAGGGCTTTGGTTTATTACGTTTTGAAATGAGCGGAGACACGCATGAAGCCGCGCGGCACCTTTGAACAATTCCTTTTTGTTTTGTTAACCCTGCTCAGCCTGATCTCCACCCAGGTTGGGTTTGTTCGCGCCGCTTCCCCTGCAATTGCTCCAACTGCGCAGCAGGCACAGGATCTGCTGGTTGAAATGACACCCGAAGAAAAAGTGGGACAGCTTTTCATTACCGGATTCACGGGCAGTGAGGCAAATGAGACCACCCGTATCCATGATTTGATCGTCAATTATCATGTGGGCGGGGTGATGCTTAACGCAGCCAATGATAATTTTGTCGGCGGCACCGATACGATTCAGGCAGCGTATACCCTGATTGGTGAATTACAGCAGGCAGAGTGGGATGCAAAATACAATATACAGCCCGACCCGGTGACCGGAGAAACAAATGATGTGGAATATATTCCTTTGCTGATTGGCATTGTTCAGCAAGGTGATGGTGCGCCTTCAGACCAGATCATCAGCGGGTTTACACCACTGCCTTCTGCGATGGCGTTGGGCGCATCCTGGAACACAAATCTTGCCCGGCAGGCGGGTGCGGTGCTGGGGGATGAATTGAGTGCACTTGGCGTTAATCTGGTGATCACCTCTGCACTGGATGTGCTTGGTCCGCAGGATATGGGCGGTAGTGCCGCATTGGGCGTGCAGAGTTTTGGCGGTAATCCGTACTGGAACGCGCGACTGGGAACTGCTTATGTTGAGGGGATTCATCAGGGCAGCGATTCCCGCATGCTGGTAGCCGCCGGGGATTTTCCCGGCAACGGATATGCCGACCGCGATCCAGGGCTTAAAGTTGCCACCGTCAGCCGCACGCTGGAGCAGCTTGATCAGTTTGAATTGCGGCCTTATTATGCGGTTACCGGGCAGGCCACTGATGCCGGTGCCGCGGTGGATGGATTAGTTATTTCGCATAGCCGCTATGTGGGGTTACAGGGAAATGTCCGCAGCGGTACGCGCCCGCTCAGCTTTGATGCCACCGCCATTGAAAATTTGATGTCCTTTCCATCCCTGATGGGATGGCGGCGTGATGGCGGGTTGTTGATCAGCGAGAATCTTGGCAGTCCGGCTATTTTGCATTATTTCAGCCCCTCCGGCGAAGCTTTTAATGCCCATCAAATTGCTTTGAATGCTTTCCTGGCAGGGAATGATTTGTTGTATGTGGATAATTTTATTGCGACCGGTGATGAGGATGCGGCCGCTTCATTGATCAACACGTTGACATTCTTTGCCCAGAAATATCGTGAGGACGCAGCTTTTGCCAAACGGGTGGATGCTGCTGTTGAGCGGATTCTGACGAAGAAAATGGACATCTATCCGTCGTTGATCCTGGGGGCAGTCAGTCCATCCCAAAACGAGCTGGAAGGATTGGGTCAATCCAGCCAGGTCAGTTTTGATGTCGCCCAAAATGCAGCGACTTTGATCAGCCCGAATGCAGCCCAGCTTAGTCTGGCGATCCCTGATCCGCCTGGTTTACGTGACCGGATTGTATTTTTCACCGATACACTTGTCTCCCGCCAGTGCAGCACCTGCATCGCTGAATACATGCTGCCGTATGACGGGTTTGCGAATGCTGTCGTTCGTTTATATGGACCTGCTGCTGGCGGGCAGGTGGTTCAGTATAATCTCTCATCGTTCAGCTTTGAGGATTTAACCAGTTTTCTGAATGGGGCCAACGAGCTTTCTGCAGGTCAGCAGCGCGCCATTTTGGAAGATGCACTCAGCCAGGCTGATTGGGTGGTGTTCTCCATGCTGAACGTAGATGAAGACCGTCCCGAGTCGCTTGCTATCCATCGCCTGCTGGAAGAACGGCCTGATCTGATCAATCGCAAACACCTGATCACCTTTGCTTTCAACGCTCCTTATTTTCTGGATGCAACCGATATTTCCCAAATGACGGCCTATTATGGACTGTATAGCAAAACCCCTGCATTTGTTGATGTAGCAGCGCGCATTTTGTTTGGCGAGCTGACGCCATTGGGTTCGTTGCCCGTGTCTGTTCCTGGAAGCGGATATGATCTTGAGCGGGCGCTTTCGCCAGAGCCGAGTCAGGTGATTCCGCTGCATCTTGATCTTCCTGACGAAGCGCCTGGGGTGGGAACCGAGGCGGCTGACGTGTTGCCGATGTTTGAGGAAAATGACATCCTGCCGCTTGTCACCGGTGTAATTTTTGACCGGAACCGGCATATTGTTCCAGATGGCACGCCGGTAGATTTTGTCTTTTCGACGGGCGGAGAAGGGGGGCTGGTACAGCAGATTCGCGCTGTTACCAGAGATGGGGTTGCCCGCGCCAGTTATCAGATTCGGTCTATTGGTCTGCTGCAAATTCAGGTGCGCAGTGGGGATGCCCGCACGTCGGAGATCCTTTTGCTGGATATCAGTTCCAGCGGGGCAGTGGCGATCACGGCGATCGTGCCCACGGTGGCGGCGACAGAGATTGTTCAGTCCACAGTTGAACCCAGCCCCACACCGGAACAAACGCCCACGCCAGTGGTGGAGGAGAATACATCGCCGGGTTTCATTAATTGGCTGGTATCGATCACTTTGATTTGGGGAGCTTCGATTGGTATTTTCTTCCTCGGGCAAAGAAAGTTGAGCATTATCTGGGGGCTGCGCTGGGGGCTGCTGGCAGCAGTGGGCGGCCTGTTGATGTATATATACCTCTCACTGGGTTTTCCTGGCAGCCAACGTACCTTGACCTCCGGCATGGGGGGGATTCTCGGTTCCGTTGGTTTGGGCGTCCTCGCCGGTTGGCTGGTTGGCTGGTTCTGGCAGTGGTACTCTTCCCGTTAGTAAAATTTATAATTTATAAAGTTCACGTTGTCAGCGTCAGAATGAGACTGACCGCCATCAAGCCAACGGATGCCCACCATAAGGTGCGTTCGGGGGTTTGGGTGGTCAGCTGCCAGAGAGTCTCCTGACGCATGGCTGGATTGGAAATATTGGCACGTTCACCAAACAAGGTTTTGCGGAAGCTGTCGATATTGTCCGGGCGGGAGTCCGGGTGGAGCTGCATGGCCCACAGGATGGCCCGCTCGGTAGCGGCGCTGATGCCAGTATTAATCTGCCGCGGGGGGATCAGGCTGAGCGGATCGAGGAAACGTTCGCGGGCATCCGCAGGTGGAGTATTGGTCAGCAAATGGTAAAGGGTTGAACCAAAGGCGTAAATATCGCTGCGTACGTCGGTATGTGCCCCATCTCCGCCATATTGTTCCAGAGGGGTATACAGGGCAGTGCCCTGGCCCTGAATGACGGTGATGGTGACTTCACCGGGGGCAAGCATTTTCACCAGACCAAAATCGACCAGTTTGACCAGGCCGCTGGGGGTTACCTTGAGGTTGCTGGGCTTGATGTCGCGGTGCAGGATGGGCGGATCCTGCGTGTGCAGATATTCCAGCGCATCACATAGCTGGACAGCCCATTTCAGCACTTCTTTTTCTGAGAGAAATTTATCCGACTGTCGGGCTTCGATCATGTGGGTGCGCAGGTCTTTGCCGGGCACATAATCCATCACCAGATAGTCACGCGTTTCAATGGAGAAATAGTCAGAAACTTTGGGCAGGTTGGGGTGGTCCAGACGCGCCAGCACCGTCGCCTCACGCAGGAACTGGTCACGATTTTCCTTGAGCAGGTCCTGGTCGGTGGTGGATTCGTGTTCAACTTCTTTCAAGGCGCATTGACGGCCCTCAAGCCGCAGGTCATCGGCAAGGTAAATGCTTCCCATGCCTCCTTGACCAATGATCCGGCGGATACAATAGCGGTCACGCAGCACCTCTCCGGATTTTAACGGAACGGGCATTGTGGTTGACTCTCTTCTTCGATTTTGGGCCTGGCACGGTTAGATTTCGGCGTCTTTGCGCGCGCAAGTCCCTGATTTTTGCGGGCAAAGATTGTTTTTGCCCATCCATACTTTTATTATACCGCCTTCTATCTTATAATCGAAGAAGATTGTGAATCAGCGATACAATATTCTTTGTGTATAAATTCATTCTTGGAGGAAGTCTTTGATGGAACCCCAGGCCACAGAAGCCCCGGTATTGGTGGCACAGGCCGGCCCGTTGAACGGGCAGCGTTGGACGATCACAAAAGCGCTCATGATTGGACGGGATGCCTCCTGTGACATCATGATCCCGGATCGTTCTGTTTCACGGTTCCATGTGCGCGTTACCCCACAGGAAAAGGGCATCCTGCTCGAAGACCTTGCCAGCAAAAATGGTACGTACCGGAATGGGGAACGCATCAGTGAGCCTGAGCTTTTGCTGGACAGTGATGTGGTGCAGGTGGCGATCGTGCAGCATTTTGTCTTTCTCAGCTCGGACGCTACTGTGCCGGTGGATGAAAGACCAACGGAATCATTGCCTGCCTCTGGCCGCCTGTACCTGGATGGACGAGCGCGGCGGGTGTGGATCGGCCAGCAGGAGCTTGTTCCGCCGCTTTCCGGCTCGCAGTTCCGCTTGATCAAGACGCTGTATGAGCAGCAGGGCGAAGTTGTTTCCCGAAATAAATTGATCGTGGCGGTGTGGGGGGAAGAGGAAGCATTGGGCGTTTCCGAGCAGGCACTAGATGCCCTGGTACGGCGTCTGCGCGACCGTCTCAATTCCCTTGACCCGGAGAATGAATATATTGTCACCGTGCGTGGTCATGGTCTGAGGTTGGAGAATACTTCTGCGGTGGATGGGGAATAAATGTAAGGTCGCGGTGTTGCAGGGTGTGATCATGGATAACCTGTAATCATAAGAAAATAAAACAAGGCTGCCGTAATGGACAGCCTTGAAATTTTAATTGGCAGCGCCGGATTATTTTACAATCTGGTGCTTCATGGCATAGCGCATGACGGTGCTGAAGACGGCCTGGATCTGTTCTTTGACCTCGTCCGGTTGGGACTCATCCGCGTCGCTTTGGGCAGCGAAGGTGCTTAATAATTGCACCAGTTCCGGGGTGACCATGTCGGGGTTGCTTTCCAGCAGCTGCGTGCGTTCTGCTTCGCTTTCCACGCTGAGCAATTTTTCGATAATCTCCATCTCTGGCGGGGTAGAAAGTTTTTGGATGATCTCCGCAATCTGGTTTAGTTTCCCACCGCGTTCCAGATCGCCAGCCTGACGGGCCTGTTCCAGTTCGTTTTGCAGGGCGTCCAGGAAGAGTTCGTTAATTGCGCCGGCGTTCTTTATGACGGCTTCTTCGATGTTGGGCGCGGAAAGGATGGCATCTACTACTTTTCGGCTTTCTTCCATCTGTGCGCGCAGCATTTCGTCAATTTTCGCGGTCATTGCGAGCAATTTCTCCCGCAGGGTTTCCAGCTTTTCTTTTTCTGCGCCTTGTGCTGCATCAATCCGGCTGGTCAACAGGGCATAAAATTCATAATCCAGACCGGAATGGACCATGCTGACGTAGGCATTGATCCGTGTTTCGGAATCGGCGGCATCAATGATCAGATCCAGCAATTTCTCGCGGGTCAGGCCTTCTTTACTGGCTTCCTGCAGGGCCTGGATAGCTGCCTGGTGTTCTTCGGCCTGTACCTTGATCTTCTTGCCCACCTCGGTCAACGCCATTAGTTGATTCTGGATTTCGCCAAACTGCTGCAGGGCGGTTTCATCGCGCTGGGCGATGCTGGCCTGGGCGATTTGGCTGAGCAGGGCGAAAAATTGCTCATCGATCAAGGCTTCTTCCTGACGGATGATTTCCTCGCGGGAGTCGGCAGCGGTGGTGGTCAGCAGGCGTTCCAGCAGTTTGAGCTGGCTGCGCTGGCGGTCGATCATCTCTTTGGTGATGCCGTCACCGGCGAGGATTTTCTCGATCAGGCCGTCAAAGGTGAACATGGTTTGCGGGCGCAACAAGTACCCCTTGCGCATTTCCATGGGCAGGGAGTCGGAGACTTGTTTGATCAGCGGCCCGATGATGCGTTCCTGTTCGTTGACTGGCAGCCCTAATTCGGGCGGGAAGTAGGTCAGCAGCAGTTCTTTTTCGGGGTCGTGGTAAACGACAGGGGTGGCGAGGGGGCCTTCAAACCCGCAGTGCGGGCAGGCAACCATGTTCACAGCACCGCTGAGCAAGCGGGCTTTGGATTGGGGGTCTTCGCGGACATCAAAGAGCTGCTGAACATCAGCCGGAATGGGCTGTCGGCAGCGGGGGCAGTTTACGGTTGTTCTGGGCATAAATTGACTCTCATTTCATTGGTTAAGGATCGAGCATCCAGCAGTTGTGAACCGTCTGGATGGCATTTCACGCAAAGGGGATTATACCACTGTGGTGTTTATCCCTGGCGGGGCAGGGAGAAGCAGATGCGCGCGCCCTGGCCGCTTTGGGTGTCGACCCAGATGCGTCCTTCATGGGCTTCCACAATGGCGCGGGTGAGGAACAGCCCCAGCCCGGCGCCCTTGGTGTGGCGGGCCATGTCTGGCCCGCGGTAGAAGCGGTCGAAAATATGCGGGATGTCCTCGGAGGCAATCCCGGGTCCCTGATCGCTGACGCAGATGACCACATCGGCAGGCTGTACCTGCCCGCGAATGAGGATTTTCCCTTCGGGTGAATAATTGATCGCATTGGAGATGAGGTTGGTGATGATCTGGTGCATACGTTTTTCATCTGCCAGAATGACAGGGAAGTTTTCAGGGAAGTCAACAATGATCTCGTGCTGTGAGGTTTGGGTTTTCATCCGCTCCGCGATTTGGGCAATCATTTTCACCAGGTGGATGTCGGAGCGTTTGATGGAGAGTCCCCCGGCTTGCAGGCGCGAGGCGTCCAGCAGATTTTCGATCATGGCAGTCAGGTGGTCGGCTTCGTCTTCAATCACCGCCAGCGAGTCATCGATCACTTCCCGATCCCAGTCGGCATCTTCGCGGCGCAGTGTGCCGACATAGCCTTTGATCAGCGCCACAGGGGTCTTTAATTCATGGCTGATGATAGAGATGAAGGTGCTTTTCATTTCTTCGGCCTGCCGGAAGCGGGTAATATCGCGTATGGTGGCGATGATGTTAACCAGCAAACCTTCCTGGACGATGAGCGGGGCATAGGTGATGCCGACGGGCAGGGGCGGTTGGTCTGGGCCGCGTTCGATGTCGCCTTCGACGTATAACTGCGCGTTGCGCGTCAATGGCCAGCCGCCTGCCTCAGCCTGTTCCAGGGTCAATCCGATCGGCGATTTGGCCCAGCGGATAATTTCCTCATGGGCTTTGCCGACCACGTCGGCGCGGTTGATGTTGAGGATACGGGCCAGGGCGGGGTTGCATTTCTGGATGGTATGGTCAGGAACAAGGATGAGGATGCCGTCCGCTGCCGAATCCAGCAGGGCATCCATGCGCTGCTTTTCACGACTGACAGCGGTGTAAAGCTGGGCATTTTGTACGGCAATGGCGGCCTGGTTGGCAAACCCGGCCAGCAATTTGCGGTCGTATGCCGAGAAGAGCGTTAGATAATTGCGAAAGATAAAAATGACGCCGACCACAGTCTGGCGGGCGATCAGGGGGAGCCCCACGCTGGTCAGTAACCCCAGGCTGGCGGTGCGGGTTAATTCCTTGAGCATCTTTTCGACCCCGGGCAGTTCCAGATTTTCAGGGTCCTGCGGGGCAGGAGGGATTTCGGCCAGATACGGCTCGATGAATTTCAGGAAGGCGTTTGGCAGCCCGTGGGAAACGCGAATACGCCATTCGCCGCTTTCCGAGCGCAGGGCAATCAACCCGGCATGACCGGCCAACACGCCCATTGAGATGGTCAGGGTGTGTTCCAGCAAGGTGTCAACATCCAGTTCCTGGGTAAGTACCCGGGCCAGCTCAAGAAAATAATCGCGTTGTTGAACACGGAAGTCAGGCAGCAAAATATCCATCCTTTTAGTCCATCATGCTAGGAAAATGAAATTTCTGCCAGACTGCGCGCACCTTGCAGGCCGGCACTATCGCCCAGCGCAGGAAAGGTGATTGTCAGCCCTGTGGTGTAATCGGGGGAGATGACGCTGGATTCAATAGCAGCATGCATTGCCTCAAAAAACAGATCGGCAGATTTGGTCACGCCACCGCCCAGAATGAGGATTGAAGGGTTGAAGATATGCAGGCAGTCCGCGAAGCTGCGTCCGAGGTAGGTGCCTGCGCGCTGGTATGCCTCGATGGATAATTCATCTCCCTGGCGGGCGGCTTCACCAATCTCTCGTGCATTTGGCTGGGCTTTGGTCAGCAGGGAGGTGCGTCCATTGGCTAATTGTTCGGTCACGTAGCGGGCAATGCCTGTGCCGGAAGCGACCGATTCAAGGTGGCCACGTTTGCCACAGCCGCACATCGGGCCGTTTTCGGGGATGACGGTAATATGCCCCAGCTCACCTGCCAAACCGCGATGACCAAGCAGGAGACGGCCATCAGAAATAATCCCGCTGCCAATACCCGTGCTGATGGTGATGTAGATCAGGTTTTGGTGCCCCACCCCGGCGCCATATTTCCACTCGCCCAGGGCGGCCATGTTGGCATCATTGCCCACAGCAGCCGGGACGTTGAAATATGTTTCAAGCTTTTCCTTTAGCGGAAAGTTTTCCCAGTCGGAGATATTGGCAGTAAAACTGATAATGCCAGTGACCGGGTCCAGCGGACCGGGAACGGCTACGCCAATTCCGCGCACGCGCATATCCTGCGGCCAAACTGCTTCAATGGTCGAGGTCAATACGTCAAAAGCCTGCGGCTTGCTGCGGGTTGGCAGGCGCTGTATGTTCAATGGTTCAATATTTTTGGCGCCAGCCTGAAATAAGGCTGCCCGTATTTGGGTTCCACCTGCGTCCACTGCAATGTAAGCATCCATACAGAAATTATAGCATGGGAAAGAACGGAAGAGGAATTTGGGAGGGGTGATTGGGAGGGTATTTTTTTGGGTATTGCGTGAAAATAAACTGTTTGGACGGTGCGAAGGAAAGATTTTGTCTACAGTAACCTTTCAATTGCATGGAAGGATAAAATCCATGCTATTATAATCAGAACATGGAAAATCAATCACAAAATCTCTTGCACAAAATCATACGCTGGATTCAACGCCGCTTGCAGTGGCTTGCTCCGGGTATGGGTATTAAACGCTGGTTGGTCATCATCCTGGTGGGGACGACCTTGATCAGCCTGGGGTTTGCCGTGGTTCTCCTTGATTTCTATCGCACCGTGGAAGATTCTTTGCTGGTGTCGGTATTGTCCTGGCTTTCCTTGCGGTTCCTTTCCCGTCCGCTGCGCGCCCTCATCTTTGGCGGCAGCGGGTTGGCGTTGATTGTCTGGGGAATCTGGGGGTTGAACCACTCTTTGCTGGTCCCGTTTGTTAAGCCTGGCAAGCCGCTGCTGGAGACGGTTTCTGCTTATCGCCGCAAAGACCGCGGCCCGCATATTGTTGTGATGGGGGGCGGCACGGGGCTTTCTTCGCTGCTGCGTGGATTGAAGGAGCATACGCATAATTTGACCGCGATCGTTACTGTGGCGGATGATGGCGGTTCTTCCGGTGATTTGCGCCGTGAGATGGGGGTCTTGCCCCCTGGTGATATTCGCAACTGTCTGGCCGCTTTATCCAATGATGAGGATTTGCTAACTCAGGTTTTTCAATACCGTTTCCCCAGCGGCCCAGGTTTGGAAGGGCATTCCCTTGGCAATTTGCTGATCACGGCCCTGGCCGAGATCACTGGCAGTTTTGAGGAGGGCGTGGCTGAGTCTGGGCGGGTGCTGGCCGTGCAGGGGCGGGTGCTGCCAGCCACTTTGCGGGATGTGCGTCTGGTTGCTGAAGTCACCATGCCGGAGGGAAAAGGGGATGTGGTCGTGCACGGTGAAAGCGAAATTCCCAAAGTCCGGGGCAAGATCAAACGCATCTGGCTGGAGCCAGGCAATCCACCGGCCTTTCCCCCCGCTATCCAGGCGCTGTTGTCTGCCGACTTGATTCTGATTGGCCCTGGCAGTTTGTATACTTCTATTTTGCCGAATTTGCTGGTGCCGCACCTCGCCCAGGCGATACGCGCCAGCCGTGGATTGAAGTTCTTCATTTGCAATGTTGCCACCCAGAGGGGGGAAACGGAGGGTTACCATTGCGGGGATCATTTGCGTACGATCGAGAAACACCTCGGCGGCGGCATGTTTGATCTGGTGATTTGCAATAATCATTTTGGGCCAGATTTGCCCGAAGGGCCGGAATGGGTGAGGCCCGAAGAGGATTTCGCGGAACAGTACAGCACGTATCAGGCTGATCTGGTTGATAAAACTAATCCCTGGCGGCATGACTCAGCCCGATTGGCCCAGTCCATTATGGATCTGTATTATGACCGCACCGGTCCGCTGATCGTTCGGGATGAATGAGGTTGGTTTTGCCTGGCAGGTCTAGCAGCTTTTGGGGCAATTACCAGCTTAAATACCTTTATTTTTCCTGTTTTACGGACCTTGTCTAGATTAGTTTGCACAAATGCGGTAAAATGAATAAGTAGAAATTTTCACAACCAAATACAATTTAAATCTATGGAG
>Ga0334889_1002354_pt1 | contig 21501 bp, 15 predicted proteins | sample GraSluR1_MG_2_FD_207222 | JGI IMG/M metagenome (GOLD analysis project Ga0334889, IMG submission 207222) | Sludge microbial communities from methane-producing bioreactor in Wageningen University, Netherlands - Granular Sludge_8_08-R1 | ecosystem: Engineered > Bioreactor > Anaerobic > Unclassified... | reverse complement strand
ATGGTAAATATGGATGAAATAAAGTAGCGAGCAATTGAGAATTTTCGTCAAAAAAACAATTGAGCGAATCAAAAAATGCGTAAGAAAATAGCATGTCTGAGCGTAGCGAGTTTGCTATTTTTAGCAAATTTTGACCGAGCGAAATTTGTTTTTTAGAAAATTTGATCTTGTGAGCGATTTATTTTATCCAATGTTTACTGCTTCATTATTATAAGCATTTAGTTTTAATGAGTTTCCTAAAACTATCTATAAAATACCAACATTGTCATAAGTGCTGTAACGCCGTGCACAGTTCAGCGTGGCTGTTACACTACATTAAAATCAAAAAACGGTTATTATTAAAATGTTGTTCCTTACCAACTGACCAACTAATAATTTTATCCAATGTTTACTGCTTCATTATTACAAGGTTTTAATGTTGTTCCTTTCCAACTTTCTACTTTCCAACTAATTATTATAATTATTTACAAAAACCTGTCCACCCCGTCAACCTTCGGTTGCCACCCCTCAAGAGGGGAATTAATTACTAATACTTGTTTTAGCGTTTTTCCCAATCAACTATAAAAATACCGATGTTGCCATGAGTGCTGTAACGCCGTGCCTCCTTGAGAACGATAGTTGAGCAATCGTTGAACTATTGTTAAACCATTGTTTAACGTAAAAGATGAATGTTTTTGCCTGTGCTGTAACGTACACTACATTAAAAGCAAAAAACGGTTAACATTAAAATGTTTTTCCTTTCTACTAAACTACTTTCTAAAGTTATAATCCCACAAAAAATTACATAGAATCGTTATTTTTTACGATATTTTTTATTATTTCCCACACTTTTTCAGGATTATCTGAAGAAATTGAAGAAATTATTTTACACCCTTCAGTTCCCCAAAACAAAACATCTTTTATAGGATAATTTTTTATTATTTCAAAGGCTGTATAAATTTCTTCTTCTCTTTCATTAGGAACTTTAAATGATTGAATCCAAATATGATTATCTTTAGAATATTTTTTGGATATTTCGCTAATTTTTTTAGTAGTTTCTTCAACAAAACTTTCTATCGGTTTATTAAATGCGTACCAATAAGGATCAGAACCTACATTTTCAATATTGTTCAATGAAGATATATCTTCATAATTAGTTATACCTATTTCCTTAGATTCTTCAGGTAAAAAACATAAGTAATTTTTTAATCCAATTTCTTCAGCATATGAAGTAACAAATTTAAAAAAATCTAAAATAGAGTCATTTCTAAATTTTACGATATCTTCATTAAAAATTAAAGGCATTTCATAATGAAATTCTTTTTTAAATTTTTCTGTACATCTATTACATCTACAAGACCATTCATTAGGAAAATTATTTTGTGAATTAAATAGATGAAAATGCGGTTCATCCCAAAAAATTATTTTTCCACCAATAAATTTAACTGAATCTATCCATTTTTTTATAAAATCTCTAAATTTTTCTGAATAAAAACATACACTTCCAAGACTTCTTTCTAAATTAGAAATTTGAGCTTCAGACATATTATCTTGAAGAAAGCCTGAAAAAGCTTCTCCACCAAAAATACCTCCAACTCCCCAAGGGTCTATCCACGTCTCAAAACCTAAATTTTCAGATAACTCAACAATATCTTTCATAGTTTTTTCATAAAATTTAAAATCATTTTCACTGTAAGTATGAACAATTTTTTTAAAACCAATTTTCTTTAATTCTAATAAATCTTTTTCTACATGTTTTATATCTCTATTACCAAAATAACTAATACCAAAATTAATTTCAGTCATTTTATCGCCTCCATATGATTTTCTGTTTGTTCATGAAATAATATAACATTTAATAAAAATAAAATAAATTTAATTATTTAGAAATATGACTGTTTTTTAAGAAATATTTTTGTAAATCTATCTTTATTTAAGAAATTCTAAAAAATACCAACTTGCAAAAAAAATAAATAAGTTTTATAATCTAATAACTTGAATTATGCAACAAAATTTTTATTGGGCATTTTTCAGTTTTATTTTTTTTGAATTAATTAATAAAGTTTATTAATTAATTACTTTGATTAAAATAGAAAAGAAAAATTTATAATCAATCAATTATTTTAAAAGGAGAATTAACATGAGTAAATATATAGGACAGCCCCATATAATAAAAAAAATAAATAAAAAAGTTATTTTAGAAATTGTAAAAGAACATGGACCTATTTCAAAACCAGATATTTCAAAAATGACAAAACTAAGTCTTCCAACTGTTAATAAAATTATAAAAGATTTAGCAGAAAAAAAGATTTTATTAGAACTTGGAAAAAGAGAAACTCAAGGAGGAGGTAGAAAACCTTCAATGTATGAGATAAATCCAAGTTATGACCCAATAATCTCTTTGTTTTTTTCTGATGGAAATATTAGAGCTGTTTTAGCTAATGGCGTTGGGAAAAAAATTGTAGATAAAAATTTTAACTTACCTGAAGCTAGTGTTGAAGATATCTACAAAATAATAGAAGATTTATTAGTTCTTGACAGAAATAATATTAAAGCAATAGGCATCGGAATTCCTGGAGTTGTAAATAATGAAGGTTTAGTAACTAAAATCCCACTTTTCCCTTCTTTAGAAGGTGTTAATTTGAAAGAATTATTAAAAAATCGTTTTGAAAAAAAAGTTTTTATTGAAAACGAAGTAAATGTAACAGGTTATGGTATTTATAAGGAAAATTATAATATTGATTACAATAATTTTTTATACGTTTATTTTGGAGAGAAGGGGGTTTCTTCGGCAATTATTTTAAATGGGAATTTATATAAAGGGGTTAATTCTTTCAGTGGAGAAATAGGTTTTATGCTTACTAGAGAAAATATTGAGCAAAATCTTTCTAACAAAAAATTTGGAATACTCGAAAATGAGTTTGGTAATATTTTAAAAAAAACAAAGTTAGGTAGTAATAAAGAAAATATAAAAAGATTAACAGATATTATCACTTTTACATTAACAAATTTAATAACGTTTTTTGATCCTGATGTTATTGTAATAGAAAATGATTATGTTGATTTAAGTATCGTTAAAGAAAATATAAAAAAATATTTAGAATTGAAAAAATATCCGTTAATAGTTTCTCAAAATAATAAAAATGCAGGGATAGATGGAGTAATAAAATTATGTTTAGCAGAAATGTATTCAAGTTATTCACTAATAAAAGGAAATAAATAATTCGGTATTTATACCAAAAAAACTTAAAAGGGGTGTTCAAATGAAAAAGTTAAGGATTTTATTAGTTTTTATGTTAGTCATTAGTGCATTAGTTTTTTCTAACACAGGAGAATTAGATCGTTCAAAAACTCTTATTTACACAGGCGGAATTTGGAGTCCTCCTTCAAGCTGGAATCCTATAGTGCCTTGGAATGCTGTTGCTGGAACTAACGGATTAGTTTATGAACCATTATTTGAATATGATCCTATTGCCGGAGAAATAAGACCTTGGTTAGCTGAAAGTGGAGAATGGGTAACAAAAAATGTTTACAGAATTACTTTGAGAGACGGTGTAAAATGGGCTGATGGTGTTGAATTTACTTCTAAAGACGTAGTTTACACTTTCAATCTCGCTAAAGATAATGCGCTTTATTTTTCAAATATTTGGGATTATACTGAAAAAATAGAAGCTTTAGGAAAAAGAACCGTTTTAGTTACTTTTAAAGAAAATCCTCGTTATGTTGCTTGGAACAACTCTATAACAGATGTTACTATAGTTCCTGAACATATATGGAGCAAAATGACAATTGATCAAATTTTAGTTGCTGCAAATAGAGATCCTATAGGAACTGGACCTTACAAAGTTTCAAGAGTTACTCAAGACAGACTTGTATGGGAAAGACTCGATGACTGGTGGGGTAACAATGTATTTGGACAACCTGCGCCACAACATATAGTTGCAAGAATAGTTTTCTCAAATAACGTAATATTAGGTTCTATAATGAAAGGCGAACTTGATTTTGCAAATAATTTTATTCCTGGAATACCTACTATTAAAGATCGTTTTGGAGTTAAAACATATTATGATAATGCTCCTTACATGATTTCTTGGAATACTGCAATGTTGTTCTTAAACACAAATAGAAAACCTTTAGATGATGTAAATTTTAGAAGAGCTATTGCATTTGCTATAAATCAACAAACCATTGTAAATAGAGTGTATGAAAACATGGTTGCACCTTCAAATCCTACAGGTTTAGTTGGAACAAACTGGATGGAATATTATGATGAAAAAGTAGTAGAAGAATATGGATTTAAATTTGATCCTTCAGAAGCAAGAAGAATGCTTAATAGAGCCGGATACATAGATAGAACTGGTGATGGTTGGAGAAATGCTCCTGATGGAAGCAACATTGACTTAACTATTATTGTCCCTAATGGTTGGACAGATTGGATGGAATCAATAAGATCTATTTCAGAAGATTTAAGAGCTGTAGGAATTAAAGCTACTCCTCAATTTCCTGATACTTCTTTATACGAAGATAGAATGTATACTGGTAACTTTGATATGTTGATTAATACTTATGGAAGCACAATTTCATTCTCTCCATATACATATTGGTCATGGGTTGGAAATGAAAGAATAGATGGAGAAAGAGCAACAACTGGTAATTTCGGAAGATATAATGATCCTGAATTGTTCCAAGCAATTAGAGATTTTGCATACCTTCAACCTGAAGATGCAAAAGCGTATGAGTTAGCAAGTTTTATTCAGAAAAGATTATTACAAGAAATGCCTTCAATTCCTATATGGCATAATGGATTATGGATGCAGATGACCGAAGAATACTGGACTAACTGGCCTTCTGAAGATAACCCTACAGGATTAGCGTGTGGTTGGGCTGGAGTATGGAATAAAGGTACTATTAGAGCATTAATAGAATTGAAACCTGCAAAATAATCGGTTAGAAAATTTTTCTGTAAAACAGGTCCTATATATTTAGGGCCTGTTTTATTAAGAAAGGAGAATGAAGATGGGTAAATATTTTGGAAAAAAATTTATAGTTTATGTTTTTACATTTGCTGTTGCAATTACTATAAACTGGGCTGCACCTCGTTTTATGCCGGGAGATCCCATTCAAAGTTTGCTAAATAGGTTTGGTAATATTGAAGGTGGTACAGAAATAATCCACAGTAATTTTTCACAACTTTTTGGGTTGGATAAACCTATTTTACAACAATATTTAGGTTTTTGGAAATCTATTTTTACTGGAGATTTAGGTATAAGTATTCATTCTTTTCCAAGTCCTGTTTTTGATATTATTAAAAGTGCAATTCTTTATGACATAATAATAATGGTTCCAAGTATTATTTTAAGTTGGATTGTTGGAAATAATCTTGGGGCAATTTCTGGAATGAAAAAAAAAGCGGATAATTTTTTAATGCCTTTTTTCTATTTTTTAAGTTCCGCACCTTATTTTTGGTTTGCTGTTATTGTAGTATTTGTTTTTTCTGTTCAATTTGGATTATTTCCAGTAGGTGGAGCTTATAGTAGTACTATGATTCCGAGATTCAGTTTTAATTTTATTGTTGATTTTTTAAGACATTGGTTTTTACCGTTTTTTTCTATGTTTTTAATTCAATTGGGTGGTTGGGCTATAGGTATGAGAAACATGATTTTGTATGAAAGAAGTTCTAATTATTCTAAATATATGAAAGCATTAGGTTCTTCTGAAAAACTTATTAGAAATTATGGATTTAGAAATGGTATTTTACCGCAAGTAACAGGTCTTGCATTGCGTTTAAGTAATATTATAGGTGGTATGGTAATGGTTCAAATGGTTTTTTCTTATCCTGGATTAGGTTATCAAATGCTTCAGGCTATAATGAATCAAGATTATTTTTTACTTCAAGGATGTTTTATTTTTATTATTATTTTGGTGTTGGTTTCTAATTTTATAATTGATATAGTTTATATGTTAATTGATCCAAGAGTCAGATTATCTTATTCGGAGGAGGTTTAATATATGTCTATTTTAAAAAAAGTTCTTAAAAATAATGAAAATTTATATTATGCTTTTTCGAATAAAAAAGTTATATTTGGGTTAGTTATATTTTCGGCAGTTATATTACTTGCAATAATAGGTCCTATGATAACTCCTTATGGGTATGAAGAATATGCTGGTGTAGGTTATCAGAGTCCTTCAAAAGATCATTTTTTTGGAACGACTCTTTTTGGTCAAGACGTATTTACTAGAACAGTTCACGGATTAAGAATGACATTAAAAGTTGGTTTTTTTGCGGGAAGTATTGCGGCAATTTTAGGATGTGTTATTGGTTTTATATCTGGATATTATAGTGGTACTTTACTCGATGAAGGTTTAATGATGATAACAAATCTATTTTTAACGCTTCCAACAATTCCTTTGATAGTCACTTTAACTGCTTTTATGGAATATAGAGGGATGTTTATATTAAGTTTACTTGTAGGAGTAACTAATTGGCCATGGGTTGCAAGGGCTGTTAGATCTCAGACACTTGCAATAAAAAATACTGAATATGTAAATTTATCAAAAATATCCTCCGTTAGTGTTTTTAAAATTATTAGACAAGATGTTGCTGCTAATATGTTTTCTTATGTTTTTATGGTTTTTATAATTTTATTTCAAGGAACTATATTAGCTGCTGTTGGTTTAGAATTTTTAGGCCTCGGTCCTACAAGAGGAATTTCTTTAGGTTTAGTAATTAGAACGGCTGTAAATTGGAATGCAGTTGAACTTGGTATGTGGTGGTGGGCAATTTTACCTGGTGCAGTGTTAACAATAATGATTATTTCTCTTTACTTTGTTAACACAGGTTTAGATCAGGTATTCAATCCACGATTAAGGGAGATGTAATTATGAGAGAAAATGTATTAGAAATTAATAATTTAAAAGCTTATTATAAAATTTTAAAAGGAGATGTAAAAGCAGTAGATGGAATCTCTTTTAAAATAAGACGCGGAGAAATTTTAGGTCTTGCGGGAGAATCTGGTTGCGGTAAAAGCACATTGGCAAGCACTTTAATTTCATTAACCCCTCCTCTTCATTATGTTTCAGGAGAAGTTAAATTAATTGGTAAAGATATAATGAAAATGAAGCAAAATGATTTTAGAAAAATGAGATTAGAAAATATTTCTGTAATTCCTCAATATGCACTCGATGCTTTTAGTCCTACAAAAAAAATTAAAACTTATATTTCTGACATAGTGAAAGAACATGGTATTACCCCCGATAAAAATTTTTTTAAAAAAGTTGAAGAACGTTTTGATTTAGTAAATTTAGAAATTTCTACTTTAGATAGATATTCTATTGAATTATCTGGAGGAATGAAACAAAGAGTAATTATGGTTTTATCTTCTATTCTTGATCCAGATCTTTTAATTGCAGATGAAATAACTTCTGCTCTTGATGTTAGTTCTCAAAGATTTGCTGCTAATATGCTTTGCAATCTTAGAGATGAAAAAATTATTGGTTCTTCAATTTTTATAACACATGATTTGGCTATTTTATATCAAATCGCCGATAGAATAATGATAATGTATGCGGGTCAGTTTACGGAAATTGGTCCAACTGATGAAATTGTTAAAAATCCTAAACATCCATATACAAAGGCTTTGATTAATTCCTTACCGCAAGTTGGTATTCAATATAAAGATACTGTATTAAAAGGAATAAAAGGAGCTCCACCAAGCTTGCTTAATATAGAAGAAGGTTGCAGATTTAGATTTAGATGCCCATATAAAACAGAACAATGCGAAAAAACTCCAGTTAGAGAAAAGATTAACGATGAGCATTTTGTTTCTTGTTTTAGATGGAAAGAAATAGGAAGTGGTAATTATGAATAATGTAATCACAAAAAATGAAACTATTATGTCTGTAGAAGGTTTAACTAAAAATTTTAAAAGCGGATTAATAAACCCTAAAATTACAGTGGCTGCAAAAAACGTATCTTTTGAGTTAACTCCAGGCAAAATAATTTCTTTAGTTGGTGAAAGTGGTAGTGGCAAAACTACTGTCGGAAGATTGCTTTTGAAATTAATTCAGCCAACTGCAGGAAAAATATTTTACAGAGGAAAAGATATAACTCAAATTAAAACAAGAAATGAAAAGATAAGTTATTATAGAAAAGTACAAGCGGTTTTTCAAGATCCTTTTGCATCTTTTAATCCTTTATATAAAGTTGATAGAGTTTTTAATATGATTTTTGAAAACTATTTGAAAGATGAAAATAATAAAAAAGAAAAGATAGAAAAAGCACTTTCAGAAGTTCATTTAAATATCGAAAGAACCTTAGGTAAATATCCTCATCAATTAAGCGGAGGACAATTACAAAGATTATTGATTGCTCGAGCTTTATTGTTAGATGTCGACATATTAATTGCTGATGAACTTATAAGTATGCTCGATGCTTCAACAAGAATCGGGGTCTTAAATTTACTTGCTGAAATTTGCGAAAAAAAAGGAATGTCGATTATATTTATAACGCATGATTTGAATTTAGGATATTATATAAGCGAAGAAACTCTTATAATGTATAAAGGAAGACTAGTTGAGAAAGGTAATACTAAAAAAATTTATGAAAACCCTTTACATCCTTATACTAAAATGTTGTTTAAAGCTGTTCCAGAAATAGGAGAAAAATGGGATAAAGATGAAGATTTTTTTCCAGAACAAGTTGTAAACGAAGTTAAAAATTTTTACAAAGCTAATGCAAAAAAAGGTTTTGTAGAAGTAGAATCTAATCACAGCGTTTTATTTAGTGATGATTAAAGGGGGAGATTAAAATTAATTACTATATAGGAATAGACGGTGGAGGCACTTCTACAAAAGCGTATTTAAGCGATGAAAATGGTATAATTCTTTCTTTTGCTAAAGGAGATTCTTCAAATTATCAAGTAATAGGTATAGAAAAATGTTTATCATCTATAAATAATGTTTTGAACGATTTGTTAAAAAAAATTGATTTAAAAGAAGAAGATCAAATATTTTCATATTTAGGATTAGCTGGAATTGATACTGATGAAGATTATATTACTATGTATCCGCATTTAAATAAAATAAAATATTTAGAAAATACTTATTTAGTAAATGATTCTGATTTAGCTTTAGCTGGAGCAAATGCATCTCATAAAGGAATTGTTTTAATTGCCGGAACTGGTTCTATAGTTTTAGCTTTTGATGAAAACGGGTATAAAAAACGTGTTGGCGGTTGGGGACATATATTTGATGATAAAGGAAGTGGATATGATATTGCAGTCAATTCGTTACAAGTTTTCTTTCGGTCTTTTGATGGAAGAGAAGAAAAAAGTCTTTTATATGATTTGATATTAGAACATTTTAAGCTGAATAATGCTGAAGAAGTTTATAACAAAGTTTATGTAAATCAAATGGAAAGAAAAGAAATTTCAAAATTATCTAAAGTTGTTTTTAAAGCTTATGAAAAAAGAGATGAAAAAGCAAAAAAAATTATTATTAATACAGCTTTAGAATTATCAGAATTAATTATTGCAGTTTTAAGAGAAAAAGATTTTAACATTAATTCTATATTAAAAAATGGAACGCTTGAAGTGCCTTTAGTGGGAGGGATATTTAAAAGTGATAGTAATCTTCTTTTTGATACTTTAAAAAATAATGTTGGAAAATTTATTCATGAAAATAAAATTGATATATCAAATGTAATTTTTTCAAAACCTAAGCTTAATCCAGCTATTGGTGGAATTCTACTTGCCATGAAAAAAAATAATATTTGTATTGATGAAGAAATAATTGAAAGCTTAAAAAGTGGTGAATGTATTTACTGAAAAAATTATATTCTATGTAATTTTTTGTGTATTTATTACTTTAGAAAGTTGGAAAGTTGGTAAGGAAAAATATTTTAATAATAACCGTTTTTTGATTTTAATGTAGTGTAACAGCCACGCTGAACTGTGCACGGCGTTACAGCACTTATGACAATGTTGATATTTTATAGATAGTTTTAGGAAAAACTCTAAAACAAGCATTTGTAATTAATTCCCTCTTGAGGGGTGGCAACCAAAGGTTGACGGGGTGGACAGTTTTTTGTAAATGTTTTTAATAATTAGTTGGTCAGTTGGTAAGGAACAACATTTTAATAATAACCGTTTTTTGATTTTAATGTAGTGTAACAGCCACGCTGAACTGTGCACGGCGTTACAGCACTTATGACAATGTTGATATTTTATAGATAGTTTTAGGAAACTCATTAAAACTAAATGCATATAATAATGAAGTGGTAAACATTGGATAAAATAAATCGCTCACAAGATCAAATTTTCTAAAAATAGCAAACTCGCTACGCTCAGACATGCTATTTTCTATCGCATTTTTTGATTCACTCAATTGTTTTTTTGACGAAAATTCTCAATTGCTCGCTACTTTATTTCATCCATATTTACCGTCAAAGCATTATAAAAATCGAAACTGATTTTAGAATATTTTTTCCTCTCTGCTTTCAATTTTCAACTTTTAAACGTTATATAATTTTCATGGCCAACTAAATATAAATTATTTTTATCCACACTATTTTAAATAGAAACAAAATTTATTATGAGGTGAGAATTGTGAAAGATAAATTATTATTAAACAATTGGAAGTTAAAATCTTCAAAAGAGTTATCTGTTGGTGGAGAAAAAATAACTTCGGTTAATTTTAAATCTGATGAATGGTTAGATGCTGTTGTTCCAGGTACTGTAGTAGCATCTTTAGTAAAAAACGGAGTATTAAAAGATCCTTATTATGATAAAAACATTTTAGAAATGCCCGGTTATAAGCATGGCAAAAACACTCTTTTTTCAAATCATTATATGCCAGATGATAGTCCTTTTAGAAAAAGTTGGTGGTATAGAACAGAATTCATTCTTCCAAATAATTTTGAAAATAAAAATTTATTTATTGAATTTAAAGGAATTAATTATAAAGCAGATATATGGATTAATAGAAAAAGAATAGCAAGTTTTTCTGAAGTAGCTGGATCTTATAACAGATATCGTTTTGATATTTCTGATAAAGTTAATTTTGATAAAAAAAATATATTAGCAGTAGAGGTTTTTGCACCTCAACCAGATGATCTCGCAATTACTTTTGTTGATTGGAATCCAGTTCCACCAGATGATTCAATGGGTTTATGGCAGCCTGTAGAAATAGGCTGTTACGATACGATATCTTTGAAAAATACTTTTGTTAAAAGTGAAATTTCAGAAGATAGAAAAAAAGCTGATTTAACAATTATTACAGAAGTATCAAACAGTTCTTCAGAAGATAAAGAGTTCTCTTTAAACGGAGAGATAAAAAAAGAAAATTATTTTGTTCAGTTTAACAAAAAGTTACTAATACCTGCAAAAACAACATTAGAATTAGCTTTAAATTCTGAAGAATTCAAAGAATTAGAAATTTTAAATCCCGATTTGTGGTGGCCTTATCACATGGGAGCACAAAATTTGTATACTCTCAAATTAGCCGCAAAATCGTGTTGTGAAAAAGAAAATTATTCTCATGAAGAAATAACTTTTGGTATTAGAAAAATTGAATCTCATCTTAACGAGTTTGAAGCAAGAACTTTTAAAATAAATGGAGAAGAAATTCAATTAAGAGGAGCCGGATGGACTGTTGATTTGCTTTTAAGACATTCAAAAAATCAAGATGAAATAGATATAAATTATCTTAAAAATATGAATTTCAATACTGTAAGACTTGAAGGTAAACTTGCCACAGATTATTTTTGGGATTTATGTAACAAAGAAGGCATTTTAGTTATTGCAGGTTGGCCGTGTTGTAATCATTGGGAAAAATGGGAAGATTGGAAAAAAGATGATTTGTCGGTTTCTTTAAAATCATTGAAATCTCAATTAATTCGATTAAGAAAAAACCCATCCTTTGCGGCATGGTTTTACGGAAGCGATTTTCCACCTCCTTTTGAAATTGAAAGAGAATATTTAAAAATAATTGATGAAACTAAAGTTGATATTCCAATGGTTTCTAGTGCCGCAGATAAAGAAAGCAAAATTACTGGAAAACCGGGAGTTAAAATGTCAGGGCCATATAATTATGTGCCTCCACAATATTGGTATGACGATGAAATGCCGGGAAAAGCTGAAAGATTTAACACAGAAACGGGTTCAGATATGTGTCTTCCTGATTATGATAGTTTGAAAAAATTTTTATCTGATGAAGAATTATCAATTGGAAGTAAAGGATGGAATCTTCATGCTGGATTATCTGAATTCTGTAATACAGAATTTATAGATAAAGTAATAAAAGGAAGATTTTCTAATTATGAAAATGATCTTAAAGATGTCAAAAAATATATACGAGTTTCTCATTTTTTAGGATATATTTCTTGGCGAGCTATGTTTGAATCTCATCTGGTAAATTGGCCTGAAGCTACTGGAGTTATTGGTTGGATGTTAAACAGTTCATGGCCTTCAATTATTTGGCAATTGTATGATTATTATAATTTGCCTAACGGAGCTTTTTATGGAAGTAAAAAGGGTTGTGAATTACTACATTTGATTTATAATTATAATGATAAAAATATTTATTTATCTAATCATTCTTATGATGAAAAAAAAGCGCTTAAATCAGAAATATATTTATATGATTCTAATTTTAATAAGATTTTTGAAAAAGAAATTTTTGTTGAAAAAATTGATAAATTATCTAACTTAAAAATAGAAAATCTCATAGACAAAATAGAGTTATTAAAAAATGACGGCGGACTTTTATTCTTAACACTGAAAGATTCAAATAATGAAATTATAAGTAAAAATGATTATTGTTTCATTGCCGGTGAAGATATTTATGATATGGAAAATACAAGAATATGGTACAGTAAACCGTTAAAGGAATTTGGAAACTATAATTTTATAATTGAAAATGAAGATAATACCAATCTTTTAAAAGCTGAAATATTAGAATCTATAAATGAAAATGATGAAAACATTTCTTTGAATGTACGTTTAGAAAATAATGGAGATAAACCAAAAATTTTCAATCAAATAAAATTATACACAAAATCGAATAAAAGAATTTCTCCAATTTATATGAATGATAATTTTGTTAGCCTGAGAGAAAAAGAAACAGCTCATATAAAAGTACATATATTATTAAAGGAACTATCAGAAGAATTAAGAGAAGATATATTAAAAGGGGATATTAATATACAAATTGAGCCATTGAGTTTTTAAGATTATATGATAATCAAAATGGCAGCTAATTAAAATTGGATGTTTTTATGCAGTCATTTTATGACTGCTTTTTTTACTTAAAATGTTAAGGAGGCTAAAGTATGGAAAAATATAAAGATTCGACACTTTCAATTGATGAAAGAGTAAATGATTTAATCAAAAGAATGACATTAGAAGAAAAAGTAGGACAAATGTGTCAAGTAGATGGTAGACACGATACTGAAAATTGGGTTTACAATAAACATATAGGTTCTTTCTTGCATGTAACAGGAGATGATATTTTCAATATTCAAAAGATGGCTTCAGAAACAAGATTGGGAATCCCCATATTATTTGGAATAGATGCAATTCATGGTCACGCATTTCATAGTGGAGCAACTGTATTTCCTACACAACTTGCAATGTCTTCAAGTTGGAACCCAAATTTGTTAGAAAAAGTAGCTGAAGTTACTGCCAAAGAAGTTTCTTTAACGGGAATTCATTGGACTTTTTCTCCCGTATTATGTATTGCAAGAGATGTTCGTTGGGGTAGAGTGGATGAAACTTTTGGAGAAGATCCTTATTTAATTTCTATTTTAGGAAAATCTATGATAAAAGGGTATCAAGGAGATGCCCTTTCAGACAAATACAGAGTTATGGCTTGTGCAAAACATTATGCAGCTTTAGGAGAAACTCAAGGTGGAAGAGATTCTTCAGAAGCAGATGTATCAGAAAGAAAGTTGAGAAGCATATTTTTACCCCCTTTTAAAACAGCGGTTGAAGAAGGTTGTGCTACAATAATGGCAGCTTATGAAGCAATTGATGGTGTTCCTTCTTCTGCAAACAAATTATTATTAAAAAATATTTTAAAAGAAGAGTGGGGATTTAAAGGTTTTGTTGTAACCGATTGGAACAATGTAGGATTGATGATAACACATCAAAAAATTACTCCTTCTTATAAAGAAGCCTCTAAATTAGCTATAGAAGCAGGTAACGATATGATTATGTCGACTCCATCTTTTTATGAAAATGCTATAAATCTCGCAAAAGAAGGATTAGTTGATGAAAAACTTATAGATGAATCGTGCAAAAAAATATTAGAATATAAATTTAAATTAGGTTTATTTGATAAAAAAAGATTTTTTGACAAAGAAGAAGCTTCTAAAATTATTGGTTGTAAAGAACATAAAAAATTATCGTATGAAGCCGCCTTGGAATCTATAGTTCTTCTTGAAAATAACAATAAAACACTGCCTTTATCAAAAAAAATGAAAAAAATTGCAGTTATAGGGCCTAATGCAGACAACGTTCAATCTCAATTAGGTGATTGGTCTTTTGGAACTAGAGAACACCCTGAAATTCCGACTTTAGATTATCATCCTGAATATGATATAAGCTCAATAGTGACGATTTTAGAAGGAATCAAAAGAATAGGCGAAAAAAATAACATTGAAATCAAATATGAAAAAGGATGCGATGTAATAAACGAAAATAATCATAATATAGAAGAAGCCGTAAAAATTGCTAAAGATTGCGAAGCTATCGTATTAGTTTTAGGAGATACTAATACTTTATATGGAGAGTTTAGAGATAGAATAAACACTAATTTAACTGGAGCACAAGAATTACTTTTCGAAGAATTAAGAAAATTAAACATCCCTCTTATTGTAGTTCTGTTGAATGGAAAACCTTTGATGATATCAAAAATTAAAGAAAATGCCGATGCTATTTTAGAAGCTTGGAATCCAGGGAATGAAGGTGGAAACGCTGTTGCTTCTATTTTATTTGGAGATTATAATCCTTTAGGAAAATTAACTATGTCGTTTCCAAAACATATTGGTCAACAACCTACATTTTATAACCAAATGCCGGGATGGCATGGTGGACGATATATTGAAATGACAGCTGAACCGCTTTACCCTTTTGGTTATGGCCTTTCATATACAAAATACGAATATTCAAATTTAAGAGTTGAGAAAAAAACATCTAATTTTGAAGAAGAATTAAAAGTTTCTGTAGACATTAAAAATATTGGAGATATAAAAGGGACTGAAATAGTTCAAGTATATGTTAATGATGTTTATTCTTCTGTAACAACACCTGTAAAAGAATTAAAAGGATTTGAAAGAGTTTATTTGAATCCAGAAGAAATTAAAACTGTAGAAATTATTATTCCGATCAATTCTTTAAGCTTAATTAATCAATATAATCAAGAGGTTGTAGAAAAAGGTGAATTTGAAATAATGGTTGGAAGCTCTTCAAAAGACAGCGATCTATTAAAAACTACAATTGAAATTTAAAACTCTTGAAAGTTGGGTAGGAAAAATTTATAATGATTCGATAAAATTAATATCCCTGTCCAACTTTCTTTTTTCTACTTTCTTTTATATATGTTTATATCAATATCTCCATAATTTCTTGTTTCTTCTAAAAATATATTTTTTAATTCAATATCACAATTTTCATGTTTTGATTTTTCTAAAATCAAATAGCAATTTTCATTAAAAATCATGAAATTTTCATCCATTATTGAAAGAAATTCATTACAGAAATTCAAATTAAACGGTGGATCGGCAAAAATTATATCGAAAGATTTTTTTTCATTAACTAATTCTAAAACCGCTGCTCTATAATCTTTTTTTATAACATTAATTTTTTCATCAATATTTAACTTTTTTATATTTGATTTGATAGTCATAACAGCCTTTGAAGAAGCTTCTATTATTGTAGAGTCTGAAGCGTCATTACTAATAGCTTCGAAAGAAAAACTACCACTTCCACCAAAAATTTCTAAAACTTTACAATCTGAAAAATCAAAAATATTTGCAAGTGTTCTTCTTAATTGTGCTGGAGTATAACGTGTATTTTTTGAATTTACAGTATCAAATGACAAACCTCTCAAATAACCTGTTTCAATTTTTAAAGACATAATTTCCTCCCATCTGAAACAAAAAAATAATTTTTATAAAGCTTTTATAAAATCAAGTTTTTCTGAATATCTTAAATGCATTTCTTTTTTTAACAACGGGTAATTTTTAAGTTCAGCATCTTCTTTAATTATATTTTCAATTTCTTTTTTCACATTTTCTACCATTTCTAAATCAGTTGTTATATCAAAAAAAACAAAGTCTGCAAATCCATGTTGTTTAACTCCAAAAAATTTCCCCGGTCCACGCCATTTTAAATCTATTTCCGAAACTTTAAAACCATCTGTTGTTGAAGCAAATTCATTTATTTTAGTTTTAGATTCTTCTGAAATACTTTTATCTACAGTTAAAAAACAATATGATTGTTTATTACTTCTTCCTACTCTTCCTCTCAATTGATGCAGTTGAGAAAGCCCAAACCTATCAGCGTGTTCTATTACCATAACCGTTGCATTTGGAATATCAACTCCAACTTCGATAACTGTCGTAGAAACAAGTATGTTAATTTCACCAGATACAAATTTTTCCATAATTTCATTTTTTTCTTGGAGAGCCAGAAAATTATATCGTAATCTCTTAAAATGAAATTAAAAAATAAAATATGATTTTATAACAAAAACAAACACGCTATAATTATAACGTGTTTAAAAATCAAAAAATTCTTAAATCGGCATAAAATCAAAAATTATATTGCAATTATTTAAAATCAAATTGCTCAAAATCATTGTTAATAAATTAAAATATTTATCCTAATAAAAATATATTTTGATTTTTAAGACTTTATTATTACAATATAATTTTCTGGAAGGCTATTTTTTTTCATTTGAGTTTAGTTATTAATTAAAATTTTTCATAATTTCTTCATATTTTATTGTTCCTAATTTTTCTCTAAAAAAATAAACATCGATATACTTAGGGATATATTCATGTTGTTTTTCAAAAACAAATATAAATCTAGTATTTACATCGGGACCTAAAAACTGTTCTCCTCTTAGAAAACCTCTAAAATTATTAGGTTCTAAAGTTAATAAATAATCATTATATTGTTGTTTTTTGTCATCAATAAAAATAAAGTTTGATTTTGACCAACTATAAGGAGAACAAAATTCCCTTTTTGAAGGTTTATCACCTATATTTTTTATATCTATAACCAAATATAAATAATTATCTTTAAAATCGTTATAAAAAGGTAAATCCTTTATATAAGTATATATTTTGTTTTCTAAAGGAATAGTTAGTTCTTTTAAACTTCTATTTGAAAAAGCTGTTGGTATTTCTTTGAAATCCCCATAAATCTTAAAGTTGTATTCCGTTTCATTATCATAAACATCAAATACAGTGCCTATTCTGAAAACAAATTCATTATAAAAAAAACCTGAGTAACTTAACCAAGTTTCTAAATTATTTGCCAACCCGCTTACAAAAAAAATTAAAAATAGAAAAATAATTTCTTTCTTGTTCTTCATCTTTTTCACTCCCTCAAATAAATTTTTTTTCAAAAATAATTACCCTTTTAGTTATAAAATAGTTTAAATGCAAATTTATTCTTAAGGTACTCGCCTCTCTTTTTTTGATATAGTTTTTTTATACTAATAAAAAATTCTCAAAATTAAAAAAGGAGCGTACATATATATCTAGCTTAATTTCTAAAGCATTTTCACTTATTAGGCTCTTGAAAAGCTACTGAAAAAGAAATTTTTTGGTTAAAATTGCTCAATTAAAAAAAATTTATTTTTACTATACCGTTTTCAACCATTTTTGGGATGATTACGCCTTTTAAAAAAGAATATTTAAAAATCAAAAATTTAATTGTAATATATTTTTATATAGTTTTCAATAAGTTTTGCAAGAACCGGTGAATTTTACTATTAAAATACAATTTTTACGACATTTGCTATTAAATTTTTTCAAAATATCTTAATATCCAATATCTCATGAGTTAGAAACAAAACTCCTTCTTTATGATTATTGATATGAATGTTGACTCTGCTTTTTTTAATTAAATTTATATTAAAACTATAAAATAATAAATTAAAAAATAATCTTATTATAATTGATTTAGAATCTAATAATTAATTTGCAGAAACAGCTGCTTTTTTTGAAAAATCTTCTTGAAATTCTTTTTCCAATTCAAGAGATTCTCTATATTCTACTGCTTGTGCTTTTAATGTCCAGTGAGCATTTATTCCCATTCTTTCGAACTCTTCTTTTATTTCATTAATACTTACTTTGAAAAATTCTTTTCTCGGATTAACCTTATTAAGTTGCTTTTTATCAAATAATTGATGAAGTTCATTTTCTAATTTTGGGGCATTATCTGCATATATCATGGCATGAATATCAAAAGGAAAAGGCACACTTGCGCTGCTTAACTCTCTAACTCTTTCTTCTGGTTCAAGTCTTCTAGTCATACCAATCTTATAAATATTTTCTCCGAAAGAACCTATATTCGAAATTATATATACATGACCATTTTTTGTTTGTTCTGCCATAGAAATAGTTCTTTGACTTTTTTCTTCGGCTTCTCTTAATCTTTCTTCTAATTCTTTAAGTTGCATTTCATAAGCTAATTTTTGCTCTTCGGTAGCTTTTTCCATGTCTTTTTTAGCATTTTCAAGAGCTTCAAAAATTGCCTTTTCTTCTTTTTCTGCCTCTTTAATTGCCTTTTCTCTTTCTTTTCTTGCTTTTTCTTCTTCAAGCATTTCTTCTTTAAGTCGCCTTTGTTCTTCTCTTTCTTTGTTTTTAATTTCCACAACTATATTTCCCCATTTTAACTCTTCTATTCTTGAATTTAAATATTTTTCTGTTATTTTTGTATCCCTGAAAGCTTTTCCTAAATCATTAACTAAATAATAAGCATCTTCAATTTTTTGTTTTAAAACAGAAAAGTTATCGCTTCTCACTTTTGATAATATTGTATCTACTTTTCCATTAAAAGCATCAACAATAAAGTTAATAGCAGTATTTTTTCTATTGTCTTCAACATAATCAGAAACAGCTGCATCTTGAGATTCGATTAACAATTTAGTTTTTTCTCTAGCCTCTTTTAAATTTTGTCCAGCTTCTGTAAAACTATATATCTCAGCAAGTTCATCAAGAAGAATATTTTCTTTAAACGAAAAATCGTGATCATATCCTTTAATAGTATTTTCATAAGCTTGAATGGTTTTTTTCAATTTTTCAATTTTATTTATATTTTCAAAAACTTCAGAAGATATACTATAACCTAAATCATAAGCATCTTTAGTAATGCTTTTTGATACTGAAAAGGCTTTTTGAATTATATTTTTGGCTTTTATTCTTGACTCCATAATAAATAAATCTGCCTGTTCTTTGGCTTCTATCTCAAGTTTTGTAGCGACTTTTTTCGCTTCTTCTTCAATTCTAACAGCGTGTTCTTGAGCTTTTGGAATAATAGAGCTATAATAATACTTCATATTAGTTTTTTCTTCTTTTAATTTTTCTTTTTCTTTTTCCATAATTTTTTTTAATTCAGAGTGTGTTTCATTTAAAAATTCAATATCACTTTTTAAACCAACTATTTCTTTTTCTTTTTTTTGGACTTTTAAATATAAATATAAAATTACTAAAGATAAAAAAATTAAAGAACCTAGCAAAAAAATTAATAATGGATTCATAAGAAAAAAACCTCCCAAGAATTTTAAATTTTAAAAATCTTTTTAAATTTGGATTTTCCTCCTTAGATTATGATGATATTTGAATAAAAGGTTGATAATCATTTCCTGAAAAGCGAATAATTATCAAAGGAGTCATCCCATGTCTAAATATCCTTTTCCTAAAAAATAGTTTTATTTTGGTTTATATATGAGGAATAAATGAAACACTATGACGAAAATAGGTATTCGAATGATTTATTAAATTCTTTTGATTAATCTAGTTTCCTAATTCAAAAAATGATTTTAAAGTTGAGACTAATGTTTATTCTACTCGTGAGGGTATGTAAAGCTAATTTTTTAAACTTGTTATCTGTTCATAAATTTTTTGAATCAAAATATTTATCTATTTTCTTTTCCAAATCATTTATCTTATTAATTAATTCATCTTGCTTCTCGTAATTAACATTAACTTTATTAACTTCTTTTTTATTTATTTTATTAATTTCCTCCATAAATCCTGAACTCAATATTCCTGTTGGTAAAGCTATAAATCCGATACCTATAATAGCTATAATAGCACTAAGTATTCTTCCCATATCTGTTATAGGAAAAACATCCCCATAACCGATAGTTGTTAATGTGGCAACAGCCCACCATAGTGTTCTAATAGCATTAGGAAATTCTTCAGGTTGAACCTCGTGTTCAACATAAAACATTAATATTGATGACATAATTAACAATAAAAACATAAAAGATATTGTAATAACTAATTCTTGTTTCTTGCTTTTAAAAACATTACCAATTATTTTTAATGAATTTGAATATCTTCCAATTTTGAATAATCTAAATATTCTAAACAATCTGAAAGCTCTTAAAAATCTTAAATCAAAACGAAAAATGAAAGGCAAATAAAAAGGTAATATAGAAAGCAAATCTATTATCGCGATAAATGAAAATACATATTTGAATAAACTGATATAATTCTTTTTAGCAGGATACTTAAAATCACATGTTATTAATCGCATGAAATATTCTACTGTAAAAATCCCTACTGAAAAAACTTCAAAAAAATGCAGTAAAATAAGATGTTTTTCTATAATATTATCAAAGGTAGATAATATTATAACTATCAAATTTAACATAATCAAAAATAATATAAAATTGTTAAAATATTGACTCACTTTATTTCCTTCATTGTATTTTTCGGCAACTTCATAAATAAATTTTCTAATAATTTCCCCCCCCTCTATTTTGTAACTAAAAATATTTAGTTAATTTTTCCCCATTATTTGTTGTATCTTATGACTATTTTATTAAATTTTTCCAAAGAAAGAATAATTTCGTTTAATATTTGTTTTTTTCAGCTTTTTTCCTTTCTAAAATTCCGATAAATTTTAGTTCACTTCAATTTTTTATAAGTGTATTTAAAATCAATATAATTTTTAAATAATCATATATCTTGTGCATATATAACGTCATCTGATTAAAGACTTCCAAGTATAATTATAATCTTTTTTAAAATCAAAAAAATTATAATATAGCAATTCCTAAAACAAATAATAATTAAATATTTTATATCCCTTGTCTAATTATTAGTTTTATTCCGTCGAATAATGCTAGGTTTAGTGAAATTAAAAAGATTTCTTTTTTTATAAAGCTTTTATAAAATCAAGTTTTTCTGAATATCTTAAATGCATTTCTTTTTTTAACAACGGGTAATTTTTAAGTTCAGCATCTTCTTTAATTATATTTTCAATTTCTTTTTTCACATTT
>Ga0334889_1002352_pt1 | contig 21508 bp, 19 predicted proteins | sample GraSluR1_MG_2_FD_207222 | JGI IMG/M metagenome (GOLD analysis project Ga0334889, IMG submission 207222) | Sludge microbial communities from methane-producing bioreactor in Wageningen University, Netherlands - Granular Sludge_8_08-R1 | ecosystem: Engineered > Bioreactor > Anaerobic > Unclassified... | reverse complement strand
AAGCGAAAGACACCCTCCCCGCCGTAAAGCGGCACCCCTCCAAGGAGGGGAATTGTTGAATTTATTCCCCCATTGAGGGGGGATTCAGGGGGGTGTGCCTTTTTTCCACTTTTTATGATTCCTTTTCATGTGTTCAGGTATTTTCAGGTTGGACCCGTATGCTACCTAGCAGCACCAGATGAGGATGAAAATGAGTTGCCCCCTCACCCTGACCCTCTCTCACCAAGGGGCGAGGGAAAAAAGAACAAAAGAATTCAGAGTTCCTTCTCTCTTGATGAGAAAAAGACAGGAAATCGGGTTGTAATTTTTTTACAACTCACTACTCACCACTCACTTCTCACTGCATTTTCAGGATAGACTTTCATACCACTTTCGTGGCACCAGCTATGGATGAAAATCCAAGATTCGATATACCATGGCATGTCGCTACATTAATTAAATAATGGGCACAATACATTGTGCCCCTACAATTTTATATTCTCTGGTAGGGGCTTGATTTATCATGCCCGCATATATTTTTCAGGGTAGAAACAATCTGTTTATCGATGACGAAGCATTTCGAATATGAGTGTAATCCCTAAAAAAGCTGCAATAATATAACCCAGGATACCAAGGATACTTAAGGATTTAAGATACTGGTAATTAGTATATATGAGCGAAGATCCTATTAAAAAAGCGGCTAAAATAATACTTAGAGAAACTCGATTGCTTATCGAATCGATTTTTTTCCCAATTTCTTCTAACTCTTTATTTTCAAATTTTATATTAAACCGACCTGATGCTAATTTAGTAAGGATTTCATGGCCTTTACCCGGAAATTCCTCGAGCAATTTCTTCCAATCAAATAAATAATGAAAGGCTTTTTTACTAACATTCTCATAATCCATAGCACGAGCAAATATATTTCTTAAGATTTTTTCTAAGTAGGGGGCTATCGTAAAATGGGGATTCAGCATCATACCTGTCCCCTCAGCAACTACTAAGGCTCTTAAAATTGAGACAAAATGAGCAGGAAATTTAAGGTTATGTTTACGAAGTATGTAGAAAAAATCAGTAACTAAATTGTTCAAATTCATCTCTTTTAAATCAGCCGTTATATATCTTTCTAAAACTTCATTGAGATCGAGCCTTAACCCAACTGTTGATTTTATTGGGACAGTTAGTATATCTTCCTCAATATAAGCTACTACTCTTGAAGCATCTTTCTCTAAAGCTGCCAACAAAATTTTAACAATACTTACCCGGGTTTCACTATCAATAGCACCTACCATCCCAAAATCAAGAAATACCAGCTCCCCATCGGGTTCTTTTACCATAATATTTCCTGGATGAGGATCGGCATGAAAGAACCCATCTTCAAATATCATTTTTAATACTGCCAATGCTCCTCTTTCAGCTAATAATTGACAATCAAGCCCTTGAATATGGCAATCATGAATACGAGTAAGTCGAACACCTTCTATCAGTTCCATGACTAAAACCTTCCGAGTCGAATGCCTCGGGAAAACTTGTGGTATGTATATGCCTTCTTGTTCTTTAAAATTTTCCCTGAATTTCAGAGCATTAACCGACTCATACAAAAAATCAATTTCTCGGGTCAAATTCTTTCTAAATTCTGCAACTAATTCACTAAAAGAAATGTTCTCAGAAAATATTTTTAAACGATCTGAAAATCCTGCAATATAGGATAAAATCTCTAAGTCAGCATTTACCTTCTTTTCAATATTTGGTTTTTGCACCTTAACAGCTACTTTTTCACCGCTTTTTAATACCGCTCGATGTACTTGAGCTATTGATGCTGAAGCAATAGGATTTGGATCGAATTCGGAAAAAAGCTCTTCTATTTTTGCTTTTAATTCCTGCTCTACGACATCTCGAATTTCTTCGAAGGGAACCGGCGTGGTGTCATCCTGAAGTTTTTTTAGCTCTTGACAATAATCTTCGGATAAAAGGTCAATTCGAGTACTTAGGATTTGACCAATTTTAATAAAGGTTGTTCCAAGTTCTTCTAAAGCCATTCTGAGGTTGAGTTGAGGAGGATTAGCTAAGATTTGTTTGGGAATCGGGGGGAAAGTCCAGCGTTCAAAAAAAACTAAATGATGAAGAGCAAAACCATATTTATTGAATACTCGTATTATTTCTCGAAAGCGCTTGAAATTGCGGTACATAGGGTGCTGAAAGATCAACAATCTCTTTTCTCCTCGCTTCCCCTTTTATTTGAGACTAACCTAACATCTTTTTATTATACATTATTAAATGAAGGACTGAAAATGATGATATAAGTTGGGTTTTTGAGTCAATAACTTACCAGAGTTTTAAATTCCTCAATCGAACTTTTCTAAAACTTTATCAACGTCTGTAGGATTCGCTAATTTCGATCGTTGAGCATCTAAGGAAATATTTAGAGAGGCAATAATATTAGCAACACGGGTGGATTGTAGAAGATCAAAACCCTTCCATAGCCCCCAAATGAAACCAGCATTAAAATAATCTCCCGCACCAATAGTATCTTTAACCTCAACCTGAATTGTTGGGATATGATATACTTCATCACACGTCATTACTCTGCTTCCATCTTTACCTGTTTTTACCACCAGAGTGCCAGACCATGTATTGAAAATCTCAGTCGGTTGGTCATTGGTTAAATGGACAACTTCAATTTCATTTGGCAGAAAGTAGTCAAAGCAAGGAAGAAGTTTTAATATTTCATTTTTAACCTGATTTGTCCAACCTTCTGGTGGCCAACCGGTATCCAGCAAAAGAATAGTTTTAGGTTTTTCTTTTTTTATCTTGTGTAGGAAGTGAACAAATTTATCATTTCTGAGGGAATTACTGAGAAAATATCCACATATTAATAAATAATCACCATCTTGAATATGAGAATATACTTTATCTAAATGGATATGTGAAAATTTTTTTTGTGCACCAAGTTCGGTCAAAAAGGTTCTTTCATGGGTTGTTCTATTGGTTAATGCAACCGATAAACCAGTTGCTATATTGGGAAGCTCAAACAAAAAGTCACTATTGACTCCCCACTTTTCATAGGAATTCCGAATGTCCTGCCCAACATTATCTACACCTACTGTTCCGATCACATATACAGGAACCTTTAAACTACCCAAAGCCATCACGGCATTACTGGATTGGCCACCAGGTCGCATGGTATATCCAGGGATGAGCAACTCTACGCCCCAGCCAGGAAAAGTATCAATTTCACCTAATACAAGATCGAGGCTAATGTTGCCTCCTACAAAAACTTTCTTCATGATTTACTCCTTAAGCGTCATTTTGCTTACAATTTGTGCAGTTCCCGGTTCAATATCTTTTCGTATTGCTGCATAGTAGGCAATAATTTGAAGATAAACAATGGCTATCATTGGAGCAAAATACTCATCATTACAATGAATTGGGAGAAATTTGAACCGATGACTTCTTTCTGAAAATGAAAACTCTTTTTCGCCAATCAAAAGAATTTGCGCTTCCTTCTGGATAATCTCTTGAGCAAGAGAAGAGGTAAGTTTTTGCGTTTTGCCATGAAGAGAAAGAATTATAGCCAGCAAAGGATTGACAGCAAGTTCATAAGGTCCATGACGAAATTGACCCGCGGAAAAAACGGCAAAAAGCTCCTTTGCACATTCCGAAAAGCATAGATTCCCATGCCAAGCCGAACTCAGAGCTGGCCCGCGGGCGATGATTACCTTATGATGCGATGGTTGGATGATATCCAATTCATCAAGTAGGTCATTACACCAGCTCTCCGAATTTTCAATTACTTCTTCGATCTCATCAGCAAGTTGATCCAATAAAGAACGTAATCCGTTTATTTCATTTTGTGTACTTATCCAAGATAATGACAAGAGATTCAAAAGCGCTAAGGTCGCAGTGTGTGCTTTGGTAGAGGTTATTGACTCTTCCGTGCCCGAAAGAATATCAATGGTTTCCGCACACAACTTACCCATCGTACTCTTTATTTGCGCTGTAAAACCAATAATCTGATCATTATTTGGACATCTCTTAATAACTTCAACAACTTCAAATGATTCACCTGATTGAGATATGCTGATAAGAGTATCTTCTTTATTTATACTATTTAACCCATAGTGCAACAACTCAGATGCATCAATCCAGACAACGGGATAACCATGGTCTAAAAGTCTTAGATAGGCTGGATAAGCAGCAAACAAAGAACTTCCCATGCCAGTTATTATGATTTTTCCTTTTTTTGGTGCTTTCCAGCTGAATAATTTGCCATCAATAAGGTATTTTTTTGATATTTTTCTAATCAATTCAGGTTGTTCTTTAATTTCCTTAAACATCCTGTTCAAAAGAATGCCCTCCTCATCAGCCTTTATAGATTTGAAACGGATGATTGAATAACCTTTTTTTATTATCTATTTTGAAAATATAGAATCGAGTGAAATTTGAACAAACAAAAAAGAAAAAGGCACACCCCCCTGAATCCCCCCTCAATGGGGGAATAAATTCAACAATTCCCCTCCTTGGAGGGGTGCCGCTTTCGGGGCGGGGAGGGTATTTTTAGAATTTTAATAATTATTTTTTGATCATGATACAGAAATCTTCAGAAATGTACTCCTTAGAATAACTGGTTAATGAAAGCAAATTTTAATCTCCATTTGGTGCTGCTAATCGGGATCGAAATCTCCTAACATATTACATTTCATTAAATTCATTCAGGTAGTTTAAAAGTCTTTTTAGCTAAAATTCCTCTCAAAGCATAGCCTCTTTGATTAAGTTCATTTTGTGCATCTATAGTAAGCTTCTCCCCAGCAGTTATTTTTTGCTGGTACAAATAAACCACAATAGTTTGTCCAGGCTGAAAATTGGAAAGGGTTTCAATTTGATTTTTTTGATGATCAATGTAGCGAAAATCATCCACCCGGAACGAATATCGATAGTTTTGTTTCGGTATTCTCGATTCAATTTCAACAGCTTGAGTTTTATAATCCTTGCCTTCAAAGGTTATAATTGCTTCCAAATATCCAATACCTGTCTGATCAGAACTGATTGATCCTTCAATAGTTATAGAGGCATTTTCTCCAATTCCTTCGTATTTAACAGTTACAATTTCCGCTTTTTGTATCTCTGCCCAAACTGGTATGACAAAAGAAAAAATAAGAAGAAGAACAAAAGCCCCTCTTATCCGATTTTTCATCTTTTTCACCCCTTAGTAAAGTTTTATTTATAGTATTTTCCTTTTTGGGCTTATTTGTTCCTATTATAATAATGTTTTCTATTCTGAAAACCCACGGTTATGATAAATCAAGCCCTTACAAGAGATTTAAAAAAAATGCCATCATCCTGAACCCTCTTCTCTTCCCCTTTTTCTTCCCCCTCGCACCCTCTCCCTCTCAGTGTTTAAGGGCGTGAGGATCTAATCTTTTTTTATTTTTTATTATTTCCTCTCCTCTTTGCTAAGATGGGAAATTGATTCCCGAATCGATATTTTCTTCCTTATCTCGTGCAACCAAGTGGAATGGACGTCTATTTATAATTATTTTCTCACTGCTATATAGAATTGTCTTTATATCAAAAAAGATTCAGTAGTTAAAATACCAATTTATCTAACCTATTAGAAGCTCTAAAAACTGTATTATCAAGAAGTTGCTTAGCAGAATTTAAAATTGTATTAAATACACTTACTGGCTTGTAAAATATAACTTAGTTATTAATAAACCTTTTACCAACTTAATATTTCTTAAACTATCAAACTTTATGGTAAATAAGGCCATGGATTTATGACATTTCCATATTTTCTTACTTCATAATGTAAATGAGGACCAGTGCTTCGCCCAGAAGAACCGACCTTCCCAATTATAGTTTCTTTTTTTACTTCTTCACCGTTTTCAACCTGAATTTTTGATAAATGCCCATATACAGTTTCATACCCAAATTGATGCCTGATTATCACACATCTTCCATAATTTCCATTCCAACCAGCAAAAATAACCTTCCCTGCCGCAGTTGCAACTATATTTCTACCAGCAGGTGCTGCAATATCCACCCCTGTATGCCAAGCTTTGCGACCGGTAAAGGGATCTTTCCTCCAGCCATAACTCGATGAAACTCTTCCCCAAGTTGGCCAACGCATCGGAACCATAGTGATTAATTTGTCTTTTTTTTCAACTACTTGAATTATTTCATTAAAAGATTTCTCCCTGACCATCATTTCAGCACGAAGCCATGAAAGATTATCTTCTATACTTTTCGCTTTATTATAAAACTCAGGATCAATGGTTGATCGAAGCGAAGGAGCAGAAACAGGAACTCCTGAAAACGACATATAATTTGGCCCACCCATTCCAAAGGGAAAGCTATCCAGATTGGGATTAAGAAACATTTGTACCGGAACGTATAATTCGTTCGATGCTGCAGAAAAACCCAGATCTATCCCAAACTTTTTTAATTGTGATTGTAAATCTTTTTCTAACAAGCTCCTTACCTTTTGGTCTAATTCACGTAGCTGGTTCATTTCTTGAATAACTTGATCAGCCTTTTTGGATAATTCCTCTAATTTTTGTTCCTGTTCTTTCTTCTTGATCTCCAGGGAAGCTAATTCACTTTTAGTGTCTTGTAAATGAATAAACATATTCCCCAATTCGTATTTAATTCTACTGTTATACCAAAGAATCCCACCCACACCAAATCCAACCCCCAAAATAACCAACAATAAGCCCATAAGAATAGTTTTCCATCGGAGGTTAATTTTTTTCATTTGTCCCTTCAAGGGATTGATCCAAAATACCGTTAAGTCTTTTGGCTCTTTTGAAGGCATACACCCACCTCTAAAATGGTTCTTCCTTACCGGTTATTAAATTATAAATGCGATGGAGGTCTTCATCCCCATAATATTCTATGGTTATTCGTTTTTTCACTATTTTCACTTTGGTTGCCAAATATTTCATCAAACTCTCTTCAATGAAAGTAATTTCGGTTTCTTGTTGTTCATTTGTAATTATTTTTTTCTCTTTATAATTTATAGAAGGATTAGGTTCTTCAGTTTTTGCTTTTATGTTACGAATTACTTCTTCAATATCACGAACAGAAAGATTTTCTCGGATGATTTTTCCTGATAGTTGAATTTTTAAATCCTGACTTTCAATGGCAAGTAATGCTCGAGCATGGCCAAATGAAATATCGTTGTTTTCAAGCATTTTTTGTATTTCTTGGGGTAAGTCAAGAAGGCGGAGCACATTAGCGATGGTGGGTCTCTTTTTCCCCAGTCTTTTTGAAATATCCTCTTGAGTTAGCTCAAAATTAAGCATCAATCGTTGAATTCCCTTAGCTAAGTCTAAGGGGTTTAAATCTTCCCTCTGTAAGTTCTCAATTAAAGCAATTTCTAATCTTTTTTGTTCATTTACTTCTTCAACTATAACAGGAATTGTTGGCAAACCAGCTTTTTGTGCTGCTCTCCATCTTCTCTCTCCTGCAACTATTTCATATCCTGTCCCATCGGTTCGTACAATAATTGGTTGTAGAACACCATGAATACGAATCGACTGAGCAAGCTCTTCTAAGCTCTCATCGTTTATTTGAAGTCGGGGTTGGAGAGGATTACTATGAATAAGTTGAATATCAATTTCTTGGATCGACCGTGCACCAAGATTTCCAACTCCAGGGATTAGAGCATCAAGCCCTTTACCAAGACTTTTTCTTGCCATCTCTTGCTAACACTTCCTTGGCTAAGTTAAGATATGCTTCGGCACCAGTTGAGTAACGATCATAGGTAATCACCGGTTGCCCAAAACTTGGAGCTTCACTTAATCGAACATTTCTTGGGATTATAGTTTTAAACACTTTATCTCCAAAAACTCTTTGTATCTCTTGAGCTACTTGCTGAGATAAGTTAGTTCTCACATCATACATCGTTAATAAAACCCCAAAAATTTCAAGCTGAGGGTTGAGCAAATTTTTCACTGCATTAAGAGTGTTTAAAAGCTGCCCCAAGCCTTCCAAAGCATAGTACTCGCACTGAATTGGGATTAACATAGAGCTCGCACAACATAATGCATTAATTGTTAGCAAGCCAAGAGAGGGTGGACAATCAACTAAAATATAATCATAATCATTAATAACCTCTTTTAGTGTTTCTTTTAAACGGAATTCCCTCCCTATAACCGAAACTAATTCTATTTCTGCACCGGCAAGCCTTATGGTTGTAGGTAGTAACCACAAATTTGAAATCGATGACGTTTGTATTACATCATTTAATGAATATTCAGACTCAGTCGGTATTAATAAATCATATAAACATCTTTTAAGAACTGAACGATTAACTCCCAAGCCACTGGTAGCATTCCCCTGGGGGTCAGAGTCAACCAACAATATTTTTAGACCCATTTGTGCTAAACATGAGCCTAGATTAATCGAGGTAGTGGTTTTCCCAACTCCCCCTTTTTGGTTAGCTATAGCAATCACTTTTCCCATAAACAAGAATTATTTTAACATATATATTAGCTTTAAATACACTTTAATGGATTTATTTAACCTAATTCTTTCAATACCATCACCAGTAAATCATTTCTGTTCTTAAAACAAATCAAATTGAAGAATAGGATTTAATTGATATACTGTGAGTTTAAAATTATGAGGTTAAAAAAGGAATTTTTTCTGCCCCTCCTAATTTCTTTTTTTTAACTTGTTTTATTGTATTAAATATTTACTAGAAAAACAATCATTGAAAATAAATACTCTTATTTAAGGTTCAGTATAATCCAACTTTACCTCCATAAGATTAGCAAGAACCATTTAGTGATAAAAAATTTTCCTTTTCTTTTAGTCAATTCTACACGAAAAAGCTGGTTAAAACCTATATATTAGTTTTTTAATGGATTTTATATTATTACATTTTATTTCTCAGTAATTATTTATTATTCTATCACGATAACTGCACCTAATAAGCAACAGGAAGCATTTTTTTCAAACTCTGTCCAATAAATATAATAAATGAATAAAAAATTAACGTCATCCTCGGACCTTACCAAGCGAGGGCAGAAGATCTCATTTTATAACGCAGGCGTCATCCTGAACGGTGCTTTCCAGTTTGATGGTCTATCCTGGAAAGCACCGGGCATGATAAATCAAGTCCCTACAAAAGAATATAAAATTGTAGGGGTATAATGTATTGTGCCTATTCTTTAATTAATGTAGCGACATGCTATGGCATGTCGAATTCTTGATTTTCATCTTCATCTGGTGCAACAACCTGGCATGAGGGTCTATCTTGAAAATATATGAATGATTTTTGTAAGTAATGTATTTATAGCAATCAACCATAATTTCATTTTGGACTTTCACCCTCATCCTCACTTTCTCCCATCAAGGGAGAAGGAACTTTGAGTCGTCATTGCGAGACCTGGTTTTTTGAGGTCGTGGCAATCTCTTCAGTCATCTTTTATTATGTGTGGAATTGTGGAATTGGAATAAATGAGATGCTTATCATGTCTGGTAAAAACGCCACCCTGCTCAGAATGAAAGAATGGCTAAATGAGATTGCCATGTCACCCAACCACAGAACGGTTGGGCTTCTCGCAATGACGGAGCAGGAAAAAATTCAAATCCCCTAACCCCCCTTGCTAAAGGGGGAAACGATTCCTGGATACCTATTTTCATCCTCATCTGGTGCCACAAAGCAGTATGAGGGTCTATTCTAAATTTCGTTAACTTTCCTGGTAAAAATCATATAGGTAGTATGAGCAACCATACGATCATAGGGTCTAAATGTGAAAGGATCCGGTTTATATTGGCGAAACATATTCTCCCAAACTTCAATTATTATAAATGGTAATTTATTCAAAGAACGCAGGACCTCCATAACCTGTCCTGCAGTAGGTGAAACAATTCCTAATCTTCCACCACCCCCAAGAGCGTCCCAACATTGTTTAAGATAATCCCACGGTTGAGGCACATCAAGAAATATAGCATCTATCTCCTTTTCATCAAAACCAATTTCAATATCTCTCTGCTGAATAGTAACTCTATCAATTAATTTCCAGGTAATAAGATTCTGAGTTGCCAATGATATCATGTCTTCTCTTCTTTCGTAAGCATATACTCTACCTGTATTACCAACTAACCGTGCCATAGCAGCTGACATCGATCCACTCCCTAATCCCACATCTATTACCCGGTTACCTTCGGCTATATCCAACATAAGCAAGATATAACCAAGGTCTTTGGGATATATGATTTGAGAGGACCTTCTCATATGGTAAATATTTTCTATTATACCAACTGGCAATAAATATACCTTATTGCCTTTTGTCGTCAATACACTTTCACCATAACTTCTTCCAGCTATTTCATCATGTAATATATTCCCACGGTGAGTACTAAACTGTTTCCCTTCCTGAATAGTCAATATATAATCTCTTCCATCATCTATGTATATATAAATTCTATCTCCGTATTGGATCGACATATTTTAGCTTTTCTCCTTTTTAAAGGACTTTATTTTCTCCTATGATAAATCTAAGGCTATCAAAACTTCATTTTATCCTGAAAACCCATTTTTAACCAATTTCCCGTTATGTTGACCTCTCCCTTTGGATAAAGGGAGTTGGTTTGGGATTCAATTTTTTACGGTTCTCTCAAATCCCCCCTTGTCCCCATTTACAAAAAGAGGCGATTTGCTTTTGAATAAGTATTTTTACCTATATTTAGTGAGACAAACCGGTATAGATGTCTTGCCTATAAAAAATATACAGATAATCGAATAAACGTTCGACAAAGCAGTAACATAAATCTCTTATTTATAAGTAACATTCATTCTATTATTTTACTCGTTATCATAGTTATAAACGACTAACATATTTCATTATCATAATCAACTCTTTACCGTTTTCGTTTTATCTTTTACTATAGACAACATTAGCGGATTTAGATACTTATGTATTATTAAAATGTTCCACGTGGAACATTTTAATTTGAGCAAATTAATTGTGGATAACTATTTAATATCTTTGTTTAATTTACTCCTTTTTTCCTTATAATTATAAGTATATTAACTATATAGCATTTTTTTGTTGATAAATAAGGTTTTTTTGTGCTTTCAATAGATACTATTCTCTAAATTTTATAAATGGACAACTTATCTCAAAAAAAAGGACTGTTGATAACTTGTGGATAAACAAATTCTTTTTCTCCTCGAAAAGGGACTAATTGAACTGAACATTTCAATTAATTCAACTCAGAAAGATCAATTATTATTTTTTATAAATATGATTGAAAAGAATAATCGTCTTTTTAATTTAACTGGTTTTAAAACGCATGTAGATATTTTAGTTGATCTCATTTTTGATAGTCTCTCTTTTTTAAAAACCAGTTTTCCTCTTAAAGAAATAAACACAGCTATTGATGTAGGCACTGGTGCTGGTATTCCTGGAATACCACTAAACATTTTATTTCCTCATATCCACTTTTATTATCTTGATTCAAATCATAAAAAAATTAATTTTATAAAAATTGTAGCAAGCCAACTTAATCTTAAGCATTCCTTTTTTTTATGTGATCGTGCTGAGTCTTTAGGTCATGACTCTATATACCGGGAATATTTTGATTTCGCAATGACTCGTGCCTTAAGCTCTTTATCAACAAATTTAGAATTAGTTACTCCCTTTATTAAAGTGATGGGTAAGGCAGTCTTTTTTAAGGGCAGTTCTTATCAAAAAGAAATATCCCTTTCATCTAATTCCTTTTCCTTGTTGAATTGTCACTTAGAATCTATTTTAAGTATTCCTATTCCCTTATCTAACCGACAGAACTATTTTATAGTTGTTTCTAAATCCTCTTCTACACCTATAGATTACCCAAGACGAATTGGTATTCCCCAAAAAAAACCTTTATAAATTAATTAAAATAAATATCTCGCTTTTTTAAATAAAAGGATTTAATTGAAATACAAAATATTTTTAACTCAACATTTTATACGAGCGAGAGGATTTATACTTTCCTGGTGGCATTAGCAGAGAATCGAATTATACTTTATCTTTTAAAATCTCTTTATTTACCAATGCAAAAATTGGTAAATATACTATTTACTATATCTTTATCAATATCTTCGCCGCTAATTCTCTTTAAACATCGAAGAGCTCCATCTATATCAATGCTTATAAGATCAATTGGGAACCCTTCCTCTAATGATTTTTGGGCTTGCTCTAAAAATGCAGCTGTTTTAAAAAGTTCGTTTTGTTGTCTGAGGTTAATTGCTAAATAATCTTCATCATAATTATCTTTAATTATCTTAACCTTTTCAATAATTTTATCCAATAATCCATCGATACCCTTTCCTGAAAGAGCGGATATTTCAATTATCGGTTCTTCTGGATAAAGTTTTTTAACATCTTTTATTTCAATCTTTGAAGCCAGGTCACTCTTATTTAATACTATTATATTGGGTTTCTTTCTAACCAAATCTACTAACATATAATCTTCATTATTCAATTCTTGGCTTCGATCAAATATTACAATGACTAAATGAGCTTCTTCTAAATATTTTTTGGTCTTATTAATTCCAATTTTCTCAATATAGTTTTGGCTTTCACGTATACCTGCTGTATCAACAAAGCGAAAAGGGAAGCCTTCAATAAGAAATAATTCTTCAATAGCGTCGCGGGTTGTCCCTGGAATCGGTGTAACGATCGCCCTTTCTTTTCCAAGGATAGCATTTAACAAACTTGATTTTCCTACATTCGGTTTACCACAAATCACAACTAAAAGACCGTTTTGTAAATTTTGAAATTTTTTACTCTTGTCATATTGTTGTTTTATATTTTGCCTTATGGTATTTATTTCTTCAATGATGGAATTTTTTATATCAGAGGTTCCTATTCGATCAGAAAAGTCACATTCCACTTGAATATTTGCTTGTATTAATATTAAGCTTTTCTGCCATTCGGAAATTTTTTCTCCAAACATCCCTCGTAGATTTTGATATAAACTATAAAGTGCTTTTTCTGATTGTGCCTTAACTATTTCAGCTATTGATTCTGCTTGATTGAGAGATATTCTTCCATTTAAAAAGGCTCTTTTTGTGAATTCTCCTGGTTCTGCCAATCGAGCACCTTTAATAATACAAATTTGAATGATTTTTTGTATTATTAAAGTGCTACTATGAACTTGAATTTCTACAACATTTTCTCTGGTATAAGAATAAGGCTCTCGCATGAGGACAACTAAACCCTCATCAAGAGCCTTATTGTTATCGTCAATAATATCACAGAGTGTCAATTTAAAACTTGGGAGCTTTTGTATTTTCTTTCCTGATCTTAATTTGCATACCTTTGACGCTATTTCAATTGAATCTCTCCCACTGAGCTTAACGATACCAACTGCGCCCACTCCTAGTGGAGTTGAAGCTGCAACAATAGTCTCTCTAATTTCTTGGTTTCTTTCTTGTCGTTGGATGCTTTCTTTGATTTGATTCTTTTCTTTTTTCATTTTTTAAATCGACTACAACTCTTCTTTCTGGTTCTTCACCAATGCTATAAGTTATAACTCTCGGATGATCTTTAAGTGTGGTATGAATAATTCTTCGTTCTCTTGCATTCATCGGTTCAAATTTAAATCGACGTCGACCTTGTATCACTTTTGAAGCCATTTTACATGCTAACTTGGTAAGTGTTTCTTCTCGACGCTTCTTATAGCCTGATACGTCAACATCCAAACCAATATGTGCGTATCCATTTTTTACCAGAAGAATTTTTAAGAATGATTCTAAGGCTTCTAAGGTTTCTCCGTGCTTTCCAATGAGTAATCCAGAGTCTTCACCATCAATGTCAAGGAATACTTTTTTTCCATTTTCTCGAACATGGTACTCAATATTAATGTTCATTTTTTCGATAAGATTTTCGAAAAATTCTCGTATTTCTTCCCGAGCTTTTTCCAAATCTTGAAAATTCTCTTCTTCTAAATTTTCTGAGGTTAAATTAGAATTTTCTCTGGCAAACTCATTTCCCGGTTCTTCTTTATTTACTCCAATAGGTACCGATTCTTCGGTTTGATTATTGTCGCTTTCAACCCATACTCGAACTCTCACCGTACGAGGTACCAGTATTCCGAGAAACCCTCGGCTTTCAGATAGCACTTCATAGGAAAGGTTTTCTTTTGGTACGTCAAAATAGCGCGAAGCTCTTTCGAGTATTTCTTCAACAGTCTTTCCAGAAACTTCAACGCTTCTTCGCATGTTTCTTGCCCCCTTTTTTCTTGATTTCTGGAGAAGAAACTCGGGAAGAAACTTTCTTTTCTTCTACAATGTCTACGGCATCTTTCGGGTTGGCTTCAATTATTGGATTTGTAACTGTTGAGACTATTGGTTTTGGGGTTTTAATGTTTACCATATATTGCTGGAAAATATAGAATAGGTTTGAAACAAACCAATAAAGGAGCACTCCCGAAGGAAGACTCCAACTAATAAACACCAAGAATATTGGCATAACAATCATCATGATCATATTTTGCTGTGAACCTTCTGCTCCGGCAACTGGCACAGTCATTCTCTGTTGCAAAAAGGTTGTAAATCCCATTAATAAAGGCAAAATATAATAGGGATCAGCGGCCGAAAGGCTGGGTAACCAGAGAAATCCTGTTTGACCATAATCATAATTCACTAAGACTCTATAAAGAACAAACAGAAACGGGAGTTGAATTAATAAAGGAAGGCATCCCCCCAAAGGACTGACTCCTTTTTCTTTATAAAGGCTCATTATTTCTTGATTTAGTTTTTGAGGATCACTTTTATGTTTCTCCTGCAGTTTCTTTATTTCTGGTTGCAACTCCTGCATGGCTCTTGTTGACAAATTTTGTTTATGAATCACTGGATAAAGAGCTATACGAATAACAGCAGTTAAAAGAATTATTGAAATTCCATAATTATGGGTCCATCCATAAAATAATCGTAGGATCCATTCCATTGCAGCTGCTAATCCATTCCAAATCTGAGTCCACATAGTTTTATCACCTATTTTTATCGAACTGGGTCATAACCACCACGGGAATAAGGATGACACCGCAATATTCTCCATAGTGCCATTATCCCGCCTTTTAAAACTCCGTATTTCCGAATAGCGTCACGTGCATACTGAGAACAGTTTGGCTCAAAGCGGCAACTTGAAGGTAATGATGGAGATATAAATATTTGGTAAAAATTGAGAATCCTGTCAATAACATTTACTAAAAAATCCCTAATTTTCACTACCAAAAACAGCTCCATTCGCTACGCTTGACTTCTCGAGCAATTCTCTCATCCATCGAATAATTTCACGGAAATCAGCATTTATGAGTCTTTCGTCACTCATTAAAATTAAATCATAAGTTGAGTCACACAGAAAAGGGTAAAAATATACCCTAAAACCTTCCTTGAGCCTTCTCCGAATTCGATTTCTATAAACCGCTTTCTTACTTCTTCCAATAAAACATATCCTCATTTTTGCAACTTTTTTTTCGAGGTACCATAAACGGATAGGACCACAGTCAATTTTTTTTCCGTTTTTAAATATGTGCTTGAAGTCTTTTGAGGATGTTATGGTTTCCATTTAATAACTTTTTAAACACACAAACGTTTTCTTCCTTTGGCTCTCCTTCTTTTTATAACGTCTCTTCCCCCTTGGGTACTCATTCTTTTCAAAAAGCCATGAGTACGTTTTTTTCTTAGATTATGAGGCTGGTAAGTCCTTTTCATGCTTGAGTTTTCTCCTTTCTTTGCATCGATTTTATAAATTAATAATAAGTTTGCGATTTACATTATATCCAGTCTACTCGAGAAGGTCAACTAAAGAAAAAGGCTGTATTATTCGGTAATATATTGATAGATGTTCATACCACTTTCATGGCACCAGATGAGGATGAAAATCCAAGATTCGACATGCCATGGCATGTCGCTACATTAGTCGGGTACAATTTATTGTGCCCCTCCATATTTTAATTCTTTTGTAGGGCTTGATTTATCATGCCAGCATATAGATTTTCAGGATAGAATATGATTATCTATCAAAGTGACCTAGTTTCAAAGAAGGTATTCTACCTTAATAAAATTTGAGAAAAGATAAAATGTGGTATTGGTTTCTTGCTTGGATAGTGAAAAAGTTTACGGGTCTTGATGTTGATGAATAACTCTTTATAAAAGGTGGCCTTAAAAATGAGTAAAGATAATGCTTTAGTCATGGGTATCGACTGTGGAACTCAGGGCATACGATGTTTGGTTTCAGACCTTGAGGGTAATATTGTTGCTGATGGTCAAGAAAATATTCTTTCTTCAAATAAATTTGGAGATCGATTTGAACAAGATCCCAATGAATGGTGGGATAAAACCCAAATTTGCATTCAAAAAACTTTGCGTGATTTAAAAAATAACCGATATTCTTCATATGATATTCATTGTTTTTCCATAGATTCTACATCTGGAACTATCATACCTATTGGTGAAAATGGTCAGCCTCTTCTTCCTGCTATTATGTATAATGACAGTCGGGCAAAAGAGGAATCCTTATACATCAACAGGGTAGCTAAGGATTTTACCCAAAAAATTGGTTATCAATTTGATCCTTCTTTTGCTCTATGTAAGGTAGTTTGGCTTAAAAATCATCTTCCTGAAATATATGATAAAACTAAAATATTTTTACATGCCGGTGATTTTTTACTAATGAAACTAACCGGTGGTCTTTTTCAGTCTGATATATCCAATTCACTTAAAATGGGTTTTGACCTTTTGGAAATGAAATGGCCAAACTTTATTCGGGATCAATTAGAAATCGATATTCAAAAGCTTCCTCCGGTTGTAAAAACCGGAGAAGAATCAGGTATCATAAAGGCTTCAATCGCCAAGCAATTTCAATTTAAACCTTCTTTGAAAATAATAGCTGGAGCTACAGATGGAACAGCTTCTTTTTTTGCGTCTGGTGCAAGGATACCAGGTGATATCTCGAGTACTGTTGGAACTACTTTAGTTATTCGTGGAATTTCTGAGAAATTGATCAAAGATATCAAAGGAAGAATTTATTGTCATCTTCATCCTGCCGGCTATTGGTTACCCGGTGGTGCCAGCAATACTGGTGGTGAATGTTTACAAAAATTTTTTACAAATGAAAATTTAAAAGAATGGGATAGTAGGGTAGTGGAAATGTCCATTCCTACATCACTAATTTTGTATCCTTTAACCAGAAAGGGGGAACGTCTTCCTTTTGCTTCACCTGAAGCTGAGTTTTTCCAATCTCGGAAAGAATCAAGTCGACTCGAGTTTTACACTGCTTGTCTTGAAGGAGTAGGATATATTGAAAAATATAGTTATTATATATTGGAAAAATTAGGGTCTTCCCCAATCCAAAGAGTTTTTTCTTCAGGAAGCGGTTCAAATAGCCCTATTTGGTGTCAAATACGGTCCAACATCCTATCAAAACCAATATTTCTCCCGAAAACAACTGAATCCGCTATGGGTGCTTGTATTATCGCTGCTTCTTATTTGCATGGAAGCCTATCGCTTGCCAGTCAAAAAATGGTGAAAATTAACGAGGTCTACGAGCCCCAAAAAACAATATCCCTTAAATATCAAGAAAAATATCATGAATTTCTTAATGAATGCCAAAAAAGAGGATATGTCCATTAATATTATGCGCCGGGCACTTATTTAATTAAAAAACCTGCTCACCATTAATAAAGGTAGCATGGCAGTTAAATTGGTCATCGAATATAGCAATATCGGCATTTTTATTGATTTCAAGACTACCAATTTGATGTTCCATCTTTATAAGCTGAGCGGGGATAAGGCTTCCAATTTTTGCTAATCGTGGATGTGATATTTGAAAATGAGCTCGTAAATTGGCAAGGCACCGGTTGAGGGGAGAGGTGCTTCCCGCCAAACTCATCGTTGATTTCATTCGGGCAATTCCTTTCTCAACAACCATCAATTCCCCTCCAAACTCATATTCACCATCCTTAAAACCAGTTGGCCTAACAGCATCACTTACTGCAATAAAGTGATCTTCATCTTTACACTTTAAGGCAATTTTAATAATATCCGGATGAATATGAATCATATCTGCTATGAGTTCAACAGTTATCTCATCAAAACCAAGGGCAAAAGAAAGTAAATTTGGCTTCCGGTGATTCAGTGGATCCATACCGTTAAATAAGTGAGTTACTAAATGTGCTCCTTTGCGGTAAGCCAAATAACAGGTCTCCTGATCGGCTTGACTGTGGCCTAAAGATACGCAAACACCTTGTTTACTTAAATATTCTATAAGCTCTAAACTCCCCGGAAGTTCGGGTGCTAAAGTAATTCTTTTAATCAAGCCGGGATCTATTTCCAAAAATTCTTTCATCTCTGAAAGATCTGGCACTCTTAGGTTTTTTGCATTATGTGCACCTTTTCGTCCTTCAGATAAATAAGGTCCCTCTAAATGGATGCCTAAAATTTTTGAACAAGAATTATGAATTTTGTCCAATTTAGATACTGTTTCAATGGCTTTTCTAAGTCGTAAATAACTTTCAGAAACAGTTGTAGCTAAAAATCCTGTTACTCCACAGGTTGTTAGGTATTTTGCCATTTTTTGTAAACCATTTTTATCACCATCAGTTGTATCCTGACCTAAAACACCATGGAGATGAAGGTCAATCAAACCTGGATAAAGATATTTTCCTGAATAATCATACCTTATATCAATTTTTAGTTCTGGTTCATTCGATTGTATTATTCCCGCGATTCGTTTATCTTTAATTAAGAGCATTGAATTTTCAACCACTAGCTGAGGGGTAACAATATTTCCAAAAATACCAATTCGACTCATTTTCAAATCATCCTTTTTTCTTTGTTAAAAATTCAATTTCAAAGTTTTTATAGAAAATATTATCAAAATTGAAAAAACCTTATTTTAAAGTCTGGTTTGGATATCAAAACTTTCTTATATAATATGATATATTAGTGCTAATTATCACTAAATATTTTCTAATTTTCATTTTTTTGGATCTTGGTTAGCAATAGTTCAGTTTAGTCCTCGTTTATAGGGTTCTTATCTTCTTTTTTTACTGAGTTTTTGCCAAATTTTATCAAGGTATTTCCAACTAAATAAAGGAAAAACAGCCATAAGGGTATTTTGAATTCGTAATCATTTAAATTGTAACTTTATAATTATACCTATTGCTCTTATTGTTATATTAATTTTAGGAATAACTCATCATATTCAATCTGATACATCAATAAAATCCTATCGGTTATGTATGATGAAGTGCAATACAATTCATTACTTCACTAAAAATAAGCTCATAAAAAAATATTAGAAAGGAAGATAAGTTTTGGCGTACTCAATAGGAATAGATTTAGGAGGAACCAAAATAGCTGGAGTATTAGTAAATGAACAACTGGATATTCTTGCCTACGAAAAAATACCAGTAGAAACAGAAAGACGGATAGAGAAAGTCTTAAATGATATTGCCTCATTAGCGCAATTACTTATGAAAAAACTAAAAAAACAGAATGAGTTAGTTGGAATGGGAATTGCTTGCCCAGGATTAATTGATATAAACCGTGGAGTTATGGTTTATTCAGAAAATCTCAACTGGCGAAACGTTCCGGTTGTTCAGATTCTTTCTGAAAAATTAAATTTTCCATTCTACTTGGAACATGATGTACGGAGCGGTGCCATCGCTGAGGTATTTTTCGGAGCTGGGAAAAAATATCGGAACCTGGTATATGTAAGTGTCGGTACTGGAATTTCAGGAACTTTAATTTGGGAAAGACAATTCATTCGTGGAGCAAGAGGCATTTCTGCCGAATTAGGCCACATTATTGTTGAACCTGGTGGCCCCCTTTGTCGATGTGGCAACGCCGGGTGCCTCGAGGCTCTCTCTTCGGGAAGTGCCATGGAAAGAGAAGCTTACCATTTGACTAAAAAACCGGTGAGCGGTGCTGTAATAATGCAAAAAGCCCTGGAGAATGTTTCCCCTTATACCAATATTGTCCATCAAGCTGCTTATTATTTTGGAATTGGTCTGGCTAACATTGCTCAAATCTTTGATCCAGAAGCCATCGTTTTAGGAGGTGGAGTTTCCGAGTCCGGTGATTTCTGGCTCAAGCTCGTTGAATCTTATTATGTTAAACATCAATTCTGGTCGTTCTCCCTTCCTGATTTGAAACTCGGGACTTTCAAGGGAAAAGCGAGTGTTATGGGTGCAGCTGGACTCCCATTTCTGAAAAAGGAGGGTTTGCTTTGACCAAAAAAGAAAGAGTCAATCACGCTATCCATCACCAAAAAAGCGATCGGCTTCCTCATCAAATCGATTTTACCTGGAGAATGAAAAAAGAATTTCTCAACCATTTTCAAATCCAGGAAAAGGAGCTCCCTGAACTTTTAGGAAACCATTTCCTCTATATCGATACCCATAAAAAAGTAAAATTGGATGAAGAAAAGGGGGTTGACTACGATGTTTTTGGAGTTGGATGGGATCTTGTTAAATCGGAAGGGTATCTCCCTTGTTATCATCCGTTAACGGATTGGAAAAACTTTAATTCCTTTCAATTCCCCGATCCCCAGAATTCAATTCTATATCAGGATTTTATTCCACTTCAGGATTGGCAAAAAAAAGAATATTTTATTCTCTCAACCCAGGGTTGGGTGCTTATGGAACGAGCCTGGTTATTGAGAGGTTTTGAGAATTTCATGATTGATCTTATTGATAATCGAACCGAATTAGAAAGGCTTTTGGATCTCATTACTGATTACCAAATCGAGGTTCTTCGTCAACTGATCCAACTTGGCGTAGATGGAATCTATACTGGGGATGATTATGGGACTCAAAGGGGTTTGTTGATTGCTCGAAAAACCTGGCAAGACCTTCTTAAACCAAGATTGGGAAGAATATGGAATGTCGCCAAAAAAGAGGGAATACCGGTTTTCCATCATTCCTGTGGAAACGTCTTAGAGATATTGGATGATATGATTGAAATTGGACTCAATGTTCTTATACCCGTCCAACCACAGGCAATGGACATTCAACTTCTTCAGAACCGTTTTGGCGATCACCTCGCTTTTATGGGAGGAATAAGTACTCAAAAAACTTTACCTTTTGGCACTCCTACCGACGTTCAATCGGAAGTAAGAAATTGTATTGAAATTTTAGGTTCTAAAAACAATTATATAATTTCAGCATCACACGAAATTGGATCAGATTGCCCAATAAATAACTTACTGGCTTTCTTTAACGAAATGAAAAAAGTAAATGGGAGTGTTATCCCCCTATTGGATAAATAAAAACATGATAAGCCCTCATGCTAAGGTTGTGGCACCAGATGAAGATGAAAACCCAAAATTCGACATGCCATGGCATGTCGCTACTAATCGGGCAAAATAAAGGTTGAAGGGGAGAGGGGGAGATTTTTCTCCGTCATCGTATATTGATTCCTATACCAAAAATAACAAATAATTACTAAAATGTTTTATAAAAGAAAAAAGAAGGTGGAAAAAGGACATTTTCGTCATTGGTTAAAAAACCGTTCAGAATGTTG
>Ga0334889_1002350_pt1 | contig 21537 bp, 25 predicted proteins | sample GraSluR1_MG_2_FD_207222 | JGI IMG/M metagenome (GOLD analysis project Ga0334889, IMG submission 207222) | Sludge microbial communities from methane-producing bioreactor in Wageningen University, Netherlands - Granular Sludge_8_08-R1 | ecosystem: Engineered > Bioreactor > Anaerobic > Unclassified... | reverse complement strand
GGGGCTACCGGTACCGTCCGGGACGCCATAGCCGACTGGAAGGAGGGGTACCTGGAGGAGGCCACCGACGAGAACGCCTGCCGGGAGCACCGCCACTGATTCCCCGGACGAATCCGGAAAGGGGGGGGATGAATGGCCCCCTCCTTGGGCGATCCTCTATTTTGTAATGCTGACGATCATCTCGGCCTCCAATGGCAATCCTCAAATCATATCTCGTTCTCACCGACTTCTTAGGCAAAGGTGATCGAGATTGGATTTTGAGGAAAGCGGCCAGGAGATGACGATGATCGACGAGCTGACGGAGGCGCTCTACTCGTGCATCTCCTTTCGGAAGGGGGAGCGGCCCGATCTCCATCGGCTGAAAGGCCTCTTTATCGATGAAGGGATGCTGATAAACAACAACGACGACCCCCCTGATCTTTTCCATCCATCAGTTCGTGGATGCCATCGATTGTCAGATCTCCGCCGGGAGCCTCACCTCCTTCAGCGAGCGGGAGGTGGCGGAGAGGACCGAGATCTTCGGAAAGATCGCCCATCGGTTCAGCACCTATGAGGCGAGGTTCGACCCCGAGGATGCGGATCCCATCTCCATCGGGATCAACAGCATCCAGCTCGTGAAGGTGGAAGGGTCCTGGCGGGTGAGCTGTCTCGTCTGGAACGACGAGAGGGAGGGGCGGAGGATTCCAGAAAGGTACCTCTGAACTTTGGGATGGATTAAAGGCCTAAGAGGCGAATGACCCTTTTCGTCCCTTTCATATCTCCATCGGGTCCCCGTTCCCGCTCACCTGGCAGACGGGGCAGGCGTCCTTCTCCTCATTAAGCTCCCTCGTGGCCATGGCGAGGACGGTGGCGTTGGCGATGTTCCCGGCGATGAGGAGGGCGGCGCCGATCTCGTCGTCGGTGATCCCCATCCGTTTCGCGACCCTGATGTGGAGCTTGAGGCAGTGGCTGCACCGGATCGCCGCGGCGACGGCGATGGATATCAGCTCCTGGGTCTCCAGGTCCAGGGCCTGAGAGCTTCTTATGATGGCGTTGTTGTGGAGGATCTTGGTGATGAGGAGCTCGGGCTTGTCCTTCATGAACCTGAATATGTAGGGGACCTCCCCGTACGCCGTCTCGATCGATTCGAGCATATCCTCCGCCGTCTGCTCCTTCCCCTTCTCCAGAACCCGTTGCAGATCCTCTTCAAAGCTCATAAACCCTCACCTGGGCCCAAAGAGCCGGCTAGACCACAAAGCCGGTCTCCGAGGTGGGCAATATCCGAACGAGTATATAGTCCTTCATCCTCGACGGCATCACCCGCGCTATCTCCCCCAGGGTAACCCCCTCCTCGAACCTGACCCCCGCCACCGCCTCGTGGTACTCCTCATAAGGAAGCTTGATCCTGAGGCCGTTGAGGTTGAGGGCGATCGGGAGCGGCGAATGGGAGATGAGGACGTCGGGGACCTGCTCCCTCACCGCGTCCATCACCCTCGGGGGGGTGGTGGTGAGGGGGTCCTTGGAGATCTCCGCCCTGACGCTGTCAAGGGCTCTCCCCACCGCGGCGACTATGTTGTCGAGGCTTCCGATCTCCGTCGCCTTCCGGGAACGGTGGGCTATCCTGCCGACGTTTGGGACGTACTCGAAGGCGTAGGGAAGGTCCTCCTTCCTCATCTCGGGGCCGCCGGTGACGATCACCGGGACGGTGAGGGTCCGGTAGAGGTGCTCCTTCTTCAGGATGCAGTCGGCGAAGTTCCCGAAGGTGAAGACCACGGCATCGTGCTCGTTGATGAGGGCGGTCTCGTACTCGTCCATCTGGGCGATCTTCTTCGCCACCCCCCGGCTCATCCCGATCATGTTGCTCTTCGCCCCGTGCCTCCTGAGGTACTCGGCGACGTCGCAGGCGGGGTGGGGGAGGTGATGGATGGCCAGGGTCGGGGTCACCACGGCGATCTCCGTACCCGCCAGGGGCGCCCGTTCCAGCTTCCCCTTCAGCTCCTTGGTCAATGCCTCCAGGACCGGCATGTCCTCGTGGGGGACGAGCATCAGAAGGATCACCTCGCTCTGGGTGACGTTCTTCTGGAGGAGGTACCCTCCCAGGTCCTCGACGAGCTCCGTCACCAGGTCGTGCTTGTAGACGCCGCCGGTGAACATCACGGGATCAAGCATCTCGCATGCCTCCGATCTTCCCCTTCGCCTCGGTGACCAGCTCGGGGGTTATCGTCTCCTCCGCCGCCAGGAAGAAGAAGCTCTCTTTTCCCATCTCGTTCCTCCGGTTCCTGAAGCCCTCGGGGGATATCCTGACGAGGGCGTCCATCAGGTCCCGGCGGAACTCCGTCTCCAGGTCCGCCACCACCAGCTCCTCGGGGGATTGGTCCGATAGGACCACCAGAACGTTCCTGTCGGGCTGCTCCACCTTCTCCCGGCCGTAGGCCTCCCAGAGGGCCCGGATGAGGCCGGCCATATGCTCCTCGTCCTCCACGGTGATCTGGTAGCCGCCCTCGGCGGCCACCAGATCCCCGACGTCCCTCACCCTCAGGGGGGGGAGCTTCCCCCGGATCATCCCGAAGACGGCGAAGTAGGGGACGAGGATGTCGACGTAGACGTAGAGCCTCCCGATCGACCTGATCAGCCCCAGGTCCTGGAGGATGTCCATGATGATCTCTCGATACTTCTTCGCCCCATACTCCTCCCCGGGCATCTGGACCTCGAAGACCTCGAGGGGGTCCATCTCCATCTCAGTCCTCCACGAGCCCCGAGACGAGGAGGCTTGCTCCGACGCAACCGATGTACTGGGCGTACTCCGGGACGATCACCTTCAGCCCCAGGAGCTGCTCCATCGCCCTCGGGAGACCCTCGATGAGGGCGGTCCCGCCCACCATGATCACCGGCTCCTTCACCTCCACCTCCTGGAGCTGCTGCTCGAAGACCTGCTCGGCGACGCTGTGGCAGGCGGCCATCGCCACGTCCTCGGGCCTGGACCCCGCCGAGAGGCTGTTCACCAGGCTCTGGGTTCCGAATACTATGCAGTAGCTGTTCATGGGGACTTTTCGATGGTCTCCCTTGAGGGCGAGCTTCCCGAGCTCCGTAATCTCGACCCCGAGCCTTCTGGCCGTCAGCTCCAGAAACCTCCCCGAGGCCCCGGCGCAGATCCCGCCCATGGTGAAGGTTCCCGGGACCCCATCCTGGACGGATATCGCCTTGTTGTCCATCCCTCCGATATCTATCACCGTGGCGGCGCCCTTCTGGGAATCTGCCAGGAAGACCGCCCCCTTGGAGTTGACGGTGATCTCCTCTTGGATCAGCTTTGCGCCGAACTCTTTGCCGACGAGGTGGCGGCCGTATCCGGTGGTTCCCAGCCCCTCGATCTCCCCCCTCTCGACCCCCGCCGATTCGAGGGCGGCATTGTAGGCCGCCTCGGCGCTCTTGAGAACCTCGGTGGTGGGGACCCATCCGGTCCCTATTACCTCGTTATCCCTCATCACCACCGACTTGGTCGTCGTCGAGCCGGAGTCGATCCCGGCGGTGAGGCCGGTCTGCCTCTCCCGACTTAACAGACCCTTGAACTTGGCGGTGGTGACGAGGGCCTCCATCCTCGTGAGGAGGGTCTCGGCCGTCGTCCTCTCGGTGAAGGAGTAGCTGAGGACGGGGATCCTGGAGTTCTCGTGGATGTACTTCCGCAGCTCGCTTCTGACGATCGCCCCCTCGGCGCACCGAAAGCAGGTGGCTACGAAGACGGCGTCGGCGAGGTCGGGGTTCTCCACGATCCTGGTGGCCCTCGCCATGGCTAGGTTCAGATCGCCGCTGGCCACCTCGATCCCGAACCTCTCCTCGACGTTCCTGACGTCGTCTAGGGATACCTCAGGGAAGATGAGCTCGGCCCCCACCATCTCGGCGGCCTTCTCCAGCTCCCCCTGGACGCCGCTGTACTCGGGGCCGCAGGAGAGCTGGGCTATTCTTATCAACTCAATCCCTCCAGAAACTCCCGGATCTTCGAGACGAACCGCCGCGCTGCCAGCTCATCCCCGGGAAACTCCATCTCCAGGAGGGGTATCCTCTTGGTCCTGAGGAGGAAGCGGGTCAGCTCGTTGGTCCTGGCGCATCCTGTGCACCCCAGGGTGCACCGGTCGTTCATCACGACGATCGCCGCCTCTGCCTCCTCTATCATCGGACCGATGAGGGCCATCCGACCCCTGACACCCGAGGGGACGTCGACGGCGGCGTACTTCAGCCCCTTCTTCGGTTCCTCCGGGGTCATGTTCAGGGGAGGGGAGTCGAGACCGGGGGTGTTGACCATCTTTCTGACCTCTTTTGATACCACCAGCGCCTCGTGGCCCGTCCTCTCGACGAGGTCCGCGAGGATCATGCTGGTGGGGGGGTAAACCATGACTTTGACCATGAACCAACCTCAGGAAAACTCCTCGTTTATCATCTCTTCCAGCTCCTCCAGCCCAGGCCGCTTCTTCGCCTCGGCGGAGGGCGGGGCCTCCTCGCCCCGAAGGTCGGCCTCGAGGGCCCGGGATATCAGGGGCAGGATCTCGGACTCGTGCTGCATCATGTAGAAGCCGGGCCTGGCTCCTCCGCCTCGATGCCCCCGACACCTCCTGGGATCCCCGGGCGGAAAGCCCCGATCTTTGATGAAGATGTTGCTCTCGTCCATCTTCCTCAGCTCCTCCACCGTCGCCCTGATGTCCTCCTCCTCGCCGTCGATGATGACGCCAAAGCAGGTCTCTTTGACGTTGATATCCCGGCCGAGCTCGTATATCTTGAGAGCGATGTCGGAGGGGAGGACGTCGGACTCCTGGCTCGTCACCACGTACTTGGTAGCCTTCACCTATCGCACCTCCAGAACGTAGACGGTCTCCTCCTCCCTGACGTTCCGGAGCTTCTCCAGGTCGAGGATCCGACCGACGATGTTGGTCGCGAGGAACTTCTCCCCCGAGGGTCCGTACCTGGGGTCGTCCTGCAGCTTCACCCCCACGAGGCCGGCGTTCTTCGCCGCCTGGTTGGTCACTCCGATCTCCCCGGCCCTGACCATATCGACGGGCTTGTTCTCGGGGAGGATCTCCTTGTAGCTTGTGGCGGAGATGGCGGGCTTGAAGAGGATGGTCTTCTCGTAGACGAAGTAGACGGGCAGAGGACCCACGGGCTTCTCTTTCAGCCCTACCACGTGCCTGAAGTAGTCCAGGGTCTTGGGGGCGAGGTCGTCATAGAGCTCGATCGCCACCATCCGGTCGGCGGGGATCGAGGTGACGGAGACCCGCCCCTCCCTCAGGATCTGCATGGTGGTGACGGGCCTCTGCTCCACCACCACAGCGTCGTCGCCGGTATATCCTTCGACCTCAAACTCCAGCCCCCGGTCGGTGGCGGTCCGCTCCGCCTCTTTGAGGGAGAGCCCCATCAGCATGATCCTCTCGGGCTTCACCTTCGCCGCGAGCCTCATCCCGGGGCCTGCCAGCTTCACCAGGTCCATCCCGGAGGTGACGGTCCCCACCACCGATTGGCTCGGGGTCGACGTCCTGTCCGCCTTGTAGATGAAGATCCGGCCGAGGCCCCTTCCCGTGGTTCTGATGGTGACGGCCCCCTCGGCGCGAGGCTCCCGGTTCTCAAACTCGATCCGCTCTCCCAAAAGGACGTCGGAGGACGCGTAAGAGCTGGAGGTCCCGTCGACGGCGAAGACCCCGTCCCTCGTCGCCGCCAGGAAGAACTCTGCCCCCTGGGGGGCCTCCTCCAAAAGTTCGACCTCTATCCTGGTGTAGATCTCCATCCCGTCGGTCAGAGGTAGCGAGAGGTCTCGGGTCACCGTCTTATCGGAGAGGGCGGACCATTCCACTATCGGCTCCGCCTCCAGGATGGCGTCGCCCTTCTCCAGCCTTCCCAGCAGGTCTTTTCCCCCCACCACCGCAGCGAAGACCCCCCGGTTTTCGCCGGGGGCGCCGTAGGCTGCCGAGTGCCTCCTCCTGGCGAAGATCACCTGGGTCTTATCTGCCTCAAAGCCGCTGGTGCCGAATATCACCTCCCATCGGTCGTACTCGTTCTCGCCCCGGGTGGGGGCGATCGCCGTTCTCACCGGCCCGAAGGCGACTGCAGCGCCGTCGCTCCACCGCGCCTGGAGGCCGGATATCTGGCTGACCGCCTGGTGCCATGGGCCCACCAGGCCCGTATCCAGAAGCTCGATCCTCAGCTTCCCCTTGGTGGTGTTCAGCCAGTAGGAGTTGGTCTCCCGCGCCTCCTCTTCCCGGCCCCGGACGATCCCGATGATCGCCCCCTCCCCCGGCGACGCGCCCGCCGCATCCAGGGCGTCTTTCAGGGTCGAGCCGTCCGGAAGGGTGACCTCCGCCCCGTCCACAAAGACCTTCAAGTTAACTCCCCAGCATCTCCTCTTCTTCCTCTTTGGTCATGAGCGAGAGGACGCCCTCAGGGGTTCCTACGTGGACGATCTTCCCGTTCCGCATCAAGGCCGCCCGGTCGCAGACGTTCTGGACGAAGTCCATGTCGTGGCTGACGATGAGGAAGGTCTCGCCGAGCTCGTCCCTGGCGTTGAGGACGGATTTGGAGACGTCGATCTTGGTGATGAGGTCCATCGTCCCCGTCGGCTCGTCCAGGACCACGATCCTCGGCTCCTTGATCAGGACCTGGGCCATGGCGACCCTGTGCCTCTCCCCCTCGCTCAGCTCGTTGGGGTTCTTGGTGAGGACCTTCTCCGCCTCCTCCTCGGAGAAGCCGACGGTCACCAGGGTGTGGATCGCCTTCCTCTCGGCGAGCTCGAAGGGGAGGGAGAGCCCGATCGACTCGGTGAGGTTGTCGATGACGCTCCGGTAGGGGTAGAGGGTGTACTCCTGATGGAGCATCCCCATGTACTTCGTCGCCCTCCCCTTATGATCGGCCCCCAGGATCGTCATGTCGACCCAGTCATCGCCGACCCTGCACCAGATCCCGCCGCTGGTGGGCATGACTATGCCGTTCAGCATCTTGGAGAGGGTGGTCTTCCCGGCGCCGCTCGTCCCTACGAGGCCGAAGATCTCCCCCTCGTAGACCTCCAGGGATACCTCGTCGACGGCCCGGACGACGCCGCGGTCTATGCTGATGTACCGCTTGGAGAGGTCTTTGCACCGGATGATCGGCGACCCGACGTCGGTCTTCTTCCTGTCCTCGATCTTCCCGGCCATGGCTACGAACTTTCCGGCGATCTTGGAGGGCTCGCCGATGGAGACGATCTCGCCGTGGTCCAGGAGGACCGCCCTGTCCGTCAGCTCCACCATCACGTCCGGCCAGTGGCTGGTGATGATCATCGTCATGTTGAAGTCGTCCACCGCCCGCCTGATGCTCTCGTGGACGAGGTCGGCGGTCTTCGGGTCCAGGGTCCCCGAGGGCTCGTCGGCGAGGAGCATCATCGGGGACTTGGCGAGCTGCCGGGCGAGGACGACCCTCTGCTTCTCGCCCCCGGAGAGCTCCCTCGCCACGTGCATCATCCTGTGGGACATGTTCACCTCGTCGAGGAGGTCTGCAGCCCGGTTGACGCTGATCGAGCCGCCGCTCGCCTCCTCTACGGCCCGCATTACGTTGACGATGACCCTCTCGTCGCCGTAGAGGGCGAAGGTCCTCTGAAGCATGATGGCGATCCTGCGAGATACGTCCCTCCTCTTGGGATCGTTGATCCCGAGAGATACGAAGTCGGCTTCGAAGGGCTGGAAGGTCCCGCCGCACCTGCAGCTCTCGCCGGCCCTGCTCGGCGGCTCGACGTGGCTGCACTGGGGACATCTTGCTACGTGGTAGATGACGCTCCCGGTGATCTCCTCGAAGGGCTCGACACCTCGAAGGACGTGAAGGAGGACGCTCTTCCCCGATCCGCTCCTTCCCAGGATGCCGAGGGACTCCCCCTCTTCAATCTCCAAATTGACGTGGCGAAGCGCTTCGACTTCGCCAAACTTAACCGTCAAGTCCCGGATCTCAATAAATGGTGTCAAATTATCATGCCTCGAATTGGTATTGCAAACGAACTACGAACCATCCCGAATTTAAGTTTATCCGAGACCGTCCCGCCAGAGACCGCCGTCATCGATCATCAACTTCGATTACATATATCATCCAGCCATGGCCCGGCCTCTCGATGTAGGAAAGTCTCCTCCGACGACCCGCTGAAGATCTTCGGGCTTGATCGGGCGATCCCTATCCCTGCCCTCCCTTCTTGAGGAGAAACTCTTTGTCCAGGTGAGCCTTGTGAGCAGCCTCGAGACATTCCTTACATACGTGAAAAACCGTGTCCTTCAGGCCGTGTATGGTAGCTTGTTTCGCTTTTACAGGCAGCGTCTCCTTGTCAACAGCACAGATTTGACATTTCATCCAGGTCACCTCTTTCCAATCTGGTTTTCGTCGTTATAAGCATTTCCGCTCAGGGGCGTCCTCCACCGCTGGTAAAGGTCGTGCTCAACCTCCAGGAGGTCCAGGATCCTCCCCACCACCGCGTCCACCATCTCCTCGATCGTCTCCGGCTTGGAGTAGAATCCCGGAGACGGCGGAAGTATGATCGCCCCCGCCTCCGTCGCAGCCACCATGTTCTTCAGGTGGACGAGGTTCAGGGGCGACTCCCGGGGGACGAGGATCAGCCTCCTCCTCTCCTTAAGACAGACGTCCGCCGCCCTGGTGATGAGGGTATCGGATACCCCGCTGGCGATCCCCGCCAGGGTCCTCATGCTGCAGGGGGCCACCACCATGGCGTCGAATTTGCAGGAGCCGCTGGCGATACATGCGGTGAAGTCCCGGGGCGAGTAGACCCGATCCGCCATCATCTCCACGTCGATGGGGCTCTCCTCCGTCTCGATCTCGATGATCCTCCGGGCGGCCTCCGTCATCACCAGGTGGGTCGTGGAGCCCAAATCCGCCAGGACCTCCAGGAGCCTGATCCCGTAAACGACCCCGGAAGCGCCGCTGATCCCCACCACCACGTCCACAACTTTTCCCGTCCTCTTAATGGTATCACATCCTCCTACTAATTGGCCCCCCCCATCAGCCCCTCCCGGCTAGCCGGGTCAGGGTCGAGGCCACCATCAGGGGGAAGTTGATGGTGGCGTCGCCGTAGACCGTCACCTTCCTCGCTCCCGGGGAGATCTTCCCCCAGGATACCGCCTCGGAGAGGGACGCCCCCGAGAGCCCTCCCGCCTCGGGCCTGTCCGTGGTGAGCTGGATCGCGAGGTCGAAGCTGTTGGGGGTGACGAGCATCGCCTGGAGGGCGAAGTTCTTGGGGACCCCCCCTCCTATTATTACTATCCCGGATCGCTCCGCTCCGTAGCAGATATCCACCAGCTCCCCCACATCACCGAAGAGGTCGACCTCCAGGGGGTGGGTCTGGCGGAAGAGCCAGGCCTGCAGCCCTATCATCGAGTCCGAGAGGGCGGGACAGAAAACGGGAACTCTGGCGTCGGCGGCCGCCCGGAGGATCGACCTTTCGTCCTCGATCCTGCTTCCCAGAACCCTCAGAAATTCGGTCCCCTTCATATCCTTCCCCTGGGGGAGGATCTCCTGGAGGAGCTCCTCGAACCGGACGAAGTCGTCGTCTCCGACGTAGACGTCGTATATCCTGCTCACCCCCGACTCCCTCAGCTCGGAGTCGGAGGCCTCGGTATCTCCCAGGACGTGGTGGCTGAAACCCTCTATTATATCGTGGACGAGGTTTGCTCCCGTAGTGACAAGGACGTCTATCCTCCCGTCCCGGATGAGGGAGGAGAGTATGTTCCTCATCCCGGCGGGGACCATCGCGCCGGCCAGGGTGAAGAACCTGGTGTACTCTCCCGACTGCATCTCCTCGTAGATATTTACGGCTTCGGCAAGCCTCCTCGCCCCAAAGCCGCAACCCTCCATCATCCTCACCAGCTCGTCTGCACCCATCCCGGCCTTTATCTCCATCTGCCTTATATAATCCACCTAAACTCACCTATATTATGCCAGTTTGAAGCCTTTTAGGACCGACCGCATCACTGCTTAGCGGTAGTGATGCTAATCGATTTTCTCATAAACCTTTTATATCAGTACCTTGTGTTTAGCTCTTACGGCTAATGGAGGTAAAAAATGAGCGGCGAATTGGTGGCAGTGGACTATTATATCCCACTTATTATGTTTCTGATAATAGGTGCTCTTGTGCCCATAGGCGCGCTGGCTGCCGTGAAGATCATATCTCCTCAGAAGTCAACTTTTCAGAAGCGGGCGACCTACGAGGGCGGGCTTAGACCGATACGGGAGGCGATAATCCAGTACAACGTCCAGTATTATCTCTTCGCCATCGTCTTCGTAATCTTCGATGTGGAGGTTCTCTTCCTCTATCCCTGGATCTACGTCTACGCTTCCGAGGCGATCCCTGCCTTCGGCGGAGTGAGCATTGCCATCACCGGGATGCTGATTTTCATCGTAGTGCTCCTGATCGGGTTGCTCTACGACATTAAGAAGGAGGCATTGCGTTGGGTATAAGTGATGTCATACCTCTTCCTGTTGCTGTTGATAAGGAGCTGGAGAAGTGGACGATCTGGGGGCGGCCCCTGACGGACGTCTGGTTCACCACCACGGAGAAGATCCACGAGATCATCGATATGGGCCCCATCAAGAACGTCCTGAACTGGGGGAGGAAGAACTCTCTCTGGTTCTTGATGCAGCCCATGGGGTGCTGCGGCGTCGAGATGCTCGTCTTCGGATGCCCTCACTATGACTGCGACCGTTTTGGGATCTTCCCCCGGGCAACCCCCAGACAGGTCGACGTCATGATCATCAGCGGCTACATAACCAGAAAGTACCTGCCGGCGATCAAGAACCTCTGGGAGGAGATCCCTGAGCCCAAGTGGGTGATGGCGATAGGCGAGTGCGCCATCTCCGGCGGGCCCTTCTACGACTCCTACAACATAATAAATGACACCAGCAAGTTCTTCCCCATCGACGTCTTCATCCCGGGCTGTCCGCCACGCCCCGAGAAGTTCATCGAGGGATTCAGGGAGCTGCAGGAGAAGATCAAGCAGCGCGAGGATAAGAGGGGCTATTAGAGAGGAGGAGTTCACCGTTGACAACTGCAAATGATGTCTTGGCAGCCCTGCAGTCGGCCTTTCCGGGAGTGATCGAGGAGTCCAAGGTCGGTCCCGAACGGCAGCTCTGGGCCACCATCAAGCCGGACAGGATCGTGGACGTATGTAAGTACCTGAGGGACAACCACGGCTTCGACCACTACTCCGGCGCCGTCGGCGTGGACAGGATCAACGAGGGCCTCTTCGAGGTGACGGAGATGCTGGCGAGCCACGGCTCCCATCAGGTGGTGGCGCTCCTGAAGGTTAAGACCAAGAGGGAGAGCCCGTCGGTCAAGTCCCTGACGGGGCTCTACTGGAACGCCAACTGGTATGAGCGGGAGATCTGGGAGATGCTGGGGATCAACTTCGAAGGACACCCTGAGCTCTATCCCCTCCTCCTCGCCGACGAGCTGGTGGGGGTCTGGCCCTGGAGGAAGGACTTCCTCGGCTACCCCGACTACACCACCGCTGACAGGGCGATAGAGAAGGTCAATGCCGAGGGGTACACCGATTATTCCTTCAGACCCACCGAGGCTGAGATCAAGGCGGGGACCGTCCCGGTGGAAAGGCCGAAGTACCCCACCTTCCGGGAGCGGGAGGAGATGGAGATCAAAGGCAGCTCTGAGATGATCCTCCACATGGGCCCCCAGCACGCCGTCGTCCCCGGACCCTTCCTCCTGGATCTCCTGGTGGACGGGGAGAGGGTGAAGAAGGCCTTCCTGGACGTGGGCTACATCCACAAGGGGATCGAGAAGATCATGGAGAACCGGACCTACCAGCAAGGGATCCCGATCACCGACAGGCTCTGCTACATGGCCGCCATCACCAACAACGAGGCCTACTGTGGAGCCGTGGAGAGGCTCCTCGGAATCGAGGCTCCCGAGAGGGCCCAGTACATCCGGATGATCCTCCAGGAGCTCTCGAGGATCCAGAGCCACCTCCTGGGCACCGGCGAGTTTCTCACCCTCATCGCGTCCGCCGTCTACTCGCCCTTCCTCTACATGATCATCGACCGAGAGGACGTCTTAACCTGCATAGAGAGCGTCACCGGAGCGAGGATCAACCACAGCTTCGTCCGCTTCGGCGGGGTCCGAAACGACCTTCCTGAGGGCTTCAAGGACATGACCCTGGACACCCTCAAGATGATCCGGGAGAAGACCGCGGAGTACAAGGATCTCTTCTCTTCCGACAGCATCTACCAGAAGAGGATGGCGGGGATCGGGACCCTCTCGCCCCAGGATGCGAGGAGGCTCGGAGTTTCAGGCCCGCCCCTGAGGGCGTCGGACACCCCCTACGACATGAGGCGGGAAGATCCTTACCTCCTCTATCGGGATATGGACTTCGAGGTGATCACCAGGAAGGAGGGTGACTCCAAGGCTCGGGTCGAGGTGAGGCTCGACGAGATCCTGGAGAGCTGCTACATAATAGAGCAGTGCCTCGACCAGATCCCGAACGGTCCCATCATGGCCGAGGGCGTCCCCAAGAAGATCAAGCCCGAGCCTGGCGAGGCCTACTACCGCGTCGAAGACCATCGGGGAGAGATGGGATTCTTCGTGGTGAGCGACGGGTCCGACAAACCGGTGAAGGTGAAGGCTCGAGGTCCCGTCTACGCCTACTTCCAGGCCCTTCCCCCGCTCCTGGAGGGGGTATATATAGCCGACGTGGTCGCCATCGCGGGCAGCATGGACGCTTGCACCAGCGAGGTGGACAGGTAGGAGGGAACGAACTTGGTATTATCTGCGATCACAGAATTTGCAGCCCAGGAGCCTAAGATATACGCTCTGATCATAGGGCTCATCGCCGCCGCCATCCTCGCCTCCGTCATCAACGTGGTGGCGATGCTCTTGGTCTGGCTCGAGAGGAAGGTCATGGGCGACTTTCAGGCTCGGTACGGGCCGAACAGGGTCGGCGGCCGGTGGGGCGTCCTTCAGCTCGGCGCTGACGCCATCAAGCTCTTCACAAAAGAGGATGTCATCCCCCGGGGAGCGGACAAGCCCGTCTTTGTCTGGGCTCCCATCGTGGCGGTGGCGACGACTATGCTGGTGGCGGGGGCCCTCCCCTTCGGAGCCGTGATCATAGACGGCAGAGAGATCCCCCTGGTGGTGGCCAACATGGACATCAGCGCCTTCTACATCGAAGCGGCGCTGAGCATCATGGCGATATCCGCCTTCATGGCTGGCTGGTCCTCCAACAACAAGTACTCGATGCTGGGAGCCTTTCGAGGCATCGCCAGGATGATCGCGTACGAGGTTCCGATGGGGGTCTGCGTCATCAGCGTCGCCATCATGGCCCACAGCCTGAACGTGGTGGAGATCGTCCAGGCCCAGCAGGGGATCTGGTTTGCCCTGGCCCAGCCGATAGGTTTTGTCATCTTCGGCATCGCCCTCATCACGGACTTGGGGAGGATGCCCTTCGACCAGACCGAGGCTGAAGAGGAGATCATAGCCGGCTACAACACAGAGTACAGCGGCATCCGGTTCGGCCTCCTCTACTTCCAGGAGTATATCGTGATGCTCCTCGGGTCGATCCTCCTCGTCCACCTCTACCTCGGTGGCTGGAACGGCCCCGTCATCCCGGTGATCTCCTTCATATCACCTATGATCTGGTTCTTCATGAAGCTCGTCATAGTGCTGGTGGCCCTGATATGGATCAGGGTATCCCTGCCGCGGTTCAGGATAGACCAGGTCACGGACCTGGGATGGAAGATCCTTCTGCCCCTCTCGATGGTCAACCTCGGATGGGCGGTCGCCGTGGGGCTTTACTTCGCATGAGGTGACGATCTATGGTCCTCAAGAACCTCAAAATGACCTTTAAGCGGGCAACAAGCGGCGTGGAGGTCACCCGTCTCTATCCAGAGAAGATCATGGATCTTCCCGATGCGGAGAGGGGGGTCCACGTTCTGGAGATCAGGAAGTGCATAGGATGCGGAGCGTGTGCACGGATCTGCCCCAACGACTGCATCAAGCTCGTGGCCTACTCCCGCGGAAACCCGGTCAAGAACAAGAAGCTCCAGTATCCTCAGATAGACTATGGCAGGTGCATGTTCTGCGGCCTCTGCGTCGACGACTGCCCTGCCAGCTGTCTGACGATGTCCAAGCAGTTCGAGATATCGGGCTGGAACAGGGAAGACATAATCTACGAGCCTGAGGATATCGCCGTCGGCCTATACTCCGACCAGGAGCTGGCGGAGCTCGCCGAGGAGGCGAGGAAGGCCGAAGAGGAGAAGAAGAGGAAGGCCGCCGAGGCAGCCAAGGCCAAGAAGGAGAAGGCAGCCAAGGCCGCCGATGAAGGAGATAAGGGATCCGGCGAGAAGGCCGCAAAGAAGAAGGCAGAATAAACATCGGAGGGTGAGACAGGATGATAGATCTGACTCAATTTTATGATATAAGGTTCCTGATTGAGCTGGGAGCTTTCTCTCTGCTCGCAGTGATCATCCTCGGCCTCTCAATCCTCACCGTCTACTCCAGAAATATAGTCCACAGCGGCCTTTACCTCCTTGGGAGCTTCGCCGCGGTGGCTGCGTTATACATATTCCTGAACGCCACCTTCGTCGGAGTGGCCCAGGTTCTGGTGTACATCGGAGCGGTTGGGGTGCTGATACTCTTCGCAATAATGCTCACAAAGAAGACGCTGATGGAGGAGGAGACCCATGGTTAAGGTCAAGACTTCGATTCTGATGTTGATCTTCCTGGCCACGCTGATCGTCCTCCTCGCAGCGACGCCTTGGGGCGGCGAGGAGATGGGTTCGTACAGCTTCGAGCCTAGAGAGGGGAATAGGGCCCCGGAGAGCGGGATAGGGGACATCGGCGTCGAGATCTTCACGTTGTATATCGTCGCCTTCGAGGTCCTCGGCCTGGTTCTCCTGGCAGCCATGATCGGGGCGATATACGTCGCAAGAAAGGAGTTGCCAAGATGATGGGGTGGAGGGAGGAAAAGAGATGATCCCACTGGTGCTATACGTGCTGCTGGCGTCGGCGATGTTCACCATCGGCCTTTATGGCCTTCTGACCCAGCGGAACGGTATCAAGCTTATGATGTGCGTGGAGATCCTGCTGAACAGCGCAAACATCAATCTGGTGGCGTTCTCGGCTTACCTGCCCAATGTAAACGGCCAGGTCTTCGCCCTGTTCTCCATCGCCCTCGCCGCTGCGGAGGCGGGCGTTGGATTTGCCATATTGATCACGCTGTACAGGCTGTACGGAACCATAGAACTGGACAACATCAACGCTCTGAGGTGGTAAAGGGATGTACCAAGATTACGCCTATCTGATCGTGGGGCTGCCGGTACTGGCCTTCGTCCTCACGATCTTTCTCGGCTGGCATCTGCCAAAGGGAGGCGGGTTCTTCACGGTTCTGGCAACCTTCGCAGGGTTCATACTCTCCTTCGGTATATTCAGGGAGATATACCCCAACGACGAGATCGTCCACCAGTCGATGCACTGGTTTGCGAGCTTCAACGCCGGGATCCTGATCGATCCCCTGGCGATAGTGATGCTCCTGATGGTCACCTTCGTCTGTACCCTGATTCACACCTATGCCCTAGGGTACATGGAGGGGGACCCCGGGATGGCCCGGTACTTCGCCGAGGCCGGCCTCTTTACGGCGGCGATGCTCGGCCTCGTCTTCTCGGACAACCTGCTCCAGCTCTTCATCTTCTGGGAGCTCGTCGGACTCTGCTCCTACCTGCTCATAGGGTTCTGGTACCGGAAGCCCTCGGCGGCCTCCGCCGCCAAGAAGGCCTTCCTGGTGACCAGGGTAGGAGACGTGATGTTCCTCGCGGGGATAGTCCTCCTATACACCAACATGGTGAAGCTGAACCTCGTCCTGCCTGAGGGGGCTTACCTCCTCCAGTTCCAGACGATATACGACAGCTTGACCCTGATACCACCAGACCAGCTCACCTGGATCGCCATCTTCCTCTTCGGAGGGGCCGTCGGCAAGTCCGGTCAGTTCCCCCTGCACGTCTGGCTTCCCGACGCTATGGAGGGTCCCACCACCGTCTCGGCGATGATCCATGCCGCGACGATGGTTACCGCCGGCGTCTATCTGGTGGCGAGGATGTTCCCGCTCTTCTACGCGGCCCCCAACGGCCTCACCGTCGTCGCATACGTCGGCGCCTTTACGGCGCTATTCGCGGCAACGATGGGCCTGGTGATGTTCGACATCAAGAGGGTCCTCGCCTACTCGACGGTCAGCCAGCTCGGCTACATGATGGCAGCCCTGGGGTTCGGCGCTGCCGTAGGGGCGACGGCGGTGGGCGTCTCGATCTTCCACCTGATCGGCCACTCCTTCTTCAAGGCCCTCCTCTTCCTCTGCGCCGGTAGCGTCATCCACGCCGTCGGCACCAACGACATGAGGGAGATGGGTGGGGTCCTGAAGCACATGAAGTGGACCGGCCTGACGATGCTCGCGGGCTCCCTCACCCTGGCTGGGTTCCCCCTGACCACCGGGTTCTTCAGCAAGGACGAGATCATCATCCTCGCCTTCGAGAACGGAGCCTTCGGCCTCGGATGGATCCCGTACGTCTTCGTGATCCTCGCCGCCCTCTTGACGGCGATCTACACCTTCAGGCTCTGGTTCCTCACCTTCGACGGCGAGGCGAGGAGCGACTACCACAAGCACGAGTCCCCCTGGATCATGCTGGGACCCCTGGTGATCCTGGCGATCTTCGCCCTCTTCATGGGGGCTCCTTCCCAGGAGGGGTTCTACCACTACGTCGGAAACAACTTCGATCACTTCGGGGTAGACTTCGAGGAGCTGGCGGTGGTAGGGGGCCATCACGTCTCCCATGCTCACGTCCACGAGCCGCTGATCTTCAAGCTCCTGCCGATCATCATCGGAGTCGGCGGCATCATCGTCGCAGCCCTCTTCTACTCGCGGTGGAAGAGGTTAGATCCGGGGATGGTCACCTCTGAGAGGGATCCCCTCCGGAAGATCCTCCTCAAGAGGTACTACCAGAACGAGATCTACACCCTCTGGTTCGCAGAGAAGGTGGTCTACGGCATAGCCATCGTCTCCAACATGATCGACCTCAAGATCATCGACGGAGCGGTGAACAAAATTAGCGCCATATCCGTCGGAATCGGCGGGACGGTCCGCAAGCTCCAGACCGGGGTGATCCAGAACTACCTCACCGCCATAGTCCTGGGAGTTGCGGTCCTGCTGATACTTATTCAGCTGGCGTCGATGGGGGTGGCGATATGATGGATAACGCCATATCGTTGATGATCGCCATACCTCTCCTGGCAGCGGTAGTGGCCTTCTTCGCCGGGAGGGGGGCGAAGTACGTGGCCCTTCTCGGGTCTCTGGTGCCTCTGGCGGTATCCCTACAGATGTTTCAGGAGTTCGACAAGACCTCGAACGCTATGCAGTTTGTGGAGAGCTACGACTGGGTACCCGCCCTAGGCGTCAAGTACACCGTGGGCGTCGACGGCATTGGCCTCCCCTTGATCCTCCTCTCCACCATTGTGAGCATCCTCGTGGTGGTATACTCCTGGGGCGAGAAGACGAGGTCCAACCAGTTCTTCGCCCTCCTCCTCCTCAACGAGGTGGGGGTCCTCGGGGTCTTTACAGCCCTCGACTTCTTCCTATTCTACATCTTCTGGGAGGTCGTGCTGATACCCATGTTCTTCCTGATAGGGATATGGGGCGGTCCGAGGAAGGACTACGCTGCGATTAAGTTCTTCATCTACACTCACGTGGCGAGCCTGATAATGCTCTTATCCATATTCGGGCTCTACTTCAGTTACAGGACGCCTGAGGGCATGAGGACCTTCGACATGATGACCCTCCTCCAGGCGACGGGAGATTCGACGATCTTCTCGCCGATGCTCCTGAACTTGATCTTCTTCGGGCTCCTCTTCGGGTTCCTGGTGAAGATGCCCGCGGTCCCCTTCCACACCTGGCTGCCGGACGCCCACGTCGAGGCGCCGACGGCGGGGTCCGTGCTACTGGCAGCCCTCCTCCTGAAGATGGGAGGCTACGGCCTCTTCAGGATCGTGATGCCGATGCTCCCGAACGTCTCCAACCACTACATCACCCTGATGGCGGTGATAGGGGTCATCAGCATAATTTACGGCGGCTTCCTGGCGCTGGCCCAGAAGGACCTGAAGAAGATGGTCGCCTACTCCAGCGTCAGCCACATGGGGTACGTCCTCCTCGGAGCGGGGGCCCTCAGCGTCCTATCGGTCCAGGGGGCGATGTTCCAGCAGTTCAGCCACGGGCTGATCACCTGCGTCCTCTTCATGTCCGCCGGGACGATCCAGCACACCGCTGGCACCAGGATCATCTCCGAGCTCGGCGGCCTATCCGATAGGATGCCGAAGTTCGCGGTCCTGATGCTGGCCGGGTTCATGGCCTCTCTCGGCCTTCCGGGGATGTGCGGCTTTGTTGCCGAGCTCTCGGTCCTGGCCGGGGCGTATCAGAACCTCCCCGTCTACGTCCTGATAGTGATCTTCGGCGGCATCGCCGTCACCGCAGGCTACCACCTGTGGGCGATGCAGAAGGTCATGTTCGGGCCGATCCTGAAGAAGTACCTGGATCTCAAAGATCCTCATTCCTACGAGATCCTCTCCATGAGCATCCTCATCCTGCTCATAATCTACTTCGGGGTCCAGCCGGCGACGATCACGGACATCATGGGCGTGGCAGCCCAGCCGCTGGTCGATCCGTTTACCGCTATCGCTCAGGCGGGGGTGATCTGAAGTGACACTGACATTCGGTGACTATCTCTCTATCTTCGGGGCAGAGGCTCTGCTTACGGGGCTCTCGCTGTTGATGGTCCTCATCGGCCTGTTCATGAAGAGCAAGAACCTGATGGGATACCTGAGCCTGGCGGGGCTGGTCGCCTCTTTGTTCCTGGTGATGGGCGCTGACATGACCAAAGGCCCCCTGATCTTCGGTACGCTGGAGGTCGACGCCCTCTCCCAGTTCTTCAAGCTCGTCTTCGTCGCAGTCGCCCTCATCGTGGTGATGGCAGGTCTGAGCAGGTACAAGGACAGCCCCGCCCAGGACGAGTTCTACATCCTCCTCCTCCTGGCCACCGTGGGGATGATGGTCGTCGCCAGCTCCATCGACATCGTCACCCTCTTCGTAGGGTTTGAGCTGGCAAGCCTCGCCACCTACGCCATGGCGGCCTTCGACAGGGAAAAGCAGAACCTGGAAGCTGCGATGAAGTACTTCATCTTCGGATCGGTCTCATCGGCGATGATGCTCTTCGGCTTCTCCCTCCTATACGGCCTCTCGGGAACGACGAGGCTAGCGGAGATCGCTGCCGCCTCCGTGGAGACGATGGGACCTGCGACCCTCGTCGCCCTCCTCTTCGTCGTGGCGGGCTTCGGGTTCAAGATGGCCCTCGTCCCCTTCCACATGTGGGCTCCCGACACCTACGAGGGGGCGCCGACGATCGTGACGGCCTTCCTTGCGGCGGGCTCGAAGAAGATGGGGTTTGTCGCCGCCTTCAAGGTCATCTTCATCGCCCTGATAGCCCTCCGGTTTGAGTGGTACTTGGCCTTCGCCATCCTGGTGGCGATAACCATGACCCTCGGGAACGTCGTGGCCATCTGGCAGAAGAGCGTCAAGAGGATGCTCGCCTACTCCAGCGTCGCCTACGCCGGGTACATCGCCATCGCCTTCGTCGTCGTCGGAGCCGCAGAGCACGGCGGCCTCGACCTGGCGGTGGCGCAGAACGGCCTCGCGAGCGGCCTGATGCTCATCCTCGGCCACGCCTTCATGAAGACCGGGGCCTTCATCGCCGCCGCCGTGGTCGGGTACATGGCCCTCTCCGAGGGGAGGAAGAACCCTGACGACCTGGAGCAGTATGCGGGCCTCGGCCGAAGGGCGCCGATAACCGCCTTCTGCATGCTGATCTTCCTCTTCTCGCTATCGGGGATACCCCCGACGGCGGGGTTCGTCGGGAAGTTCATGCTCTGGGGATCAGCGATCGACTCCGGCCTCGTCTGGCTGGCGGTGCTATTCGCCCTCAACAGCGCTCTCTCCCTGTACTATTACCTGAGGGTGATCATGTACATGTACGTCAGAGAGCCCGCGGGCGGGAAGATCGTGGAGCCGAAGGGGTACGTCCTGGCCATGGTCGTCGCCCTGGTGGTCGTCATCTGGATCGGCGTCTTCCCCCAGGCCTTCGTCGACTTCGCCTACAGTGCAGCAGGGGTTCTGCTGCACTGAAAACTTTCTTTTTTCTCGCACCATTTTGACTTCCGATCGTTTTTAAAGCCGAGATTGCTCCCGATTAGAACCCCGTCTCTTCGATCCAAAATAGAAGTCCCAAAAGGATCAGAGCCGTCGGGATCACCACCATCCAGGGGTTCACCCCCAGGATCTTGGGGATGGTCTTATCCCCGAACTCGCCCCTCCTCAGCACCCGCTCTTCGAGGCTGGGGTACCTCCAGGCGAAGATGCCGGCCCCGAGGAGGATCCCGCCAACGCCACCCAGGAGGGCGTCGATCGACCCCTGGCCGACGGCCCCGGCCGCCGTCCCCGGGCAGTAGCCGAGGAGGCCGAAGCCGACGCCGAAGATGAGGCCGCCCAGGGCAGAGGAGCCGAGGGAGCCGGATTTGGGGTGGAGGCTCGCGAGGCCCAGGCTTTTGAGGAGGTGGACCCCGACCATGCCGACGATCACCGCCGAGGCCATCACCTTGAAGACGGTGAAGTCGGCGAGGAGGAGCTGGCCTACGATGACCTCGTACCGGGTGACCCCCCCCTTCTGGAGGAGGAAGCCGAATCCGATCCCGATGAATAGGCCGATGGCGAGCTGGGCCCGGTGATTTGATCGCAGATCTTCAATTGCCAAATCCACCACCGCCTCAGACCCCGGCCCCGAAGAGGAGCATAGCCGTGGCCACCCCGCCGATGAAGAAGCACGCCACCGCCAGCCAGGAGCTGGCGGCGAGCTGGAGGGTCCCGCTGATCCCGTGGCCGCTGGTGCAGCCCCCAGCCCACCGGGCACCGAGGCCCAGGAGGACGCCTCCGACGAAGGCAGCGGCGATCCTCAGGAGGGGATCGGGGCCGAACCGAGTCGCCCAGAGGTCCGGGACCGCCTCCACCCGGAAGGACCCCGAGAGGATCGCCGAGATGAATGCCCCGACGACGATGCCGAAGACGAGGACCACCTCCCAGTCGACGACCGGCTCAAACTTCCGATAGTAGGCCTTGGCCTCCACCTTCGATCCTCGAAACGCCCTCTCGATCATCCCGCTCCCCCTGGCGTAAGCGGATGAGGTGCCTATGGGCCGGTCAGAGAGGAGGAAGGCCAGGGTGTTCAAGGCCCCTATCCCAGCACCTACGACGTAGGGGGACCACAGATCCATCTCGAATTGCTCCATCATACGATCTCCTCGGTCTACCTACCTAGAGGCGGGACCTTCGGGGGAAGGGTTCCACCGACCAGGCCCGATCCTCTGGATGATCAATTTAAGTCGTCACATCTTTATAAAGCTGATACGAAGACGGGGACGGATCATCGTTGGAGATGAGAAGATGGATGGAAGACTATCTTTGA
>Ga0334889_1002324_pt1 | contig 21749 bp, 20 predicted proteins | sample GraSluR1_MG_2_FD_207222 | JGI IMG/M metagenome (GOLD analysis project Ga0334889, IMG submission 207222) | Sludge microbial communities from methane-producing bioreactor in Wageningen University, Netherlands - Granular Sludge_8_08-R1 | ecosystem: Engineered > Bioreactor > Anaerobic > Unclassified... | reverse complement strand
CAGCTCAGGCAGTTCGTCGAGTACAAGGCAGCGATCGCTGGAGTTCCAGTGGTCTACATCGACCCTGCCTATACGTCCCAGGAATGCCCCGTTTGTCATCATATATCCCGGTCAAACCGACCTACTCGAGATCGGTTTGATTGTGTCTGCTGTGGTTTCTCTGGCCCTGCTGACACCGTCGCAGCTCGAAACATTGCTGCAAGGGTGGCTGTCAACCTGCCCATCGTGGCCCGATTTTTTGCGGAGCCGCAAGCCCCCAATACTGGCGAGCATCATGCCCGCCAATTCATTGGCGGGTAGTTGACGTACCTCTTTTATCTCGACATCGCAACCCCTCATCCGGTGCTGAGTCTTTGTCAGAAAGCGCCGGTGGCGAACATCGCGATCGGGCGCATTTGTGGCTCGGCCTCGAGGAAGAGGGGGGCTCCGCCTTCTCAGCTGCCGCCCTACGAGGAGCCGGCCCGTCCGCGCCCCCCCTCGACGACCGCATCCGCCGGATGGAGGCGGGCCTCGGCGAATTGAAGTCGGCCCTGGGGGAGAAGGACAGCCTCTGAGGGCAGGGTCATAGGCTCTTTTCATATTCGACCCCGATAGGCGGCCTCTGCTCACCGCATTCCGACCTTGAGCCGGCAGAAACGATAGCCCTCACCGGTGTTCAGCAAAAGAGGGCCTCCGCCTCCTCTGCCGCCGCCCTCCGGCGAGCCGGTCCGGCCGCGCCGCCCTCGACGCGTCTTTTTAAGGCGAATCGGACCTATCGTTGAAGGTCTGGCCTCGCCTGGCACCATCTCCTTTAACCGTCATCCTCATGAAGCAGGTTGACTGCACCGGTTCTGCCGTCGTTATCTTCAAGATAAAGGAGAGCTATACTGCGAAAGAGAGCCACCGTAGAGGGAGACCGTAGCGGGATGACATATACACTTATCTTATTGCCGAGGGCCCAGAAATACCTGGATGAGCTTTGCGAAGATGATATAAGGAAGATCGGATCGGGAATCGTGGAGTTGAGGAAGAATCCATATCGATCAAGGCCCCTTGTCGATATCAAGAAGCTGAGAGGTTTTCGGTCTCCTCCAATGTACCGGCTCCGAGTGGGGAGGCATAGGCTGCGGTATTTCGTTGAGGAGGCCGAAAGAACGATATACGTAACCAATGCATTCTCCAGGTCTGGCGACACCGATTACCGATGAATGGATGTCGCCGATGGACGTATATATCAAATCGACTTAATTAAGAATAATAAGAACGGTGGTTATGAAAATGGGTGCGGTCGAGGTTAAGAAGGTTCAGGGTGAAGTTGATCGGAGTGAGGCGGCCTGCGTGGATGAGGAATACGAATATCTTCTCAAAAACAAGGATCAGGGCATCACCTTTGAAGAGTATTGCCGTCGACGCGGGATAAAGCTTTAAATAAGCCCGCTGTGGTGGCTGAGATTTCTGATTCGTCCATCTCTTTTTTCGGTCGGTAACGGTCAATTCAAATTTGGAATGCGAGCGAGAATGCCTGTCAGAGCGCCCGAGGCCCGCCCACACGGCGGCGCTCTCCGGGGAGCCGGTCCGGCCGCCCCGCCCTCGATGTCCGCCTCCGCCGGATGCAGGCGGGACCGCGGCGAGGGTGTTGTCGGCCCTGGGGGAGAAGGGCAGCCTCTGACCGCATCAACTCCCCCCCCATCTTCGATCCCGCCCAGCCCGAAGGATCGGAGGGCCCCTTCGGCGCCGTAGACGGATCCCGCTGTGGACAGATCCCGCCCGAAGGATCGGCGGGCCCCTTCGGCGCCGTGGACGGATCCCGCTGTGGACAGATCCCGCCCGAAGGATCGGCGGGCCCCTTCGGCGCCGTGGACGGATCCCGCCCTGGAAGGATCCCGCCGGGAGGGGGGCGGGGGCGGAGCCGACGGACGGCCCCCGAGGCCTCTATCCCCTGGTGCAATATGGCCCTGGTCCTCTACGAGATGAACCGGTCCGCGGAGGCGGAGTATTACTTATCCGTGGCCGAGGAGCTGGGGGGCGACGATCCCGCCCTCTGGAATAATGTGGGAGTGATCATGGCGGGGATGGGACGCCACCAGGAGGCGTCTGAGAGCTTCTCTAAGGCGATCAGGGCTGACTGGTACTATGCCCCCCCGCCTGGAACAACAGGGGCGTATCCCTGGCGAGGCTCGGAGAGGTCGAGGAGGCTTTGATATCTTTTCGGAGGGCCGTGGTTCTGAGGGAGAACTTCCCCGAGGCCTGGTTCAATCTGGGGCTGGTATTCGGGGAGCTGGGCGATCTGAAGCTATCCCGGGAGGCCTTCAAGAAGGCTGAGGATCTGGGGTACAAGGCTACTGCTACTGGTGGAGGTTACGTCCTGGCGACGGAGGAGGGGTTTGGAGGCAAGACGAGCATCCTGATGCTGGTGGCGGAGTCCAGGGGGATCCCTGGGTTTGGGGGGATTTTGGGTCTTTTTTGCGTCTTGGCGGCTATTTGGAGGAGGGGTCGGGGGAGGGATGGTGGTGGTGCGGGTCTCTTATAGGATCTGATCAGGATCTGATCCCCCAGGCGCCTGCGGGATCGAAAGGTATTTGAGGTGTGGGGCCGAACCGGTCTTCTGCTGGAAATGGCACCCTTCCGGGCGGGCGGTCGCCTCTTGGACGGTGGGATCCTCCGGGCCGAATTGATGTGATGATAGGAGGCTCGGGGGGGATTCGGTCGGGGGTGGGGGTTGCTGCAACTGTTTTGAAAATATTGTATTCTTCTGGGGGGCTTCTCGGATAAGATCACGCCCGATCCCTTCGGGATCGGGTTGTATGCGGGGAATAGGCAGGATGCGAGGAGGTCGCCCGGGGGTCGGGGATGGGCGTGGTTCTTGCGGCGAAGTTTTCTGATTTTCCGATATCCGGTATAGCGTTCCATTAAGAATCAAGCGATCAGATGATATAATGATATCCAAAAGCGTAGTTGTGACCGGAGGGGCCGGATTCATAGGGTCCAACCTGGCTGAAGAGCTGGCTAAAGAGCACCATGTAAAGGTGATAGACGACCTGTCCACCGGCCACATAGAGAATCTGGACCAGATCCGAGGCGTAGAGTTCGTCCGAGGGAGCATCACAGATCTCGATCTCCTAAAAGAGGTCTTCTCAGATGTAGACTATGTCTACCACCAGGCGGCTTTGCCCTCGGTCCCACGATCCATCGAGGACCCCATATCCTCCAATCGAGTCAACATAGATGGGACGTTAAACGTGCTGGTGGCTGCAAGAGATTGCGGCGTAAAAAAGGTTGTTTACGCCTCGTCGTCCTCGGTTTACGGCGACACACCGACTCTGCCGAAGCGAGAGGATATGACGCCAAACCCCAAATCCCCGTATGCAGCCACCAAATTGGCTGGTGAGTACTACTGCCAGATCTTCTCTGAGATCTACGGGCTAAAGACGGCCTCTCTGAGGTACTTCAATGTCTTTGGCCCTCGACAGGACCCCAAATCTCAATACGCCGCTGTAATCCCCCTCTTCATCGCCAGAATCCTCAAGGGAAAGCCGCCGACGATATTCGGGGACGGCACCCAGACGAGGGATTTCACCTTCGTCAAAGATGTGGTCCAGGCCAACATTCGAGCCATGGAAAGCGACAATGTTGGGGTCTTCAACGTCGCCTGCGGGCGTCAGATCGTGCTGAACGATCTCGCCGACGAGATTATGAAGATCACAGGGATCAAGACGGAGAAGGTTTACAAACCGCCCAGGGCGGGAGACATCAAAGACTCCCTGGCGGACATATCTAGAGCGAGAGAGATGCTGGGGTACGAGCCGAAGTTCGACCTCAATTCGGGACTAGTGGAGACGATAAGATGGTTTCAGAAGAACTGAAGGATAAGACGGTCTGCGTGGTGGGTCTCGGATACGTCGGCCTCCCCCTCGCCGAGGCCTTCTCAAAGCATTTGAAGACGATCGGATTTGAAGTGAACCAGGAAAAAGTCGATGAGATCAACGGGAATAATAACAACGGAAATCTAATCTGCACAACAGATCCCGCCTCCATCAAGAAAGCCGATTTCATTCTAATCTGTGTTCCAACTCCTGTAACCAAATCCAAAGACCCAGACCTTTCTTACATCAGATCTGCGGCCAAGGTTGTAGGTCAAAACCTCAAGAAGGGTGCCATCGTGGTATTGGAGTCGACCGTATATCCAGGAGTTACCGAAGAGGTCATGGTTCCTGTACTGGAGAAGGAGTCGGGCCTAAAATGCGGCCTCGACTTCAAGGTGGGGTACTCTCCCGAGAGGATCAACCCCGGGGATGACGAGCATTCCCTGGACAAGATAACCAAGATCGTGGCCGGGATGGACGAGGAGACCGCAAAGAAGCTCTCCGACCTTTACGGCCTGATAACCACCGTATACCAGGCAAAAGACATCCGCACAGCAGAGGCCGCGAAGGTGATCGAGAACGTCCAGAGGGATCTCAACATCGCCCTGATGAACGAGCTCTCCATGATATTCCAAAAGATGGGGCTTGATACCTCGGCGGTATTGGAGGCGGCCGGGACGAAGTGGAACTTCCATCGTTACTCTCCAGGTCTTGTAGGCGGGCACTGCATTCCGGTGGACCCTTACTATCTGGTTCATAAGGCGGTCGAGCTGGGCTTTCATCCTCAGGTTATCCTCGCCGGTCGGGCCGTCAACGATCATATGCCCAAGCACATCGCTCAGATGATGATAAAGGGGCTCAACGAGGCGGGGAAGGTGATCAAGGGGTCGAAGGTATTGATTATGGGCCTTACATACAAGGAGAACGTGCCGGACACTCGGGAGTCGCCAGCGGTTGGGATAGTCGAAGAGCTGAAGGAGTTTGGGGTCGAGGTTTATGGGCTAGATCCTTATATTGGCGGCGAGGAGATCGAGGGGTTTGGGGTAAAGGTTTTCGATGGGGAGAAGATGGATGGGGGGATTTTAGCGGTGGCCCACGAGGAGTTCGGGAAGGCGGGGATTTCTTATTTGAAGGCGTATATGAGGGATAAACCGGTATTGGTTGATGTGAAGGGGATGTTTTACGAAGAGAGGAGCGATAGTAATGGGCTCTATTATAAAAAACTATAACGCTTCTCGGATGATCTGAATGAACACCGTCCAACGGATTGCCAAGAATACTGCAGCACTATTCGTTGCTCAGTTTGTTACCATTATATTGGGACTTGTTTTATCCATCTATATCGCCCGAATGCTGGGAGATGTGATCTTCGGCAAATACTCTTTTGCCCTTGCATTTGTGGCTATATTTGCTGTTTTCTCGGATTTGGGTTATAATACAATTTTGATCAGGGAGGTTTCTAGGGATAAATCTCAGGCTAGCAAGTATCTTAATAATGTTATAAGTATGCGTATCCTTCTTTCTATTGCAATTTTTGCTTTAATAGTTGTAAGCATAAATATAATGGGCTATCCAGCGGATACAAAGAACGCTGTTTATCTCTTCGGCATTTATACGTTATTAACATCAATTTCAGCAGTTTTTAAGGTCACATTTAGAGCTTTTGAGAAGATGGAATATGAGGCAGCCATCACAATATTGGCAAACATAATAAGGATCACATTGGGACTGTCAGTCCTATTCTTGGGCTACAGTCTAATAGAACTAGCACTTATATTCGTGATTTCGGGTATTTTGGAGGTATTATTTAGTATTTTAATATGTAGGAAGAAATTTATAAAACCCCAGATTGAGTTCGATTTTGATTTTTTAAAGAATACGATAAAAATCGCATTGCCACTCAGTATAACAGGAATATCGCTATTAATCTATACTAAGACAGACACTATAATGCTTTCAATGATGAAAGGGGATGCGGTTGTTGGTTGGTATAATGCTGCGTATAATTTAATATTGGGATTTAAACCAATCCCACAACTCTTCATGAACGCTTTATTCCCGTTAATGTCAAGTTACTATGAATCCTCCAAAGATTCATTAAACATTATATCTGAGATATCATTCAAATTTTTATTTGTTATAGGATTTCCCCTTGCGTTAGGAACGACAATTCTTGCAGATCAAATCATCCATATCTTTTATGGACCGCAGTTTACCAATTCCGTAGTCGCGCTTCAGATATTATCATGGGATATATTTTTATTTATGATGTGGACAAATGGATCGTTCATATTAATTGCTGCGAATAAGCAAAAAATGTGGGCTATTGCAGCGGTGTCTACCGCGCTTATCAACATAGCTGCCAATCTTATTTTAATTCCGCCTTTAAGTTATGTAGGTGCAGCAATTGCAACAATTATTGCTGAAAGCCTTTGTGTGATTTTAGTATTTTACTTTATTATTATTCACACAAAATTCTCCGTGAAATATAAGAATATAATGAGTATTTTAGTTTCGAGCTTTCTCATGGCAATTTTTATATATATTTTTAATGATTTAAATATGATTATTTTGGTTATTCTGGCGATGATATTATATATCTTTTTATTATATCTAACAAAAACATTCTCAGATGATGATATACACTTGATTAAACAAATGAAAAGATGAAAAAAGCTACATTTATTATTTGATAGTGCCAAAATATCCTAGCCCAGGGGCTTCTAAAAAGCCCCAATCGAACTCACTGTAAGGGCATTTTGGCAATATTTTGCTAATTAATGCTAAATTAAGGCTTCTAAACCAAGTTGAAAATATATCGCTTTCATTCGTTGGAATAGGATTAGCTGTCCATCCTGGTGAAAGGCGGGGCCTATCGTAGAATAAGAATTGCCCTAAAACTGCATCTTTGCATGAACTAATCCCATAATTTATATCTCGATGATGTAAGATTGAACCACCCAGGTTGCACCAATTTTTTATTCCGAACCTATATCTCCTGGTCCACAGGAATCCTCCATCTTCGCCCTGAAGATCTAAAGTCGCAATAAACGCTCTTTTCATTGCCTTCTCAATAATCGGTCGCTTGTAATCGATACGCAAGTGCATATTTACTAAGGTATCGATTGAATCCAAATCCATACAGCCATCCCCACCACCCTGCACGGAAAATAGTCCATCCGGTTGCTGCAATAATAAAGTATTATCCACAATTTTATCCATGAACTTTAAATTCCTATTAAGATAATAATATAAAAGATACTGGTGCATTGCACCAAATAGGCCCTTATCAATCGATGTTCCATAATCTGTACCCCAGAATCCGGTTTCAGGATCTTGATTTTCATCGTGCCATCTAAAAAAGGCTTCTACGCATTCCTTGGTATTCGATGAATTTGTCGATTCCATGTCGTGTATCAATACTATGCCCAAAAACATGGCCAGATTTCCGTTACACCAAGTATTTTTCCTCCAATCAAGGCTGCTAAGCCATGACTCAATCTTGTCAGGCTCTTTCCATTCATCCAAAAAACGTAATGGATGTCTCTCTTCCGCATCGAAAACATTCAATGCGCTCAAGCAAAAGGTAGTTGACTGCCATGATGTATAACCAAAACCGTGCGTTTTTCCTAAATCTGTTGAGAATTTTCCATTCCGTTTTAATGTAGGATCTATGAATAATCCTGTTTTGTCATCCTGGCAACTTTGAATGTAGTTGACCCATTCCTCTACTTCATTAGTGGAAATTGAATCTATATCGTTATATAGTTTTCTTAAGAATACAGCAAAACACGAAGAAAATAGGGTCGCTCCTGTATTTTCACTCATTTTATAAGTGCCATATGTTCCATTTTTATCACGCAAGTCCTCAAGCCAATCGAGGACATTTCCCCTTATGAGTCGGACATCTGGAATGGTAAGCATTTTTACCTCAAACTCGAATTAATCCCTGGAATATCAAAAATCTGCAATAAACCTATCACCACATCTTTCGCCATCTTTTCATAGGTCCTATGCTTCAAAACCCAATCCTGCCCATTCCGGCCCATTTGTAAGGCTTTCTCACGGTCATCTAAGAGCTGAATTATGGCATCCGAAAAGCCTTCCGGCGTGTTTGGGACTAAAATACCACCCCTGCTCTCCTCTAAAACCTCTTTGTGCTCAGGAATCTCCTCATTTGCTACAACAGGTTTTCCCATCGCCATATATTCGAACATCTTGATAGGAGAGCTCATCTTATAAAAAGAAAATGGTGGAACAGGAGATACGCCAATATCCGACGCCGCGATATAAGAGGGAACTTTAGACATGGGGACCTGTCCGGTGAAGATCACATCCTCGTCGACTCCAAGCTCATAACAGCTTCTTTCTAGATCTTCTTTACCGTCTCCTTCTCCGACTATTAGCAGTTTTACTTGATCTCTATGTTTTCTAACCTCTGAAAAAGCTCTAATCAACAACTCCATGCGCCTGCCTTTTCCAAGCGTTCCGATATAGATTATTACGTTTGAGTCTTCAAGATTATATTTTTCAGTGACATCCTTCCCGTTGTGGTTTTGAAATACTTCAGGATTGATCCCCTCAGGAACCGGCATTATCTTTGTAATGGGGAATCCCTTTGCGACTAAGTCTTCTCCTAACCACTTGCTTATTGGCATAATTAGATCGGCCCTATGCAGGAGCCGGTAGGTTAAAAAAGTATGTAACCTAAAAAATGTATTTTTAATTATGTTAATATTCCCTTCAACTATTTTAGTGTACTCCAAGCCTTGCTCCAAAGGATTCGATAAAACAAAAACAAACGGAACTTTATACTTTCTCTTGATATAATATCCAATTAATCCATCCAATGCATCATCTCGAACAATTATAAGGTTACAGCTGCCCTGATTGAAAGCTTTGAGGGTCAACCTCATCCGAATCATGGAGTTCGGCATTCTGTTAAATATTTTAAATAAGAAGTATTTGGTTGGGAAGAATTGGTGGTCGGTTATGGCGCTTATTTGAACGCCATTAAGGATGATTGGCTGAACTTTTAGTTCGGAGTCAGACCATAATATCCACTTGACATTATGCCCAAAATGAACGAGGTAACTAATTATACCTACCTGAGGTGGCACCCTCAAATTATTACTATATCTTGGAAAGGGCAAAAGCATGCAGATCTTTAGTTTGATTTCCAAATTTCAGAACCTCCATTTGTAAATAGTTTATTCATGGATGCAAACACATGCTTATAATCACTAATTTCGAGCTCTTCTGGTCGCTTGTCAGAAGAAAATAATTTACCATCTATAACATTATAATTATGCAAGAATAAATACCCGTTAATATGTCCGCTTTTAGTGAATTCGAACCGGTCTATACTGGAACTACGATAAGAGAATTTTCCCTGGCTTATTAGTTTTCTGTACCCGTGATAATCTGTAGAGAATAAACGATTAGATGCATCACGATTTATGGCTAGCCATTGGGTTGCTGAAATTTCGGTTTGTCTAACTAATTGCCAGTCCTTTGAAGGGGCATCTGGATCAATAAGCAGACTAGTTCCAACACCAGAAATGCTATATAATCCTCCAGTCGCACTCATTAAAGCGATAATAACTACAGGGAATAATAAATACAGTGGTTTAATTTTAAATTTTGACAGTAAGATGATGCCACCAAAAGAAAATAATGATGCGAAAAATACATGTAAAAGTACAAGAGTTCTGTTCATTTCATAACCTATGGTCAAATGGGGCAATAACAATGATGCCAACAAGAGAATCGAACCAGCTATCGAGAAAAGAACAAATTCTATGTCAAATCTATTATGTAATAGCCTTGAATCCAAGCTATATATAAAAGACTTCTTTAAAAGAATGCAGTAAATATTATTTATTATTAGAAATGCAACTGATATCCCGATCAATAACATAGATATCCATGTATTAGCCCAAATTATCCAAGCAACCGTTGGTCTTTCTTCCATTCCAGAACCATATATAAGACCTATTTGAGGCGACTTCGCTTCTTCAATGAACATACTACTCATGCTCGATATAGTTTTATCAACAAATCTGAGTCCTGAATCAAACGGTGCCTCAATCAATTGGCCATACCATAGGAAAACTGATACTATGAATATGACAAGGAAACTATAGGTTAATCTACTAAATTGGACATAATTTCTTAATATAACGGCTCCTACAAATGTAAACCCAATCATAAAGAAAAAGATATATGTAGTTGAGTAGTGAGAAAAGATAATACCCATCAAAAAAATTATTAATAATGCTCTTCTCTGGATAATGGTGAGTCCATCATAAATCAAGACCATCACAAAGAGTCCAATAAATAGTACACATAAATTTGTTCTGGGACTGCCTGGGGAAGATATATACGTTGCCTGAGATGCATAGAAAACGGCAGCTAAAAAAGCGCATTTAACTTCGATATATCTCTTACTAATAAGAAAAACAACTAGGGGGGTGAAACTAAATAATAACACATAAATACCTTTAAATAGTTGTTCATCATTATTAACATTAAGGATGCTTTGAAATATCGCAGGTAGTAAAGAAATAGATAGACACGAGTCAAGAGTGCTTTGCTCTAAAATGCTCCAATGGCCATTTTGAAGAGTCATAAAGTAAGTATAATATTCAAGATGAACATCATGGCCAAGTATATGATCCCAACGAAGCCAATACATAGTTAAAAGTGAAAAGCTGATAATCGTTATTGCTATGGGATATATTGCGGTAAATCCTTCCTCATTTAGTGATATCAATGCAATTGTTACACATATCAATAGTATTGCGGCGATTAGTAAATAGTTATTACCGTATAATATGAGCATCTGAGATCCAATAATTGTTAATATTAGAGATATCATAAGAAATATTATAAATAAACGTTCTATAGTAGATAATCCTAAGGATATCGATTTTTTAATGAATGCATTATTATTATTATTATTATTATTATTATTATTATTATTATTATTATTATTATTATTATTATTATTATTATTATTATTATTAGTAGTAGTAGTAGTAGTAGTAGTAGTAGTAGTAGTAGTAGTAGTAGTAGTAGTAGTAGTAGTAGTAGTAGTAGTAGTAGTAGTATATGCTAACATAAACATGACTAATAAAATTATGCTCGACGTGATTACTAGGAAAGATTCAGATAATGGAGAAGTATATCCAAAAAAAAGACACAATTCATTCAGGATGAGCCCATAGATCATCCAAAAGCTGATGCTTAATCCTATAGCTAAAACCGATAGTTCAGCTGCATCAAATTCTTTTAATCTAAATATATATATTAGAGTTACTCCAGGAAGAACAACTAAAAAGATTAGCCCCAGAAGTTGCCTATAAAAAGGTATGTTTAGAGAAACAGATATAATCGTTAAAATCAAAATCAGGATGAAACCTACATAACATTTTTTATTATGTAATTTTATATTCATTTCTGTATCACCTAGCCCAGCCTTATCGATTTGGAGAAACTAGCTCCTCCCATCTCCCACCTCCTCCAATATCTTCCTCCACCTCTCCACCGCCTTCTCGAAGGTGAACTCGCGCTCCACCAGGGCCCGCGCGCGCATCGCAACGCCCTCGAGGTCCGGGTGCTCCAGGGCGCGGATGACGTTGGCGGCGATGCACTCGGGCGAGTTGTTCTCCATCAGAAAGCCCGTCTCGCCGTCCTTGATGATGTCGGGGATAGCGCCCACGGGGGTAGAGAGGACGGGGGTGCCGCAGGCCATGGCTTCGAGCATGATATTGGGCAACCCTTCAGTGGAGGAAGGTAGCACAATTAATTTCAACCGGTTAAGATACCTCGGCAAATCGCTATGATCAATCCAACCAGGGAATTCCACTACAGGATTCAAATTAAAAGTATTAATAAAATTTTCAACCTTTTCGTGAAACATCCCATCGCCACCTACAAGGAATTTAATGTGATTATTATATCTAGATATTTTCAAAATTCCATTCATAAAGTTTAATATGCCTTTTTCCTCACTTAGGCGTCCTATGTAGCCGACTGCACTCTCTCGTTTATTAAAAGACTCGCTCAATGAGAACCTATTGAAATCCAAAAAGTGTTCATGAGCTATTTTAACTTTTTGTTCGAAATCTTTTAGATCCCAATCATATATCATGTTTTTTGAGTATACGACAATTCTATCTGAATGCCCCCTGTTTATTGAGGACGAACATTTTACAATCTGCGTCAATTTCTGATTTTTCTGGGCCCAAGTGATAGATGAAGAACCTATTAATAACAATACAACTGGCTTCCTTATTATTTTAGCTGTTAATAATGGTAGTAGTAATGTATCACTGCCAATAGAAAAAACCCATATATGAGTTGATTTTATCGATTTTATTATGTAAAATGAATAAATTATCTGGGCGTATATGTGGATAGCGAGTAATCGACCGATAGAGTTATTCGTTACCTCAAATTCAAATCCTAATATCTGGATCCTTTGATCTGATTTTAATACACTAAAGCCCTTACCACTTGTTATGACACACAACTTGTTTGAAATATGATACAAAATTTCGATGAGATTTAATAAACTATTTGTATTCCCAGTACTACTCATCGGACACGTAATAATTCCTAAGTTTGGTTTCTTGCTATTATGTTCTATAGTATCACCTTATGTAAGACATTCCTTGAGTAACAACTGAAGTTTTGTTACCATATTAATTATTTCATCCATGGACGTCGCCCCTCATTTTTCTAATATTACGTGTAAAGAAATTAATAAATCTTCGCGTAGGTCCGAAGGATTTTAAAGCGTTGTATAAATATGTATCCTTTAAATGATAAATAACTAAATCTAATAATATTGATAGATCTAAAAAAACCCTCTGCTTTAAACTCATATTTAAACCATCAATACTAGAAATGCATTCTAATAGGAAAGACCTGTGGAATAAGTAAGGAAAATCTATTTTGGCGTTTTTTTCATATATGTCAATGTATATCGAAGTTAATTTATTCATAGCCAAATCAAAGGTGTGCCCCCAACCTTCTTTGGATGCATGAGTTTTACATAAATCTATATCCACCTCACCCATAAGATAGACTAAATGTAAGAAATCTAGTAAAGACATACTCCTGTGGCCAATAAGCCGATGTATAAGCATTAATATGAAATTAGCCTCATTATTTAGCCCAGGATAAGTTAAATCAAACATTTGGTCATCAATAATAGAGCTCCAAATAAAATCACAATCTATGAAATCCATCCCTATATAATGAATGCTTCCATAGAGTTCAATATCAACATAGCCAGGTTTTTGGAGGATTATCTCAGTAACATCGAAGGTAGAACAAAACATACCTTTATCTTTGAGTGCGTTAATAATAGCTAATTGATCTATACTATTTACGAATATATCGACATCCCGAGGAATGTAAGGTACGCGATTGCATAGTTTAATAATAATATATTTTTTCTTATATTCTTCAGTAATTTTGTTTAGTAACTTTATCGTCTCTTTAAATTCATGCAACCTCTGTAATTCTTTATGCCAATCATCAGCACCAGAAGGAGGTAATGATATGCCCTGATTAATTAGACTATTAACAAAATGGTAATACAAGCCATTTCTCTTTGCAAACCTGACGGTTGAATCAAATAGATCTATATCATCTTGTAGAATTTTTAAATCGAAATTCGATGAGTAATTGGGATCCACAGATGATAGAACGATTTCTAAATAATTTTTATTTTTCATGAAGAGAACTCCATAAGATTATCATAATTTAATGACATTATTAAAAATTTCATCATTAATATGCTCCTTACTTTTATCAGCATTAATTCGAATAGATCTCGAAGTATCGGAGATTATGCTGTACATGTTAAGTACATTATAATAATATTCCCTACAAACCTGAGAATCGAATGAAGAATCCATCCTGGAGTAAAGAAGATCTAAATCACCTATTAAGAAAAATGTCACATCTGGTTTTGGAAATCTATTGATAAGAAGAGCACAATTCGAACCGCATAAATCATAAAAGAATTGGTAAAAATATCGATCGCATACGACAACTTTTTTCCTGTAGATGGTTCTGATAAAAATATATGTAACTGATGCATAAATATATGCCAACGGTAAAAACACAATATCTAAATGTGTATTAGACTGATTCGTTTTCGAGGTCCTAGACCTTCTGGGGCTAACTGAGGCTAGGTTATTATTAAAAAATAACTTGGAGATGGTATTAACCAATAAAAAAATGGGTCTAATGTAAATGGCATCATAACCATTATCGATCAATCTATTAACGAGTAGTCTAGCTTGCGTCGTTTTGCCAGATCCGTCTACCCCTTCAATTGCCACGATGATTTCTAACCACCTCTTTGTATAGACTTTCATATTTGGTCGCTACAACGTTAATGTCGAATCTTTCTCGAATCATGGCAGAGCAATTTGCACCAAGAGACTCGCAAAACTTCATATCACTAATTAATTTTATAATTCCTTCTCTTAACTCTCCGACATTTCCAGGCTCAACTAATATTCCAGTTTTGCCTGATTTAACAATTTCTGATATTCCTCCAACGTCTGTAGCGACAACAGGAACCCCAACTGCCATAGCTTCGAGCATAGACGTAGGATGATCGGCTATCCCCACGGTATCCAAAAAAGGAGCTACATATACATCGCTTGCAGCCATATAATCAGATAAATTGTCCACTATGCCGACAGGTATTATACAATGTTCTAGGCTGAAATGTGTAATTAATTTCTTAATTTCGAAAACGTGCTTCATATCTGCATCTAATTTTGATGGATAATAATACTTGTCTGTAGGCATATTTAATAACATAAAGAGAACCGTATTTGGCATCGTTTCTAATATGTCTTTAAATGATTTAACCAACACTGAGAGACCCTTTCGAGTAGTCAAGCTTCCGACATAAATCAAAACAGGCTGTTTTTGATCAATATTGTATATTTCACGTATATTTTTTCCGGATATGTTCGTATTGTATTTTTCTAAATTTATTCCGATAGGAATGTCCACAATATCACCACCATTGATACCAGTACTTAGTAAGGACCGACGAATATTATCTGTAACAGTTACAATTTTGTCAATATTCGAGAAGTGGACTCGAGAGAGGCTACCATTCGAGAATAAGCTGACGATATAGTCTCTAGAGGGGTTTATAGGACAATATAAACTATGGATGGACGGAACGTTAGAAATTTTTGAAGAAGTTCCCGTTATCATCGCAAGCACTGAATAGCCGGAATGTCCATGAATAATGTCAAATTTATTAAGCTTATTTAGCTCATATATCTTTTTAATTGTTTTAATAGAATATGCTGAGCCGTAGCTGATAGAAGAAAATGAGCCTGAAACGGGCAGAGTAACTATTTGAGCGTATTCTATATTATCGCTAATTTCTTCTTTTCGATCGCCAGGATAGCGATGAGGAGTTGTAACAATTGTAATCGCATGACCACTATCAAACAGAGATTTTGATAATTGTATAACATTATTCACGTGCCCTCCGATAAAGGCATTCCCACATGAATCCCCTATTTCAGGGCAAATCATGCATATGTTCATATCTCTTCCATCCTCCTATAGGCATATTTTGTGAATAGCCTGGCAGAATGCCACAAACGTTTTATCTCATCAAAACTATTTCTTCTTATAATTTGATTGAGTGCTAAAAAAATGTAATCTATAGAGATATAATAGTCTCTCAAAATTTTATTTGCTGCATTGATCATTTCGTCGCTGCTCAATTCGGGATAAGATACTACGGACTTTTGAAATCCGTCGGAATCCAGGTATTCCACAGGATCATCTGTTACCAAATAACCTCTATCTTTTAGCCATGAATATAGCTCAGTTCCTGGGATGGGCTGTGGTACGAGAACCTGTAAAATTTCTGGTTTTAATTCGAGTATCAAATCTTTAGTTAATGAAATTGTAGTCTTATTCTCACCGGGCAATCCAATTATGAAATCTCCGTGAACCATTAGATGAGCTTTTTTGGCCGCTGTTGAAAATGTCCTCATATCATCTACAGATACATTTTTTTTAATGTTATTCAGTATATCATTGCTTCCTGACTCATATCCTGCAATAAGCATCCTGCAATTAGCTTTTTTCATAAGCTTCATAGTATCTAAATCTAATGTGTTTGCTCTTGCATTACATGACCATGCAATTTTAAGACCCCGCTCTAAATAAAACTGACAAAAATCTTTTACTCGCTCCTTATTGATTGTAAAAGTATCATCTTCAATAAATATCTCTTTAACATATGAAACGTTATTTTCTATATAAGAAAACTCGTCGATGACGTTTTCAACGCTTCTCACACGATACTTCCTCCCTGAAAACGTAATTGGCCAAGAGCAAAACGTGCAGTTATTAGGACACCCTCTACCAGAAAAAATCTGTATCATAGGATATAGCGAAGAACTCAAAAAATAATCCGATATATTTAGATGTTTCTTATATACTGTTGAGACAAATGGAATTTGATCAAGGTCTTCAGAGGTGGTTAAGTCCCTGTCTTCGTTGTGGATTATCTCTTCATCCAATCTGTAAGAGATCCCACGAATAGTTCTCAAATCTTCAAGACACGTATAATTATCGGCTATTTCTTTTATGGTGATATCATATTCATATCTTGCAGCAAGGTCAACACCTTCATTCAAAATATTTTCTGTATACTGTGAAACCGGCGGTCCTACCATACAAACTAATGTGTCCGATTGTATTTTAATATCATTTGCTATTTTCAAATCATTGGAAAGACTTGAAAAATTAGTTTCTATAACACATAGATCTGGATCATAATCACATAAATCGTTAATTACGTCGTCCGATGAAAATTTAAGTGCTTGGGCATCGACTAGTCTGACATCATGTGACTGCTCTAAAATACCCGTTGCATATGCTAACCAAATTGGATAATATAAGGTCCCCCCTCGGCTCGCTTCGCCACATCCTCTTACACCTCGACAAAATCCGCGGATGAACGGGGGATTAATCGCATATATTTTCATTTAGACCAACCCCGCTTAATAATACCCATAAAAAAGCCGAAGCTGTACGAAGGTAGCTGAATTATAAATAAAATGGGCATGATTAACAATAATGAAACGCTCTTCGTCCTTAAACTGCTAATAAGCGAAAAATAAATAATAAAAAAAATATAAAATATAGTAATTATTAACGAAAATATCTTTAGAGTACTGCTCAGTATTGAACCGAGGATCGATACTACAAATAATATTACAAATATTGGTGGCGCATAATGAAATTTATTAATAGATGATGGATATTTACTCAACAAAACAGCTTTGGCAAATCCGTAATTATACATCTGCTTGGCGAAACCTCCATAGGTTTTACGTTTATAGTAATATACAATAGCATTAGGATTAACAAGTAATTTATAACCGAGATGTCTTATTTTATAATTAAGAGAAAAGTCTTCTCCAACTTTCATATCTTCATCATAAAGCCCAACTAATTTTAGAATATTTTTTTTATATAGAACATAGGGTACCGTACTAACCTCATGGTTTTTCCCGTCCTGCTTGAAGGATGACCCTTGTCCACCAAGTGGTGAGCGATACACCTGCTCAATGGCCCTGCCAATCAAAGATTCATCACTTGGACTAAAGTGAACAGACCCTACTCCAGCAATGTAGTCTTGGTCTTGAACTACCAAGCTGTGGTATAAATTTTTCAACCAATTCCGGTCAGCTTTACAGTGCCCATCAATATATGCAATTAGATTGCTTCCATCTTCATTTTTAATAGCTATATTTCTCCCGATAGATTGCCAATGACCCTCATTAGTATATAACTTTATTAGATCTGGATATTCACTTGCATATCGAGCTACTATTTCCTGAGTCGAATCATCTGACTTACCATCTACAACGACTATTTGATATAAATCGCGTGAAATACTTTGGTCAATCAGCGAATCCAGGCATTTAGCAATATATTCTTCCTCATTTTTAACCGCTACAATTACTGAAATAAAGTCGTTTTTAGCACAATTAATTACAACCACCCCTATTAATAGTATTAATCAATTTTGATAACGAATGCAAGATGATCCCTGTAATTACCATAAACGACCCTATCATCGTCAGCATTATCATCAATAGCGTAGGGCCAAATAACAAGCTCCCCCCAAGGTAAAACGTCCTCAGGAAATCGAGCCCCATCCCGACCCCCACCGCAGCGACCACCATCCCCGGAATCGTGAAGTAATAGAGCGGCCTTCGTAGCTCCATATCGTGAAGCAGGGTGAGGAGCACTCCTACACCGTGTTTTACCGGCCCTTCCGTAGAAGCTCGCTCTACATCGTAGCTGCAATTTATGGGCACCTCTGCAAAACTCAGGTCATTATCCTTGATCTGGAGGAGGATCTCGGAGCCCGCCGACATGCCGCTCCCCTTGATCCTTATGGACTCTATCGCCCTCTTCCCGTAGGCTCTATACCCGCTCTGGCTGTCGGAGACGCTGATCCCGCCCGTAAAGTTCGTGGCCGTATCCAGGACCTTCATCCCCACCTTTCTGTATGCGGGGATGTTATGGCCGTTCCCGTCGCAGAACCGAGAGCCGATCACGATGTCGGCGCCGTTGTTTAAAGGCTCCAGAAGCTTCGATATCTCTGCCGGGTCGTGCTGACCGTCGGAGTCGATGATCACCATCTTCTCTGCGTTCAATTGTCGTGCAGTCTCAAAGCAGCTCCGAAGGGCTCCACCGTAGCCCTGGTTCTTGGTATGGCGGACGACGTGAGCGCCCAGGGCCTCGGCGATCTCTGCGGTGGCGTCAGAGCTTCCGTCATCTACGACTACAACTACGTCTACGTACTTCTTGCAGCCAAGGATCATCTTGGCTATGGACCGCTCCTCGTTGTAAGCGGGCATCGCCGCAATCGTTAGAGACATGAACCCTTCGCCCGAAGTTTGATTACAGGTTTATGAAAACCGGCTATACCATCGAATTGCATCTCGAAGTCCCTCTTCCATAGTGTACTTCGGAGAATACCCGAGGTCCTCTGCAAGCGTTATATCCGCCACCGAGTCCCTGATGTCCCCGGCCCGCGCCTCCGAGTAGATGGGCCTGACCTCGCTTCCCGATATCTTCCTGATGATCTCGGCCAGCTCGTTCAGGCTCGTCCTCGTCCCGCTGGCGATGTTGTAGACCCCCGGAACGCATCCCTTGCTCGCCAGGATGTTCGCCCTCACCACGTCTTTGACGTAGACGAAGTCCCTCGTCTGCTCCCCGTCCCCGAAGATCACCGGCGCATCTCCTGCGAGATACGCAGAGACGAACTTGGGGATGACGGCGGCGTACTCTGAACTTGGGTCCTGCCTCGGCCCGTAGACGTTGAAGTAGCGAAGAACGACGTTTCTCATCCCATAGACCTCGTTGAAGGCGATGCAATACCCCTCCCCCGCCAGCTTGGATACGGCGTAGGGGGACTTCGGCTCCGGCCTCATATCCTCCCTCTTCGGCAAGGTTGGCGAGTCGCCGTATACCGCCGCCGAGGAGGCGAAGACCACTTTCTCGGCTCCGGCGTCCCGGGCGGCGACGAGGACGTTCAGGGTCCCCTCGATCCCCACCCGGCTGGTCAGGATCGGGTCCTCGACGGACCTCTGGACCGAGGCGATCGCCGCCTCGTGGAAGACGCAGGCGCACCCCTCGAAGGCCCCTCGGAGGAGGTCGAGGTCGAGGATGCTCCCCTCGACGAGTTCGACGTTCTGCCCCGCCAGGTTCTCTTTCTTGCCGGCCGAGAGGTCGTCGACGACCACCACCTCATTTCCGTCGGCCAGGGCCTCAGCGAGGTTTGAGCCGATGAACCCGGCTCCCCCCGTTATGGCGAACTTCTTGGTCATGGTCGGTGGATCCTTGGTCGATGGGCGATCTCGTCCGCTGGAGAAGGGATGGGGCCTCGAGGGCGAGAAATTATTCTGATATGAAAATACATATCTAAAAATGCTTCCGGATTCTAGCTTACGCCTTCTCCGCCAGGCCCTCCTATCATCAGCTCAATTCGGGCGATGGCATCTTCTCCGGCCCTTCCCAGATCAACTGAGATCTGGAAGAGTCTGCACTCAACTACTCAACTATCCTCCAAATAAACCTTTTGGCCCTTCTGAAGGCGTATCATATAGTCCTCCCCGGGAAGGGCTGCGGACCGCCCTCTCCTCAGGGACTATCGCCTCCTCGTCATCCCCGCAGGATAGCGTCCGCGAAATTGAGAGATGCCGGCCGAAGATATCCGCCACAAACAACGGGGTTTCGCCGCCCCGATCCCCGCAAAACCGCCCGACCGATAGGGCGGGCGGCGCCGAAGCAGCGAACCCCCGGCCCCCACCAGCACTCTATCGGACAAGGGGGCCCTCTCTCCCCCCTTCAGCTGAAGCCCACAATCATAAGCCACGCGATCCGGGCGCAGATGATCAAATCGCACCCGCCATGGCGCGGGCTTCCTCGGCCTCGGCGGTCCTCCCAAGGGCTTCCAGGGCCGCAGCTTTGTTGTTCCAGTAGCCTGCGTTCTGGGGGTTGAGCCGGATCGCCTCGTCGTAAGCCTCGAGGGCTTCATCTAACTTTTCGAGACTCCGGAGATTCGCTCCTTTTTCGGACCAATACCACGCATTATCGGGGCGTAGCCTGATAGCCTCGTCGTAAGCCTCTACGGCCTCGTCGAACCGCTCGAGGCTCCTGAGATTCGCGCCTTTAGCCGCCCAGTAGCCCGCGTTCTCGGGACTGAGCCTGATAGCCTCGTCGTAAGCTTCGAGGGCCTCGTCAAACTTCTGAAGCGACCTTAAAGTAGCTCCTTTTGCTGCCCAGTAAGCAGCGTTCCCAGGATCGAGCCTGATGGTTTCGTTGTGAGCCTTGAGAGCATCGTCGAGCTCGCCTAAAGCTCGGAGGGTGACAGCTTTGTTATTCCAATGAGCCGCGTTCTCCGGATCGGCCTTGATAGCTTCGTCGTAGACACCGAGAGCTTCTTCGGTCCTCTCCTGCCCCCTCAGGATGGTGGCCTTGATATTCCAGTAGCCTGCGATATCGGGCCTGAGCCTAATCGCCTCGTCGTAGGCTGCAACGGCTTCGTCGAACCGTTCGAGACTCCTGAGATTCGCGCCTTTAGCCGCCCAGTAGGCTGCGATATCGGGACTGAGCCTGATCGCCTCATCGTAAGCCTCGACAGCCTCGTCGAACTTATCGAGGCTCGTTAAGGTGGCTGCTTTTGCGGCCCAGTAGGCTGCGTTATCGGGGTCGAGCCTGACCGTTTCGTTGTGAGCCTCGAGGGCATCGTCGAGCTCGCCTAAAGCTCTGAGGGTGGCGGCTTTGTTATTCCAATGAGCAGCGTTCTGCGGATCGGCATTGATCGCTTCGTCGTAGACACCAAGAGCTTCTTCGGTCCTCTCCTGCCCTCTCAGAATGGTGGCCTTGATATTCCAGTACCCTGCGTTATCGGGGTTGAGCCTGATCGCCTCGTCGTAGGCTGCAACAGCCTCGTCGAACCGTTCGAGACTCCTTAAGGTTGCCCCTTTAGCGGCCCAGTAGCCAGCGATATCGGGCCTGAGCCTGATCGCCTCATCGTAAGCCTCGACAGCCTCGTCGAACTTATCGAGGCTCGTTAAGGTGGCTGCTTTTGCGGCCCAGTAGGCTGCGTTATCGGGGTCGAGCCTGACCGTTTCGTTGTGAGCCTCGAGGGCTTCATCGAGCTCGCCTAAGGCTCGGAGGGAGGCGGCTTTATTATTCCAGTGAGCGGCGTTATCCGGATCGGCCTTGATCGCTTCGTCGTAGACACCGAGAGCTTCTTCGGTCCTCTCCAGCCCCCTCAGGATGGTGGCCTTGATATTCCAGTATCCTGCGTTA
>Ga0334889_1002317_pt1 | contig 21782 bp, 20 predicted proteins | sample GraSluR1_MG_2_FD_207222 | JGI IMG/M metagenome (GOLD analysis project Ga0334889, IMG submission 207222) | Sludge microbial communities from methane-producing bioreactor in Wageningen University, Netherlands - Granular Sludge_8_08-R1 | ecosystem: Engineered > Bioreactor > Anaerobic > Unclassified... | reverse complement strand
GCAAGGTATATCAAATTAGGATTGGAGAGCGGACTTTAATCTCTGAGGTTCCGAAGAAAGTTCGAGACCTAGAAGGAAAACTTGGGTTGAGTATATTCCCTACAGAGTGAGGAGTTAAGGTTTAAAGTTATAACCTGCTTAGCCCTCATCAGAATTGCCCAAGCGGCCAGAGTTTTGCGGGACAAAGACGAAATCATCCCCATCAGAAGCCCATAGAAAGGCGGAGTTAGAAAGGCGGAGTTAGAAAGGCGGAGTGCGGCTGCCGGGAATCGAACCCGGGCTACGAGCTTGGGAAGCTCATGTCCTAACCCCTGGACCACAGCCGCTCGGGATGGCCTTGGAGGCCATATCTCATAAAGCTTATGCTTTGGGGTGGGATGAGATGATCTCCTCGAAGGCCGAGATGACCGCCATCAGATCCTCCCGGGGCAGTTGGTAGCAGCTCAGCTTGAACTGCCTCGTCAGCCCCGGCTTTATCCCGAAGATATCCCTCTTCTTCAGCTCTCGATAGAGGAAATATCGCCCCTTCTTCGCGGTCTTAGATATCTCGTAGAGGACCTGGGACTTAAAGAACATGAGATCGTGGCCGTGGGGCCGGTCCCCCATAAGGTCCATGCCGAGCTTCTCCATCTCCCCCGCAAACCATTGGGCCTTATCCACCTCTTCGTCCCAGAGCTTTGTCCTATCGACGACGGCGGGAAAGCTCGCCATCATCGTCATGATTCCGGCGCCCCGGAGGGTGCAGCCGAGCATCTCCAGCTCCTTATTGGGGACGAGCTTCGACCTTCTGAATATCCTCGATCCCAGCTCCTCGGTGGCGCCGATGACCCCTATGGGCCCCGACGAAGCCATCGACTTGTGGCCGCTTCCTATGATCACGTCCGCGCCGAGGCTCTTCGCGCCGACGGGCATCCTCCCCACCGAATAGGCGCCGTTGACGACCAGAGGGACGGCCTCATCGTGGCAGATCTCCGAGACCGCCTTCGGCTCCACCAGGTTGCCGTAGTTTCCGTCCGGATATGTGAGGACGGCCATCCCCACCCTCTCGCCTCGCCCCCTCACCCTCTCCATCGCCTCCTGGTAACCCTGGGGATCTACCCTATAATGGGGCCCTTCGCTGGCGGGGACCTGCTCCACCTTCAGCCCCGCGAGCTCCGCGGCGAGGTGAGTGGTATAGTGAGCGTTGCCGTCGGCCACCACCGTCTCCCCCGCGTCGCAGAGGGCGTGCATGGCGGCAAAGATCCCCTCCCTCGCCCCGTGAGTTATCCTGACCTGGTCGGCCTCGAGAAACTCAGGGAGGGCTTGGTGGACGAACTCTTTTATCGGCGGGTTTTCGATCCCCTCCAGAGATCCGGTGCAGAAGTCGCAGACGGAGTAGCCGTCGGCCCACTCCATCATCGCCTCTCTCGCCTCAGGGGTGAGAACTCCCCCCCGCTGGAGAGGGTCGATGTTTATCGCCCCCTTGGTGCTCCTCTTCAGGCATCTGAACTTATCGAGGTTGTCGAGCATCTCTGCAGAGTTTGCAGCCGCCTACGGTATAACCCTTGCCCTGGGTCGAATCGACTCGCCCTTGGAGAAAAGGTGATATATCTTCTCAAGAGACCTGGTCATGATGTCAACGGTCATCGGCCACCGAGGCGCCAGGTCGGTCGCCCCGGAGAACACTCTGGGATCGATCCGCGCCGCCGAAAGGTGTGGCGCCGATTTCGTGGAGGTGGACGTCCGCCTCTCGAAGGACGGCATTCTGGTGGTGATCCACGACGACACCGCGGACCGTACCACCGACGGGACGGGGAGGGTGGATGAGATGACCCTGGAGGAGATCAGGCTCCTGGACGCCGGGTCGGGCGAGAGGGTCCCCACCCTCACCGAGGCGGCAGACCTCGCCGAAGAGCTGGACATCGGGATCGTCGTCGAGATGAAGGAGGAGGGGCTTGAAGATCTGGTGGTCAGTGAGGTTGAAGGAAGAAGGGCGATCGTCACCTCCTTCTTCCACGAATCGGTCCGCGAGATCAAGGAGCTGGGAGATATCAGGACCGGGATCATCATATCATCCCTTCCCATAAGCCCCATCGATCTCGCCCTCGAAGCGAAGGCAGAGGCCATATTCCCGAGGTTGACGGACCCCAACCTCTTCAAGAAGGCCCACCGGGTGGGGATCGAGGTCTATCCCTGGACCATAAACGATCCGGATCAGGTCCGCTGGCTCAGGAGGCTTGGGGCCGACGGCATCGTCACCGACGATCCCTGCGCGATCCGGAAGGCCGCCGACGAGCCGGTCACAAACGTGGAGGCCGGAGAGTGCCAGTACTACCCCTGCCATCACTTCGAAGAGCAGGACTGCACCCACTGCTTCTGCCCCCTCTACCCCTGCAGAGACCCCGAGCTCGGCAAGTTCATCAAGACTAAGAGGGGAAAGAGGCTCTGGTCCTGCGTCGACTGCGCCCTCGTCCACAGGCCGACGGTCGCCCGATACCTCAGCGAGCACCCCGAAGCGACGGCCGAAGAGCTGAAGAGGTTTTATCGAGATAGGAACGTATCCGTATGAAAAATCGTACAATATGTCTCCCATTCCGAGGATCTCACACCTTTTGGATGCTCGCCGCTCTATATGCCGTGGTGACGGAAAGATTTATGCGGGACCGGAGCATTACTGACCTAAAGTCCAAAAGAGACCGATTCAAACGATTGAGTGGAGGTTAAACAAATGATGAAAAAAGAGTTGTTATATATCTTCATCATCTCGATGCTGTCGATAGGGATATCGCCAGCAGAGGACGGTGAAGCGATGACGATCGTAGAGACGGCAGTGGAAGCGGGCAATTTCAACATCCTGGTAAGTGCAGTCGAAGCTGCCGGGCTTGCAGAAACCCTGAACGGTGAAGGACCCTTTACGGTCTTCGCCCCAACAGACGAGGCCTTCGCAGCGGTCGAAGGGCTTGACGCGATCGAAACAGTGACCCTAGCAGAGATCCTAAAATACCACGTCGCATCAGGAGCCATCATGGCAGCGGATGTGATCGCAATGACGACCATTCCCACCCTCCAGGGCTCAGACCTCAACATCGAGGTCACCGATGAGGGCGTGATGGTGGACGACGCCAACGTGACGGCAAGGGACATAGTCTGTAGCAACGGTGTAATCCACGTCATCGACGCGGTCCTGATGCCTCCGACCGGGGAGACGGCTGAAGAGATTGCCGAAGATGCGAGTCTTGTCGACGCTAACCTCTCGACGACGAGCAGCCAGGGCGCTTTCCTCGACCTGCCCATAAACGAGAGCCTCATCGACACCAACCTATCATTGACCAGCAGCCAGGCGGCTTTCCTGGACGGACCCGTCAATGAGAGCCTCATCGACACCACCGCCCCGGGGAGCCTCATTCAGAGAGAGTTCCTTCTAGGCGAACCGGTGGAGGCCCCTGAACCGTTCTACAAGAAAGGTCAGATGATGGGCACCTAAATCTGATAGAGGGTAAGATTTAGAGGGGGATGATCGATCGGTCGGGTCACCCCCAAACCGACTCCAGGTGGCGTCGCTCTCTTATCAAAACCCCGACCTTGTCGTCCTTTGACAAGGTCGAGGGGAATTTCTTATCGTCCAGCTCCAGGGTCAGGGGGCCGCCGTATCCGAGATCTCTGAGGGTGGTCAGGACCTCATCGACGGACCCGTCCTTTGCGGGAAGGTGTCGGACCCCGTTTATGGTGGCGCTGACGTGGACGTTCACGATCCGGCCTCCTAAGGTCTCCAGGAAGGAGATGGCCCTGGAGATGGGGGGGATGGCATGGGATATGTCCAGGGTCATCCCCAGGAGGGGAAACTCGTCTAGGAACCGGCCCATCTCCTCGGGTTCTGCGCAGATATTCCATGGGGCTGGTTCGAGATTCTCCAGAGCCAGATCTACGCCCTTCTCCTCTCCTCGATCGATCGAGGCTTCAAGATAGCGGCGGAGCTTCTCGCGTTCATCCCCTCTTGGAGGCCGCCTCGCCGTCCTCCTCCCAGGATGGATCGTCACGACCCTCGCGCCCAGAACCTCAGCCAGATCGATGGCCCGGAGGGACTCCTCGATAGCGGCCCTGCAGACGAGGTCGTTGTAGGAGGAGGGGTTCAGGTCCATTACGGGGGCGTGAAGGGTCGTCTTCAGCCCCCTGAAGGCCCGACGGACCTCCTCCGCCCCCTCCTCCAGCCTCCCCCCCTCCCAATACCAGGGGGTTTCAACCCAGAACTCCACCCCTTCGAGGCCAGCTCCGGCGATCACCTCCGCCATCCCCTCGGGATCGAGATCCCAGAGGAACATGGAGGATACCGATACCGTCGCCGCGGTTCACCCCTCCAGCTCTTCTATCATCCTCTCGATCCTCCCCAGCCGCTCCACCTGGACCTCCATCCTCCGGAGGAGGACCGGGGGGGCCTCCACGGCGGCGGTGCACTGGTCAGTCCAGCCATCCACCTCCCTCATGACGCTCTCAACGATCTCCTCAAACTCCGCCTTCAGTTTGCCCTCATCCCGGAGCCGGTCCAAACCGTCCCTGACTGCGCCCTGTATCTGGGCTAAGTTCAAAAGCAGCAGGTTCAGTTCCGCCTCTCTTCGAGCCCGGTCCAAATTTCCACCTCCACTCTTCCCATCCCGTCTCCAACTTTCTGATCGCTGGATCAAAGGCACTCCATCTCACCTTCTCCGGAGAAGGGCCATCAGACCCCGGCCCTGCGAAGGTGGCCTGCGAGTTTCGAGGGACCTCTTCAGCCCGAGCCGAGCTTCACTATCGCCTCTGCCAGGTCCCCTGAGGACTCCTCGAGGGCCGCCCTCGCCTCGTCGGAGCTGCATCCGGTCTGGGCGACGACCAGCTCCACGTCGGCGTCGGGTATCGACACCTGGCGATCCCTCTCCTGGGGGGTGCCCACCACCTGGTACGACCGATTGCCCTGGGCGTCCATCACCGTGACGGATGCGTCCAGAAAGAAGATCTCCCGATCTTTAGTCCTGATCGTCACCTCTTCGACCCCCTCGATCTCCTCGATGTTGATCCCCATCTGCTTCATCATCTGCTTCATCTTCTTGGGGCTTACCCCCTTGCCACCGATCCCTGGAAACATGCTCCATCCATGGTGATCCATCCGTTGTAAATCTATCTCCTCGCCCCTCCGATCCGTCCAAACTCAGGGCCGACGGATCCGACGAGAGGTTGATGGACCTGTCTCGTCGAATTGGGCAAAAAAAGTAGAGGATCTTTATCGGTAGTCGTGAAAAATTTAGAATTAAGCAATAAAATTATAATGTTTAATGATATAGATTTTCCTAAAAAAGGAAAAGGCTATATCCGATGCGGTAGCGACAGTGACGTCGAATCATTCGGCCTTCGAGCAAATGGAGGAGGGAATTGATATGGCCACAGAAAAGGGTGGAGAAAGGGCCAAGGACATAATGCGCCTTGGACCCGTAGACTTGAAGGACGCCACTTCAAACCCGGCGCCCCTCGGTCTGATGGGCTTCGGGATGACGACAGTTCTCCTGAACATGCACAACGCTGGCTGGTTCGCTCTGGGGTCTATGATCCTGGCCATGGGGATATTTTACGGCGGGATCGCCCAGATCATCGCAGGGATAATGGAGTGGAAGAAGGGAAACACCTTCGGGACGACAGCCTTCACATCTTATGGCCTCTTCTGGCTGACGCTGGTATTCCTGCTGTTGATGCCCCAATTTGGATGGTGGGAAGGACCCGAGAATAACGCCATGATCGCCTACTTCTTCATGTGGGGGATCTTCACCCTCTACATGTTCATAGGAACCCTGAGGCTGAACAGGGCTTTGCAGGTGGTATTCTTCACGCTGACGATCCTATTCTTCCTTCTGGCCATCAGAGACTACACCGGCAGCGCCACCATCGCCATGATCACCGGATACGAAGGGATCTTCTGCGGCTTTACCGCCATATACGCCGCATGCGCCCAGGTGCTAAACGAGGTCTACGGCAGAACCGTCCTGCCCCTGGGGCCGGTGAAGCGATAGTGATCCTGAGATGAATCGGACGGCATTGAACCTGCTCGTCGACCTCATCTCCTTCATCGCTTTTTTGGCGTCGACGGCTTCGGGTCTGGTCCTGTTGTGGGCTCTGCCCGCTGCAGGTGGAGGGTTTCGCGGCGGCGGGGCGACGTTGGCAGGGGAGCTGTTCCTCGGGATATCCCGACCCGAATGGCTCGCACTCCACCGGATAGCGAGCCTGATCCTCGCGGCCCTGATCCTCCTCCATATAGCCCTTCACTGGCGCTGGATCCGAAATCGGTGGAGGCGAATCCCAGATAAGCCATCGGTTCTGGCAGAGCCCTGAGGGGGAGCCCTCAAACTGGTTGCCCCCTCAGAGGGGGCGTCTCCCCTGGATCTGCACCAAAGATCCTTATATTCTGACGTACGTTATCATCCCTGGTGTATCGGTCATGATGCAGTCGGGAGATAGGATTAAAGGCGGGGATATGCCCTCCGACCTGATAGAGAAGGTGGACGGCCTGTTGGATCAGTTCATGGGGATCGTGGACCACCTGGTGGAAGAGCGGAAGATCCAGAGGGGGGTCGTCAGGAGCACGAACCCCAGCAGCATCGTGGCGGTCTTGGACAAGGCCACCCTCTACATCCTGGCCCAGCACCATGCTGGCTCTCTATCCACCATGTACACATACCACCCAGATAAGCAGATCTCCGAGCAGAAGGCCCTCAGCAGCGCACGGTGGGAGTTCGGGTACGAAGACCCCTATATGATAGTATTTCCCGCCGTGATCCTGGAGGAGAGCGACCGGGCCCGGCGAGATATCCTCCGGGTGATCGCCCTCGCTCACGTCGAGGCGGAGGTGGAGAGGGCGATCAACCTCATGAGCATGATGCAGATCAGGCCCCTCTTCGGCCACGCCTCTTACATCGTGGACGATCGGACCGCCTCTGTCCTCCTCCCCCTCACCGACGAGGGGGACGACCTCTACGATGGGGGCGTAAAGCCAGCGCTGGAGGGCGCCGGCCTCATACCCCGGCGGGCCCTCGATTTCGGCGAGGACGAGGACGAGCTCAAGGCGATCTGGAGGGATATATGCAGGTCCAGGATGGTGGTGGCAGACCTGACGGACTCCGACCCCACGGTGATGTACGAACTGGGGATCGCCCACGCAGTCGGAAAGGAGGCACTGATATTATGCCAGCGGGGCCGATGCCACCCCTTCCCAAAAAAGCTGATTCATGCCAACCTCCTGGAGTATGACCCGGGGGAAGAGGGGCTTAAGAAGTTGAAGACGGAGATGGTAGAGGTCCTCCGTCGGATGACAAACCCGGTGATGGGCTCGGATTGAAGATGGAAAAACGATCAGGGCGAGAGCCGCTCTCGCCCTGATATCGCCACCTACATCTTCAGAGACCGTCAAATCAGAGGGGTCTTGCAGCCCTTATCCATCAGGAGATAGACCTCCGCGAACTCTGTATTCACCTTTACCACTTCGTCGTTGAACCCTTTGAGGCTCTCCGGGACGGGGCCGAGTTCGTCTGCCTTCTCCTGAGAGTCGACGACCGATCCTGGAGGTACGAAGCTTCCGTCCGGGAGCGTCACCCCCACCACCAGGGCGAGGTGGCCGACGAAGCACTTACTTCCCAGGGTTGAGGCGTGAACGACGGCGTTGAAGCCTACGAAGCTTCCGTCTCCGACCACCAGGGGACCGTGGACGACGGCGCCGTGGGCGATGGATACCCTCCGTCCCAGCTTTATGCTCGTCCCCTCAAGGCCGTGGAAGACGGCGCCGTCCTGGACGTTGGACTCGTCGCCGATGATGATCGGCGTCGCCTCGTCGGCCCGGACGGAGGCGCCGGGTCCGATGTAGACCCGCTCTCCGATCCTGACGTCTCCGATGACGGTGGCGGCAGGGTCGACGTAGGCTGTTTTGGCGACGGTGGCCGTCGATTCGGCATCGTTCCAGCTGGTTATTGGGTTCGCTCTTATCATCCAAACTCACCGTCCTCTAAGAGATACCTTCTAAGATAAAAGCCATTATGATCATTGACCATGTTGGTCGTCTCGATGGAGGGCGATAAAAAGAAGAGGAATGTGAAAGAAATAATATAGATTTTTTATCATTTAACTTTCTCTCCCGGAAGTAAAGGTGTTTATAGGTCTATAAACGCGGCTTCATCAGCCGTTTTGACCTCTTTCAAGGGATCGATATTTGGTATGCATAATGTATAATCGGAATATTTGGCGGTAATTTTAAATAGGTTCGGAGCACGTAAAAGCTAGTCCATTAAATCTTTGGGACGATATCCTCGGGAGGGAGAATAGATATCGATCAGACTTTTCAAGGCGGCGTATAGTCTCTTAAAACCGCATGAAAATATTAGTTATCTGAGTTTTGGGTGTGGAACCTATGAGTGATGATGTGAAGATATATGGGATGGAACCCGAAAAGGGTAGATGGATGCTCGTATTTTTGGGCATGGTTATCAACCTATGCCTCGGCAGCATCTACTCTTGGAGCGTCTTCGTAGGGCCTCTGACAGAGTTCTTCTCTGGAATGGGACAGACGGTCACCGCTAGCCAGATCCTGACACCTTTCTCGTTATTCCTTGCATTTTTCGCGTTGGCAATGCCGCTGACCGGGAAGTACATAGAAGTATACGGCCCCAGAAAGATTACGCTCGTCGGCGGCGTTCTCTGCGGCCTGGGGTGGTTCCTCGCCTCCATGGCCACCTCTGTGACCTGGCTCTACGTTGCCTATGGGGTCATCGGCGGCCTTGGGGTCGGCATAGCCTACGGATGCCCTGTGGCAGTCGCAGCTAGATGGTTCCCTGACAGGCGCGGCCTCGCCGTGGGTCTTACCCTCCTGGGGTTCGGCTTCTCGGCCCTCGTGACCGCGAATTTAGCCGGATATCTGATCGGCACCACCGGGGTCATGAACACCTTCAGGATATTCGGAATCGCCTTCGTTATAATAATCGCCGTCCTTTCCATGCCCCTCGTCTTCCCGCCCTCTGGATGGAAGCCCAGCGGCTGGACTCCGCCAGCTCCAAAGCCCGGAGCTCACGTAACATGCGAATGTAACCGTGGGGAGATGCTCAAGTCGAAGGGGTTCTATGGGCTCTGGATCTGCTACTTCATAGGCTGTCTTGCGGGCCTCATGGCCATATCCATATCCAAGCCCGTGGGAACTGAGGTGGTCCAGATCGAGGCCGGCCTTGCCACCTTCCTGGTGGGCTTCTTCGCCATCTTCAACGGCGGCGGAAGGCCGGTATTCGGCAGCCTCACCGACAAGCTCACCCCCAGAAATGCGGCGGTTCTATCTTTCGTGTTGATAGCCATCGCGTCGGTGATGATGATGATGGCAGCGGCACCTGGGAGCACAGGGACCTACGTCTACATCATCAGCTTCGCCCTCCTCTGGGGCTGCCTCGGCGGCTGGCTCGCCATAGCCCCCACCGCTACGGCGAGCTTCTTCGGGACGTGCGACTATCCCCGCTGCTACGGCGTCGTCTTCCTCGCCTACGGTGCCGGTGCCATCGTGGGCCCCAGGCTCGCAGGATACGTCCACGACACCACCGGCAGCTACACCGGCGTATTCTATCCTGTCTTGATACTCGCAGTGATAGGCATCGTCGTAGCCTTCCTCCTGATGAAGCCACCCGTGGCGAAGGAGTGACCTACTCGATCAAAGAAACCGGAGTTGGTTGGGCCGGGGGGAAAGGCGGCGCTCGGCGTCGCCCACCCCCGGACCTTTCGAAGAGATGGCCATCCGGTTTCGGCGATCTCATTTTTTTCCCGGTTTTTCTCAGGATCGCCTCGGCGGTCCGTCTAGCCTCTTTCTTCGGCAGCTCCAAACATCTTAAATAAAACTCCTCCATGGTATACCCCATGTTCAAGCTCGGAGAATACGACGAGGACGAGGCTTCAAAGATCGCCGACCGGCTCAAAGAAGCTGGCGTGAAGGTCGATCTGAAACCGTCGATCTCTGCGATCATGGAGAGCGCCATCTACATGGAGGGGAGGGCGAGCCAGCTGAGGGAGCGGATCGATGATTTCGCAGTTTACGATCGGTATATTGGAGCCATCAAGGCCGCCCTCGCCGATGGCGTCGATGCCGAGGAGTTCACAGATCGGTACCTCTCCATCCTGGACCCGTCCTGGAAGGGGAAGATAGACGAGATGGCCCAGTTCATGGAGGAAGGCTCTATCGCCACGGAAGGACTGTCCGGCCCCCCTGAGGAGATGATGGACAGGGCGACCAGCCTTTTGGAGAAGCTCGAGGCGCTCCAATTTCTTGATGCGGCCCTCGATCTGAACGATATCGGCCTTGAGGACGCCGATGGAGAGCTGGGAGAAGACCCGCTCCTCAGGATAATCGTCGATCCCGAAAGTTGCGATCTCGACGACGAGCTGGTAAGCTCCATTTTGGCCGTCCGTCTCGAGAAGATCGTGGAGGTCAAGCTCTACGAACTGACTACGCCTCTTGCCAAGAACGTCGACGACGACTTCGCGATCGAGTACCCCGAGGAGTACTACAAGATCTGCTCGGTGGGGATGACCTTCGAGAAGCTCTTCGATCCGCCGCAAGGAGCGAATAAGGTCGACGCCGATGAATTTCGAGAGCTCCTCCTCTTCGAAGAGGATATGGAGGACTTCACCATGATGGTGGACGGGACGGCGGTGGCCGAGGAGATCGCCCGGACGCTTAAGAAGGAGGGGGTCATCAAGATCAAGGGCGATAAGATCGCCTGGAAGAAGTGAGGATCTCAAAGAAAGGTGGCGATCACCATCTCCAAAAAGCCCTCCCCCAAAACCGCGAGAAGGCCGTCCCCAGAAGAGGAACTGGCAGAGGCGAAGAGGCTCTGCCACCTCCGGTGCGCAAGAGAGTGCGTCGAGATGAAGCGGGAGGAGCTTCACAAAAAGCTCCTGGAACGCAGGCCCCACTGGTCGGTCCTCGGCCGAGATGAGCAGCATCGAAAGATCGACAGGGGCGAGACCGAGCCCTTCGAGATCGCCATACCCCTCCCCGCCAAGGATAGAAGAGACCCGGAGGGGACATCCTGGGGAGCTGACCTCTTCTGGGAGAGGTTTCAGTGCACCGGCTGCGGGAGGTGCTGTTATACCCCAGGGGCGGGGCTCTACCTCGAAAAAGAGGATTTGGACAGGATATGCCGCCACCTCGAATGGTCGATGGAGAGGCTCAAGGCCCTTTGCAGGTATGACGAGGGCCTGAAGGCCTGGGCCCTCAAACAGCCCTGCCCCCTCTACGACCCCGAGGAAGGGTGCACCATATATCCCGCACGGCCCAAGACCTGCACCCGCTACCCCCTCCACCCGCCCCTTCGGGAGATGCCTTACCACCTGGCCGTCGACGCCTTCTGCCCCGCGGCGAGGGAGTTTGCAAAGGAGACCCTGGGGTGGTGGATCGTCTGCGAGACGAACTGGGTCCGTATTCTGAGGGATATGGATGAGGGAAGAAAATTCTAATATTGAGCAAGGCAGGCCCCATGTCACCCATCGATTTTCTTATCCTGGGAGCCGTAATCGGTTCCAACAACCTCGCAGTGGCCCAGTGCCCTGGGGGCACTGGGGCAGGCGCATCGCCGCTTCCGGGTGATGCTCGTCTTCGGCCTCTTCGAATTTTTCGTGCCTCTCCTCGGCATATGGCTGGGCTCGACCATCGCGGAGATGATCGGCCTTCACACGAACCTGGTGGGCGCGTTGCTCCTGGTGGGTTTGGGTCTGCCGACGGCGATCGGCGGCCTCCATCATCAAAGCGAGGACGAGGAGCTTTCCAAGGATGAAAAGTTGGCGCGACGGGTGACTCAATGGCAGGGGCTGGTGTTGCTGGCTGCGGGACTGAGCACAGACAATCTGTTGGTGGGTTTCAGCCTCGGCCTGGGCCGGGCCCATCCGCTGGCGGTGGCAGGAACCATCGCATCCTTCTCGGTGCTATTCACCTGGGTGGGGATGCAGCTCGGTCGAGAGTATCGGCGCAACTGGGAGCGGGCGGCCAAGGTCATCGCTGGAGGACTGCTGGTGGGGCTGGGGGTGGCATGTGGGCTGGGCTGGCTCTGAATTGAGACGATCGAGGGGTCAGAAGATCTCTCTATCGACCATCTGATCCACGATCTCGCAGAACCCCGGACCGAACTCCAACTCTGAGACGTAGTCAGACTCCGCCTTAAGCTCCGGGACCCCATTTCCGACGGACGCCCGAAACCCCGCGACCCTGAACATGGGAAGGTCGCTCTTGCTGTCGCCGACGGCGGCCACCTCCTCCCGCAAGATGCCCCGCCGGTACATCACCTCAGATAAGGCCCGTCCCTTGTCCACCTTCCGATCTTTTATGTGGACGGCAAAACCGCTGTCTACGAGGTCGGCGGGGATGCCCCAGCCATCCAGGAGGGTTTCTGCCTCTTCAACGTCGAATCCGGAGTCGACGACGAGATCGGTGATCCTATAACGTGAGTCCTTCTTCTTTAAGGGGTAGACCTCTTTGAGCCGAAGGTACGCCTCCTGACAGATGGCAGGATCGGATAAGAGCTCCATCTCCCCCTCCCCCCAGGAGACGACGCCTCCGTTCTCGGCGATGAAGGTCTTGGAGGTCCCCAGGAGGACCGCCGCCGCCCGGGTGAAACAGTGGACGTTTCCCGTCACCAGGATAACCTCGGCGAGGGAGTTGAGCCTTCTGACCGCCACCACCGCCTCCGGGGATAGGAGCCTTTCATCGTCGGTGATCGTCCCGTCGATATCGATGGCCACGACCCGGATCAATCGAGCAACCCCGCGGTGGTCACCGAGAAGACCGCTTCACCATCGGGGAGGTTCGGCGAGTCCACCAGCCTTGCGATCCTCTTATCGCCCTTGGACTTTCGCAGATATATCCTGAAGGTGGCGGTGTGGCCGACGATGTGCCCTCCCACCGGCTTTGTGGGGTCGCCGAAGAAGGCGTCGGGCTTCGCCATCACCTGGTTTGTCACCAGGACTACGGCGTTGTTCAGGTCTGCAAAGCGCATCAGGGCGTGGAGGTGCTTGTTGAGCTTCTGCTGCCGATCAGCGAGAGTTCCCCTCCCGACGTACTCGGCCCGGAAGTGGGCAGTGAGGGAGTCGACGATGAGGAGCCTCACAGGCTTTCCAGACTTTTTGAGCTTCTCGGCGAGGTCGAGGGCGCTCTCGGCGAGGAGGATCTGATGGTTGGAGTTGTAGGCCCTCGCGACGTGGATGTTCTTCAGAAACTCCTCGGGGTCCCATGGACGGTCCGGGTCGGGGGACGGGGAGAGCCCCTCCACCATCTGGATGATCCTCTCGGGCCTGAAGGTGTTCTCGGTATCGATTATTATGACGGAGCCGTCGAGACCCCCCAATTCTCGCGACAGTTGGACGTTCACCGCCACCTGGTGGGCCACCTGAGTCTTCCCGGATCCGAACTCGCCGTAGAGCTCCACGATCGACTGGGTCTCAAACCCACCCCCCATAAGGGCGTTGAAGGTCTCGCTGCCCGTCGTCACCTTCCCGACGAGCTTTCTCCTCTCCATCACCATGTCGCCGGTCTCAAACCCCCCGATATCCGCCGCCTCCCTGGCAGAGGCGATGATCTTTGCGGCCGTCGACTCCCCGACGTCGGCACATGCCGCTAGCTGCGCCGGAGACGCCACCGCCAGCGCCTCGACGCTGGCAAACCCCGCCTCCCTCAGCTTCTCCGCCGTGGCAGGGCCCACCCCGGAGAGATCTTCAAGTAATATCTCAGTCATACTTCACCAATCCCAGATGGATCTATTGAACCGTCACGACCTTAACCCCTTTACTCGGGCGGGGCGAAAGTAACCTTCGTCCTCCAACCGCAGGTCACCTCCAGCTCGCCGTTCCATCCCACCTTCGCCATGCAGTCGAAGAGCTCGATCCGGGATCCGAGGTCGATCCTCTCGATGAGCCGGACGTGGTCGTCCCAGAGGGAGACCTTCACCCTCCCCGTATCGTCGGATATGTAGATGTTGGCGACCATCCCGATGGTCCCGTCGTCCCTGCCGAACTCCCGGACCTCTCCGAGGCCTGAAACGAACCCGGATATGCTATATATCGATCCCGCCTCCATCTCCGAGATGGCGGTGATCTTCTCCTGAAACTCGATCGGTTCATCGCTCTTTCTCAACGCCGAGTAGCCCCCCGCCTGGATCTCCACCTGGCCGTACCTCTCCCGGGAGATGGCGTTCACGACCTCCAGCGTCTCCCCCTCTTCGATCTCCATCTCTGCCTTCTCGTTCCAGAGGGTCAGCCTGATCTTCCCGGTCTCGTCGCCGAGGGTGACGGACCGGACGAGGCCCACGGTCCCGTCCCGCCGGGTGAACTCCCGGACCTCGCCGGGGTCGACGACCTTCCCGAGGACGGTGATCTCCCCCATGTCCGCCCTTATCTCAGAGATCTTGTAAGCATCGACCCTCGTCACTATCTCCGCCTCCACCTCCTCGAGCCCCCCCCGGTCCAGCGTCACCTCCGTCCCGAAGTACCCCTCCCGGGTGAAGCCCCTCACCCTGAAGGTCTGGCCGACGGCGATCTCTCCTTTCGTCACCGGCTCCACGAGGTCGTCCCAGAGGACGATCCGGACGGTCCCGGTCTCGTCGCCGACGGCGAGGTTCGCCACCCTCCCCAAAGACCCGTCGCCTCTGGGAAACTCGTGGACCGCCGAGATGGATATTACTTTGCCGAGGAAGGTGACCTTCCCGGTCTCGGGCCTTATAGAGGCGACCTTCAGCTCCACCTCGCCGAACTCCCGGGCGACGAGCATCGCTGCGGTCCTCCGGTCGCAGAGCTCCCCCATCAACGAGACCTTCTCTTCGACCCGCGCTTCAAACTCCTGGGGCGAGATCTGACCGGATATCTGGTCGTAGATATCGCCTATCTCCCGGTCCATGAGATCCTCTCTCAGGCCTTCTCCGCCGGAGCCGTCTTCCTGGGGACCTCCTGGAGGTAAGCGGCATCACACCTGGATATGAAGAGGTCACAGACCTCTTTGGTGTCGCCGTCCGCCAAGACCGCCCCCGCGTCGATGAGAACCGCCCTGTGGGATATCTCCCGGACGAAGTCGACGTGGTGGCTGACGAGGAGGATGGTGGTCCCGAACTCGGCGTTGATCCTCTTTATGGCGTTGGAGACTTCCCGGAGCGTTATGGGATCTATGTCGCCGAAGGGCTCGTCGAGGATGAGGATCTTGGGGTTTGACGCCAGGACGAGGGCGAGGGAGACCCTCACCTTCTCGCCACCGCTCAGCTCGGAGGGGTACTTGTCCAGGACCGAGATGTCCAGGTCCATGACCTCGAATATCGGCTCTGCGTACCTCCTCGCCTCCGTCGCAGGAAACCTTGGGAAGAGCTCTTCGAAGATGCCGGTGGTGAGGCCCAGCTTCTCCAAGACCCCTTTTGCGTCATCCTCCGTCATGTCGGTGAGGGAGTAGATGACGTCCAAGACCTTATCGCTGATCCCAAGCTCCTCAGCCACCTTCCGGGCGTGATCGATGACGTCCTGCCCCTTAACCCCCATCTTGTAGCCGATCTGCTCCAGGACCGTCTCCCGGGGCATCAGGGCGAACTCCTGGTACATTATTCCGAGATTTCTTCGAACCTCCATCCTCTCCCGGGAGTACTCCACCATGTCGACCCAGCCGTCTCCAAGCCGGTAGAAGACGGACCCTTCGTCGGGTTTGGCTATCCCCTGGACGATCTTCAGGAGGGTCGTCTTACCCGAGCCGCTGGCTCCTATCAAAGAGGTGATCTCCCCCTCCCTTATATCCAGGTTCAGATCCTCGATCCTGAGGACCTCACCGGTCCCTACGGGATAGTTCCTCTTCCTCAGGTCCACCACCCTGATGGCGGGGGGGGCGTCGCGCCTGGGGGCGAGGGGGTCTGCCTCGCCTATGAGGGAGAGGAACCGATCCAAAACCGCATGCGTATCGCCTTCGTCCCGGATCTCGCCCTGGTCGAGCCAGATGAGCCTATCCGCCAGGTACCGATGGACCTCCGGGAGGTGGGAGACGACTAGGGTGGTGATCCCCAGCTCTCTGTTGACGTTCTTTATGGCGTCGAGGACCTCCTGCTTGGTCGAGGGGCACGCCATCGTCGCCGGCTCGTCCAGGAGGAGGACCTTGGGCTTTTTGGCGAGCTGCCTTGCTATCAAGAGCCTCTGCTTTTCGCCGCCGCTGAGGATGGTGGCAAGCTGCTTCGCCTTCTTCTCCAGCCCCACCACCTTCAGGTACTCCATCGCCTCTGAGATGACCTCATCGTAGCCGAGGTCGTACTCTGTGGGGATCATCTCGTAGCCGGTCTTCCGGGAGTAGACCCGCTTCACCACATTGTTCAGGGCGGACTCGGTCCAGAGGCCAAAGTCCCTCTGAAGGTGGATAGCGGTGATCTGCCTCTGCGCCTTCACAGTCTCCTGATCCGATTCTGGCGTTATCACGAGGCCGTCTATCTCGACCCTTCCGGAGTCGAAGCTCTCGACGCCCCGGAGGATCTTCATGAGGGTGCTTTTGCCGCTTCCGCTCTTTCCCACGATCCCGAGGATCTCTCCATCTCTGGCGGTGAAGCTGACTCCCTTCAGGGCCTCCACCTGGCGATCTTTGAGACTGTAGACTTTGTATAAGTTCTCAACCTGGAGCAATATCATGACCTCCTATCTCTTGTCATAAAGCGAATCTATATTTGTATGTGTATTTTTTGAATGTTCATCTGGCGCCGCCTTAACTCTGCCGCATCCAGACTATATCGCATCTCTATATCGCATCTCTATATCGCATCTCTATATCGCATCTCGACGATCTCTCCCTTCCGGGATCGTATCGGTCGATGGTCGCCTGCCTCGCCGATCCCGGCGAAGTCAGCGGATCTTCGTCCCGGGAGGGGTCTTCGTCTCCGGCACCAGGAGGACGGCGGACCCCTCAAGATCTGCGGCCAGGAGCATCCCCCGAGACTCGACGCCGAAGAGCTTGGCGGGCTCGAGGTTCGCGAGGACGACGATATTTCTGCCCACCAGATCTTCGGGTCGGTGGGTCTTTGCGATCCCAGCCACGATCTGCCTCTCTTCAGACCCGATCTCGACGATGAGGCGGAGGAGCTTCTCTGAACCCTTGATCGGCTCGGCCTCTCTGACCACGGCGGTTCTGATGTCGAGCCGCTGGAACTCTTCAAATTTTATGGCCGTCATCTTCTCTTCACCCTTCTTGCCCTTCTTCGCCTCCAGGGCAGCTACACGATCCCTGAATATTTCTTCGAGGTCCGATACCATCGAGTCGTCGATCTTCTCGAAGATGTGCTCGGGGACCCCAAGCTTCCTCCCCGCATCTACGGGGACGAGGGCGTCGTCGAATTGGGCCCAAGCCGCGGTCCCCGAAAGCCCCAGCTGCCTCCAGGCCGATTCCATCTTTTCGGGCATCACCGGCGAGAAGAGGATCGCCAGGGCCTTGGCGATCTGCAGGCAGTTTCTCAATACAGCGCCGCACCTTACCCTGTCGGATTTGGCCAGCTTCCACGGCTCATGGGACTGGAAGTAAACGTTCCCGAAGTCTGCGAGGGCCATGGCACCGTCGGCGAACTTCTTGAACTCGTACTCCTCCAGGGCCGCCTTCGCCTCGGCTATCGCAGCTTCGATCTTCGCCGTCACCTCCGGGTCGAGGTCGCCCGCGGGGACGGACCGGTCGAAGTTCTTGGCTGTGAAGGTGACGGCCCGGTTGACGAAGTTGCCGAGGGCCCCCACCAGCTCTCCGTTCACCTTCTCTGCGAAGATCTTCCAGGAGAAGTTCAGCTCTTTGGTGTGGGAGGTGTAGGAGGCGAGGTAGTAGCGGAGGAGGTCGGGGTGGAGCCCCTTGTCCAGATAGTCGTCGATCACCCATACGACGTACCCCCTGCTCTTGGAGAAAGTCTTGTTGTCGATCTTAAGCATCCCGCTCGCCACAACGGCGCTGGGGAGGGTGTAGCCCGCCCCCTTCAGCATCGCCGGCCAGAAGATGCAGTGGTGATAGACGATGTCGCCTCCGATGAAGTGGACGATCCGGGACGGATTCCTCCAGTACCTCTCAAAGTCGCCGTCGGCCCGGAGGGCCCACTCCTCGGTGAAGGATATGTAGCCGATGGGGGCGTCCACCCAGACGTAGACGACGAGCTCGTCGTGCCCGGGAAACTTCACCCCCCAGTCGAGGTTTCGGGTGATGCACCAGTCTTTCAGCTCCTGTTTGACCCACTCCAGGGCGTAGTTCCTGGCGTTCGTCGTCCCCCCGAGTTCCTGGAGGAAATCGACGAGAAAGTCGCTGAACGCCGATAGCTGGAAGAAGTAGTGCTTCTGAGTACGGTATCCGGCCTTGCTCCCGCAGACCTTGCAGAGGGGGTCGGCGATCTCCCCCGGCTCCAGGTGGCGACCGCACCCCTGATCGCACTCATCGCCCCTGGCGGGGGAACCACAGTAAGGACAGATCCCCTCGACGTATCTATCGGGGAGGGAACGGTCGCAAGATGGGCAGTAGGCCAGCTGGATCTCCTGGGGGTAGACGTAACCTTCCTCCATCAGAGCCTCTACGAGGGAGCGGGTACGGCGGTGGTTTGAGGGGTCGTCGGTATTTCCGAAGTAGTCGAACTCCACTTCCATCCGCCTAAAGACGTCGTCGAAGTGGTGGTGGTATAGGGCGACGAGCTCTGTTGGGGTCGTACCCCTCTCCTCGGCGTTGACGACTATGGGGGTCCCATGGGAGTCGGAGCCGCAGATGAAGAGGGGATCTTTTCCTAATTTCTTCAGACCCCGGACGTATATGTCGGCGGGGACGTAGGTCCTGAGGTGGCCGATGTGACAGGGGCCGTTGGCATAGGGAAGTCCACAGGTTACGAGTATGGGAAGGTCGGATGGAGCCAAATCAGAACACCTGGCGTGGCTATGGGAAACCTCCCAGATATACGTTTCCCATATCAAAAATGTAGGGGCCGTCGCGGAGGTGGACGTCCAAGTCGGCCCAGCGGGTTGGGGAGGAGGCGGCGCCGTCCGCCTCCATCCCCTTCAGCCCTTCCCCCTCCGGCTCCGCGCCGGGCTTGGGGCCAGGGAGGGAGGAAAGACACATATATGCCCAATTAAAAGGAGGCTAGAGACTGCTATCGATGTTATCCGAATGTGCATATCGCCGCCAAAGATCATCTCGCTTCTGATGGGTAGGTACCCGATATCTCCGTCACCAACCGGGTCATCAAATCCTCAAATTGAAAGAGGCGACGCGGACGGATGGGGTGTGGGGATGGACGAGAGAGAATCGGTGAAGCTGGTCAGGGCCTTTGCAAGTTCAGAGTTGAGGATGAACATCCTCCTATGTTTAAAAAATGAGAGCAAGGATATAAAAGACTTGCAGACGGAGCTGGGTGGGAGAAACACCACGATCCTCCACGCCCTCAGGGATATGAGCGATTCTGATCTGGTGGCAAGAGATCGAGATGGTTATAAGCTGACCAACCTCGGAAAGCTTAAAGCCGGCCTCCTCTCGGAGATCCTCAGGACCTTAAACAAACTGGAGGAGAGGCCAGGTTACTGGCTGAACCACGACATAAGCGGCATACCCTCAATGCTCCTTGAAAGGATCGGCATGCTCTTTCAGTCTGAGATCATATTCTCAGACCCCTCGGAGCCCTTGAAGTGCCACCAGACACTGGAATCGATGCTGGCGAGATCGAAGAGCATCCGCGCCGTTCTTCCGGCGCTGATATTCCCAAAAGGGTCGGATGCTTTCATAAGCGCTCTTAGAAGAGGCAGCGGCTTAGATCTCTTGCTGACCGAGGAAGTGACGGGTTTTCTCATCACCGAGGACGGAGTCTTGGATCCCGAGTTTAAGAAGTCCTTCAAATTCGATAACTTCAGGCTCCGTCTATCCCGAGACTATATGAAGCTCGTCCTGGTGGTCACCGAGTCCTTCGTCTACCTGGGGCTCTTTCGAGAAGACGGCGTCTACGATATCGCATCGGGGACCATCTATACCGGAGAATGCGCCGTCACCTGGGGTACGAAGCTCTTCGAATATTACGCCGATGGATCCGTGGGCCTCGACGAAGAGCGGCTGTTGGAGATGGCGTCATCCCAGAGGCGGGTGGCTGCCGCCGGCACGGCGGATAACGGCCATTTTGATGGAGAGGACCCCGCTCTGGACGGGTCGGAGGCGATAATCCTCGTCGAAGATGACGTCGGCCATGCTGCCCTCATCCACCGGATCTTCGAGGAGAGCGGTTCGAGAAGAGAGTTCCATCACCTGGCGAACCTTCGGGAGGCGTTGAGGTGGATCGAGATGAACAGATGCAGAACGTTTCTGGTGATAGCAGACTACCTCCTCCCGGACGGCTGTGGCCTCGACCTCACGGGAAATGCGGAACATCCCGAGGAGGTCGGCTTCCCTCTGGTGATCCTCACCGGGTACGGCTCGGAGAAGATAGCTGTTGCTGCCTTCAAGTCCGGTGCTATGGATTACGTCATAAAAGATGCTGAGAGCATGCAGAAGCTTCCGGAGATCGCAAGGGAGGCTCTTCAGAAATGGCGCAAGAGGGCGAGGCGGTACGCGGCCGACGAGGGACTGAAGAGCCTCGAGGCGGAGAAGGCCAACCCTCTAAACTCCCTGACGATGGCCGAAACTCACGATAACCGTCAGCGATATGAAGATGGCCCTTGAGAAATAACGACGACCGATGGGGATTATCGGCGATGGCTGCAAATAGATCAAAGCCCACCGACTGCATAAAGGGGCGATAAAGTGCGGGGAACGGGATTTTCGCACGTTTTTACTGGTAAGTAGTTTTAATGCGCACTTGTCGATGGAAATAGCGACTCGAAGAGTGTAATATGGTCATCCACTTAGATGGATAACGGGTAGAAGCTTTTATCACCCTTATCCGATACCTATACTATATCGACGATATAGTGTGATGAACTACGCATGATTCCGGAACTTCTGCGTGAGATTATAGCGGATGGAGAAAGCCTGAACGTTGAATTCAAGGGTGAGGAGAAGAAAGGCCTAGAAGACTCCGAGCTAGTCGAGGCGGTCATCTGCCTCGCAAACCGTCCGGGGGATGATCCAGGATGGCTTCTTGTTGGAGTGGAAGACGATTGCCGCATCACTGGTGCTAGACCGCGTCACGCAGGAGGAAAGACTGATACAAATCGCGTTCAGGCCCTCATCGCTAACCGTACCCGTCCCTCTCTCGCCTGCCGGGTAGATCTCATCGATTTGGATGGTTTGGATGTTCTAGTTATTGAAGTTACAGCGTCTAGAACCCCTGTTAGCACGCCAGAGGGCAAGTACCAGCGCCGAGCCATTGGAGGAAAGGGAAAACCTGAATGCATGCCATATCTTTTCACCGAAATGCTTGCCAGCCAAGCCGACCGTGGAATGCAGGATTATTCGGCCCTGGTAGTCCCCGATGCTCGCTGGCAAGATTTGGACCCTCTTGAGTTCGAGCGGTTTCGTAGGATAATTCGCGAAGGTCGTGGAAGAGGCGACGCTGCTCTGGCCGACCTGCCAGACCAAGAAATAGCCAAGGCACTTGGTGCAGTAGTGGCCAACCATGAGATATCAGCCATTAGAGTCCTAGGTCTGCTGCTATTTGGAACAGAAAACGCACTTAATTGCTTCCTTCCCACCCACGAGGTAGCCTTCCAGGGGCACAATCTACTTTTCCAGTGATGAAGTTGGAGGCTGGATACCCCTTCCCAAAAGTTTTTTAATCTTCTGAGATGAAGTACCCAGTGGTACCCTCCTATGACCCGAATACACCTAAACCTGATAA